>Ga0075468_10000994_pt1 | contig 11794 bp, 9 predicted proteins | sample DEB08_DNA_12_FD_77578 | JGI IMG/M metagenome (GOLD analysis project Ga0075468, IMG submission 77578) | Aqueous microbial communities from the Delaware River and Bay under freshwater to marine salinity gradient to study organic matter... | ecosystem: Environmental > Aquatic > Marine > Coastal ...
CATAGACCCAAATTCAGCCACATTAACAGAGCCTCCGTTTACTAATTTTGTAAATGATAGTTCTGGAAATCTTATTATGGGGTATGATGTTGAAGGCACTTCACTAGGTTCTACAGGAGCTAACGATGTTCATTTTACTAGGTGGGTTAATGATGTAGGAACACATAAAGTATATTTATTAGAAACTCCAGATTTTGATTTAGGTAGTCCAGCATTGATAAAAAAGTTTTATAAAATATATATTACCTATCAACATACAGATTCTAATGCAATACCAGCTACGAGAGTATTTTATCAAATTAATCAAAATGGAAACTGGTTGGCTATGGATGTGTCTAATTCAACAACAAATGGATTTCCGCAAAAAAATGGAGTGTACGGATTAAGTGTTTTTGCTCCTTCAAGTATAGTGTCATTTCAAAGTATAGCTTTTAAATTAGACTTTAGTTTAAGTAATGCAACTAAATTTTATGTTAACGATATTCAAATTGAATACAGAGTAATAAATAAAAGAGGCGGTTGATGAGTAGAGAGATAAGAAATTTAGTCAACTCATCTAACCAAGAAGCAAGTCTTGAAGTTGGAGTAGGGCGTGTTTTACCAGAAGGCGGTAGTTCAGTTAATTTAGAAGAAGGAAGGCTTGTAGTTAAAAGAAAATATAACAACCTTATATACAAATCTTTTATGTCTCGTGATGGCAATGAAATTGTTGATAAAAACCTTGACGTTGGTGGAAGGGTAAAGTCAAAAATAACAGCAGAAGATTTAATATTTAAACAAGGCCCTAATTTAGAAATATCTAGTGGAGCTATTACTGTAACTCATTCTTTACATGAAGTAGATGTTCAAGGAGCTAGTGGAAATGACGACCTAGATACTATTAATGGTGGAGTTTCTGGTCAAATTTTAATATTAAGAGCTGTTAATGGAGCTAGAACAGTAACTATTAAGGACAATGAAGATAATATATTTTTGCCCGGTGGTAGTGACTTTGCTTTAGATACGGCTACAGATGTGGCTGTGCTATTAAAAAATGGTTCAGATTGGTATGTTATTGTTACAGCGAGTATATAAATTTAAAGGATATAATTATGTCGTACGATAAAGGTAAAACAATAAAAGAATATATGCAAGGTGGCTATGCCCAACCTATGGAGTATCAAACTGGTGGTTATATCCCCGGAGTATCTAGTGCTTTATATAGAACTGGTCTTGATAGAAGAACAGCGATAGCACAAGATGAACAAAGAGAACAGGCTAAGGCCTTAGAAAAACAAGGTAAAAGAAGAGGTTTGTTTACTTCATTAGGAAAGCTAGGTGGCACAATTGCAGGTGGTGCTCTTGCAACTGCTCTTGCACCAGTTACTGGAGGTGCATCACTATTAGCTGGAGCTGCATTAGCTAAAGGGCTAGGTTCTGCTGGTGGTTCTTTTTTAGGAGAGAAATTAGCAGGAGTAACAGCAAGTGATGATTTTAGAAGAGTGGGTCAAGAATCTTCTACTGGTTTATTAGATACTGGATTTGAAGAGCTAGGAGATATAAGAAAAGAATATGGAGAAGGAGCTTTGGGCCGGTCTTTAGCAACGGGTTTAAGAACTGGATTAAGTGCTGGTGGAGCAGATTATTTAATGAATTTAGGTAAGGGTAAAGATGTTTTAGAAGCTGCTGAGGGAGTAGGTGGACAGTCTCTTGGTCAAACGCAAGGATTAGGGTTAAATGTTGAAGCGCCTTCAATGACTAATTTTGACTTAGGTCGTTTTTATGGCAATGTACCATCTCCTGTGTCTGAGGCATTAAGTTCTGGTAGTAACACAAGTAGTGGGTTAATAAACCAAGGAACTAATTTAGCTAGTTCAATAGGCGATATGGACTTTAATGTTGACCAGTTATTTCAAGAAGCTTATGGAACGCCTACTTTTGGCATGAACCAAGGTGGCAAAGTCTACGGATATGAAGATGGTGGAGTTATAGAAATGCTACAAGGTATAGCCAATAAAGCTAGCTTTGGTAGGCGAAATCAAGTAGAAGATATAGAACAAAGTAACGCTCCAATGATTGATATGGAAGCTGTTTTAGCTAAAAAAGAAATGCAAGACAATGCTGGATTTAGTATTGTTCCTACTGTTGGGGAATTTATGGGAGAAAAAATTTACCAAGGAACACCAGAAATGAGCAAATATTTAGAAAGCGATGATTACAGAAATTATTTAAAAACCAAAATTAGTGAATTTGATTCACCAAAAATGCAAGGATACGCAGGCGGTGGCTTAATAAACATGCTACCATTTAATAGGAGAATTATGTAATGGCAGATACAGTACCAGCTATGCTAGAACCCGGTGAGTATGTTATACGCAAAGATGCCGCTGAGGAAATAGGAATAGACAATTTAAATATGATGAACAATATAGATAGGTCTAGCCAGATGTATATGAATCATGGTGGCTTAGTTCCTCAATTACAACATGGTCACTCAGCTATAGATGAGTTACTAGCTATGAATACATTAAGCAATCAAGCTAATGTAGACATGACTAGGCAAAGCTCTATGATGAACCAAGGTGGTAAACTAAAACCAGTTCCAGAGGGTAACAAAGGTCTAGGTAAACTACCAGACACAGTTCGTAATCGTATGGGATATATGCAAGAAGGTGGTGAAGTACCACAAGACCCAGACCCTTTGCAAATAGAAGCAAGGATGCGTGGAGACTTTAAAAATATGGGCACTATAGGTGCTGTAGATTCTAATAATTATTATAGTAACTTGCTTAACGAGGCTATGAAAGATAGAGAGATGCTTGAAAAAGGTTCTTTTCTAGAAGGGTTTGCTCCATCAAAAGATAGAATTGAAGAAGATATATTTAAAGCTCTTAAGTATTATTCAAGAAATCATAACACATCTCCAAAAGTACAAGGCTATAATAATGGTGGTCAAGTATATTCTTACGGTTCTCAAACTACTGAAATACCCACTCTTGAAGAGGCACAGAGATTAACTGGGCAAAGAATAGATGACCCAGAAGGAGCAGGACTTCAAGAATATGATTTTTCAAGAGAAGAAGGTATTACTAGTAATATTAATAGACAAATAGCTAGTATGCAAAATCAATTAAGAAGTGCACAAGGAGTAGGTGGGGCAAGAATTGGTCAAGCAATTACACAAGCAGATACTATGGGTAGAGGATTTGAAGGTTTTGGTGGAAGGCAATCTGCGATAGATACAGCAACAACTCAAGCACAAAGGGGCTATGAATCTGGAATAGAAAGATTTCAGTCTGGTTTAGACCAAGCTAAACAAGATGAGTTTGAAAGTATAAGAAGTATGCGTGAGGGATACTTAACAGACCAAATAGGGAACATAGGACTAGAGGCATCACAAGAAGGTACTTCTGATTACAACATAGAAGATGACCCAAATTGGAACGCTCCAGAGAATCCAATTGAAAATCAACAATATGTTTTTAATAACCAAACGTATAGATATACAAATGGCAGTTGGAAAAAATATTAATAATTAAGGATAAACTATGGCAAGAAGTAGATATAATGTAGTCCCTCAAGGACAAATAAATATAGTAAAACCTCAAAGTGGTATAGATATAGTACTTGATACTCTATCTCAATACGCTAACCCTAACTACCAGTTAAATAGAAAAGAACTTGCTATGCGAGAAAGGCAAATGGCTACTGACAATAGAAGAGCTGATGCTACTTTAGAACTAAAACAACAAGAAGCTTCTGAAACCAGTAGAAGGCAAGATGATTTATTACTTATTGAACAGCAAAATGCTCAAACAGCTCGTGAAAAATATTTAGCTGAAAAGAAAGATAAGCAAACTGGAAGGCTAATGGAGGATTTTAATTTAATAGCTGGTAGCATAGAAACAAATGAAGAAGGTTTTAAAAGCCTAGAGGATAATATTGCTAAATATATGAGTGATAGTCCAGATGCTTTTAATAGAGCCACTCAAACAGTAAATGCCTTAAGAGCAAAAACAACCAGAGAAAATAATGAGGCTGATGCACTAGGGGCATTTTTTAATACTCAACTTACTGATGGCTTTGAGTATGACCCAGAGTTACATAGAGACTTATTTATAAAAGAACCGGCATTTAAAAATCAATTACTTAACAAAGCTATTGACGCTAGTTATGGTTCTCAAGTACCAGAAAATATGAAGTTAGCATATAATTCAGATATGAAAATACTTGGTGGGTTGTTAACTTCTTACGCTCAAGCACTAGGAGACTCTCAAAAAGAAAAGGCTTTAAAAGCTGTACAATCTGCATATATTCCTTTTAAAGAAAAATACGGGCAATATAATGCTGGTGCTTCTACTATAGAAGGTTTGATTGGGTACGAAGAGCCAAATGATGATGATATAAACTTAGAAGGTACGGAAAAAATAGAAGACGAACAAGGCATTTCATCTAATTTTCTCAATACATTATTTGGTGGTAGTGCTTTAAGTGCAAGTCCTACTAAAACTAAACCAGTTGTTAATAGAACCGGTACAGATAGGGAAGAACGCATAAGAAGAAGAATGGCATTAGAAGATATGATAGAAAAAGAAAAGTTAAATATAAGCCAAGGTGCAAACATAGGTGGAGAATTATTAAAAATGTTGTCGGGTATGACGCCACAATCAAAAGCACACGGTGGTAAAATACTATCTAAAAAAGAAATGTATATGCAGAGAAGAAAAAATAAAAGATGAATAAATCTCAGCTTCTAACAAAGTATAGAAATACTTATCCAAACCTTAAAAATATAAATGATGATAAATTATTTAATGCCTTAGTTAAAAAATTTCCAGAGTATAAAACTGAAATAACAGACTACTCTACTAAAACATCTGAGAATATATTTGATTCTTTGCCAAGCTTTATAAAACTAGGGTATAATCGCTCTATTCAAGGTATGGCTCAAGAAATGTCTACAGGGAAGAAGAGGTTTGACTTATCTGGCTATGAACCGGGTGTTGTTGCTGACATAGGTGCTGGCCTTGCATCTTTTCTTGCTCCTACTGATTTAGCTATAACAGCTTTAGGTGGTGGTATAGGTGGGGCTGCAGCTAAGAATGTTGCTACTAAATATGTATTTAAAAACCTAGTTAGGAACGGTGTAAAAGGCACAGTTGCTAAAGATGTTGCTAAAAGGGCATCTGTTAATATAGGTAAACAGACTGGTGCTTTAGCTTTGTACGAAGGATTTGGTGGTGCTTTACAACAAAAGAAAGACACAGGAGAGATAAAGTTAGGTGGTGTAGTTAAAGATACAATATCTGGAGCTGTATTAGGTGGCACAACTTCTGGATTTGGTACTTTTTTAACAGCTAGAGGAGCAAGTACTTTAAGAAAAATTGCTGGAGAAACAGCTGCTCTTGGAACTGTTAGTCCGCTTATAGAAGGAGAGCTACCTACTCCTCAAGATTACTTAACTGCTGGAGGTATGCTACTTGGTTTAAAAGGTGTATCTAAAGCAATGGGCTCTAAAACAGAATTAGAAAAGTTTATTGAAAGAGGTAGAAGACCATTAAATAAAAAAGAGGTAGTTGAAAATAAACTAGCAGAATCTTATGGAAGTCAAGTAGATACAATAGATTTAGCTAGAAGACAAACAGAAGTATGGATTGATAGGGCTGGTAAAAAATGGAATTTAATAAGCACAAAAAGTAATAAATATACTTTGATGGGTGCTACTACTAGCGATGTTAGAAGAGTTGATAAGTCTAGGTTTAATACTAGCTATAGGTTGTCTACCGAAAATCAAAAGATAGGTCTTGAGGATATAATAAAAGATAGACAGTCAAACCTAAGAAAAATGGAAAGTAATTTAAAGGTTGATGACGCTACCAAACAACTATTAAGAAATAGTGCATTGTCTAAAAAAAATCAACTAACATTAGCAAGACCAGAAGTTCAAAAAGTAGTTGGGGATAAAATAAAATTAGATTTTTTTACTCCATTAGAATTAGATAAGTATAGAAATGTTTTAGCTAAGAAAGATTTAGCAAACAAAAATATTGACTTGTTAAAAACAGAAGGTTGGATAACTCAAGAGGCTAAGATGTCTCTTAATAAAGAAAACTTTTTTCCTAAACCTATACAGGGGATGTTAAATTCATTAGTAAGACCTAAGTATAGAGGCTCACAAAAACAAGCAGTAAGAAAATTCTATAATTCAGTTGCAGATTATACAGCAGATAAAGATGTATTGACTGGTGAGTATTTAGGAAACTTACTTAGTAATCAAAGAATTAACCCAAGCAATAAAACAATAAACAGATTTAGAAAGAAGGGAATGAGTAAAGCTCAAGCAGAGGAAGCTTATTACAGAAACCTTACTAAGCTAAAAGAAGATGGAAAAGAAACAGATTTAGATGCTATTACTGATTTAATTTCTAGGCGTTTTGTATCAGAAGGTGGTCAATTACCGGGTTATATTAAAAACTATGTGCCTCAAATGATTAAAAGAGATGTTGCTGATGCTGTTTTTGATGATATGTTAAGCGTGATAGGTAAAAAATCTGAGATAGCTAAAGTATTAAGAAATGATTTTGCATATATGGAGGGAGATGCTGTCTTTGGAGGTATGGTTAATCCAGACAACTTTATAAAAAAGAATTTAAAAGTTGCTGAGTACCTAAACAAGTTAATAGAAAGAAGTTCTACTAGATTAAATAAAGATACTAGAAAATTAATTCTATCAAACATAGAAGACGGAACTAATTTGCAGTATTTTAGAGCTTACTCTAAAGTTGCTAATGGATTATCAGAAGAATTATTTAATACCTTTGGTAATCTAGAAAAGACAAGGCGTTTTAATATACCAGATGAATTGCTAGAAAGAAACTTTAAAACATTGATAACTAGGTACGCAACTAAAGCCGCTAATAGAACTGCATTTATAAAAAACTTTGGTGCAAAGGGAGAAAAGTTTAAATCTTTATTAGAAGCTTCTGAGATAGAAGATAAAGGTGTTATGAGAGAGTTGTTTCATCATGTTAAGGGAGATATAGAATATCATTCTGCATACAATTATAAACCAGAGACAAAAAACGCTTGGAGAAAATACATGGAGTGGAACACAGGTCTTAAAATAGGTCTTGGCTATGCTCCTCTTATGAACGTATCACAGGCAACTATATCTACAGCTTTAGAAGCTGGATATATTCCTTTTTTTAAAGGTTTATTTTCTTTAACAAGTAAGAAGAGAAGAGAGCTTATTGAAAAATCTGGTGTAACTAACTACTCTATGTTTAATGAGATGATTGGTATATCTAATGAATCTAAAGTATCAAATAAAATAGTAGATGGATTAAGTAAGTTTAGTGGGTTTAACGGTATTAATAAAATTAATCAAATAACTGCAGCTGCAACAGCACGAGTATTAGTAGACGATATGTTTAAAGCTGTAAAAGGCAAAGGGTTGTTAGGTAAGTCTAAACTAAGAAGAGATTGGGCGGCTAGTAAATTAAACCAATTAGGTATTGACCCTAAAACTTCTAAGATAACTGATGATGATTATGTAAGAGCTATGTCTAAGTTTGCTAGAAAAAGTCAGCTACAAAAAGATATATTAGAAGACCCATTAATCTTTAATAACCCAAAGACTAAAGTATTCACTCAATTTAAAAGGTTTGGTTATAGACAATATAACTATATGATGGATTTAGCACAGCATGATATAGCTTATGGAAACTTTATGCCTATTATTAGGTTAGGAATTGCTGGTGTAGCTGGTGGACTTATAGCGAATCAAGCTAAAGACTTTATGAGAAGAGTCTTATCTGGTGAGGAACAATTTAACCCACAAGAAGGTATGCCAAATGACTTACAAGAAATAGCAGAGGGCGTTATGTCTGTTGGTGCTTTTGGTTTTATGGGAGAGTTAATGTCTGCAGGGTTAGATGAAGGTAAGAGTGTTTCTAGTTCTTTAAAGTTCTTAGCATATCCACCATTACTATCAGATGTAGACAACTTCTTTACTAAATTTGTACCAGCTATGGAGTCTGATTTTAAAGAGCTAAGAGCAGATGCATTGAAAAGAAGCCCAGCTAGGTTAATGAAACTAACAGGTAGTTCTGTGTTTAGAGAACTGTCCAAGAGAGCAGAAACCGAAGGTATGAGCTTTAATAGAATCAAAGCATCTAAAGGTTTTAGAGTTAAAAAGATAATGAATATGCTAGAGAAAGCACAAACTGATGAAGACTTTAATAAAGCATACGCAGAGGTACAGGCTTGGAATAAACTTAATAATGAGTTTCCTATAACTATGAGTGATATTAGCTTTCAAAAATTAATGCAAAGAAAGATGAGACGCTACGAGAAACTAGCTCTAAATGAATTTAAAGGGTTTGAGTTATAATGCCTAAACAATCTATCTCAGATTTTCTTAAGCCACAAACTACTACTCCTGTATCTACTAATGTTCATAGCAATATAGATAACTTAATAGTACAATCTAAACTAGATGAGTTTGATAGATATGGCTCTATGCGTACAACCCCCCTAGAGTATAAGGGTGGAATGGGAGATGTAGTAGCTAATGTAGCTATGAATCCAATGATGACTTTAAAAAGTTTAGGAAGTGTAGGTAGGAAAATACTACAAAAAACTGGTTTAAGAAACCCATTATATCACTTTACTGATAGTAAAAGCGCCTCTAATATATTAAAAGAAGGTACTATAAGAGGTACGGATGAAGCTTTTCCCGGGAAAGGGTTTAAAGGAGACAGAAAGGATTATTGGAGAAAAGAGAGGGGTTTTGAGTCTCCAGCAGTTTCAGTAACAAGAGACCCAAAATGGGCTTCTAGAGGGCATGGACAGATATCTTCTGATGTAAGATTTATTATAGATAAAGATAAATTAGCAAAAAAAGGTATAAAAATGCAACCGTATTCTGACCCCGGATATGAAAAAACATTAGACTGGTATAAACACCCAAATCAATCTTTTAAAGAAGCGTTAAACTGGAAAATAAAAAGCGATTATTACAAACCATCAACTGGTAGAAAAATGCCTCAGCAGATGAATCCTACATTTGAATTTGAAGAAAGAGTAAGAGGTAATATACCTTCTGAAAATATAAAAATGATAGACTTAATAAGGTTTTCTCCAAATAAATTTCTTACAGACATAAACAATCAAGATTTAATTAAAGCATTAGTAAAGTCTGACATTCCAAAAATAAAAAGTCAAACAGCCTACAATCAACTCCTAGATTTAAACAAAAGATTAACAAGTAAAAATTGGGAAGACAAAGTTAGTAAGCAAGGAGGTGTTCTAAATATTGCAGACACTAGGGGAAATTTATTAAAGTATATAGATGAATTATTAAATACTCCTACTTATAAATTTGACCCATTTAAACGCTAAAAAGGATTAGGAGTTCCACTAACTGTATCTCCTCTTCTGTCTGCCATAGCTACTGCGTCCTGTTCTGTCTCTGTAACCAAACAACTATTACCATGATACCCCACCTCACAAGAGTTAGTCTGTCCATATCTATTCTTAGCTACTATAAGCTCTAAGTAGCAATCACTATTACCATCATCTCCATACCTAGATACCCAAGGATAATGAGAGAATACTACAATCTCTGCGTCTTGTTCTAAGTTACCAGACTCAGCAAGGTCAGATAGTCTAGGTACTCTATCATTTCTATGTTCCATATTCCTATTCATCTGTGATACTAATACTACAGACATATCCTCAGCCTTAGCTAACCACTTATAGTTACGACTTACATCTCCTATCTTTAAACGTAGGTCTCTCCTGTCTTGGGGTGGGTGTTCTATCAATCCTATATGGTCATCAATAACTACGTCTGGCTTAATAGCCTTTATCTCTCTAAAGGTATCTTCCATATTTCTAACATCATCAAACATAAATAACTTACCTTCGTATATCTCTTTTATCTTATCTGCAGTTGCCTTTATATCTTCTTGGTCTAAACCTATATTATTTCTAAGGTTTCTATATTGTAAGCTATCACTTTCCATAGCTAAAAACTTCTTCATCATCTCTGTATTAGGCATCTCTCTATTAAACATAGCCACCTTCATACCTTGATTAACTAAGTTCCTAGCCATATTCGCAGCTACAGTTGTCTTAGCATTTCCGGGTCTACCAGCTATAATAGTTATCTCTCCTCTAGTCATACCTGTTATTACTTTATCTAGCTTAGGCAACCCTGTTTGTATTAATGTAGTGGAATTAAATATAGACTCTTTAGTCTCTTCAAGTAAATCATTAACACTAAATATTTTATTAGGTTGTAACTTAATGATATTGCCTATTGTAGTATGTGCCTCTTCAAGTAATGATTGAGTCTCTACGCTGTTATCGTTGATATCTTGAGAGATAGAGGACATCTGTTTATTAAGTGTTCTCCTTAGATAATAACTATGCAACATTTTTGCATATGTAGTAGCGTGTGATGGAGAGGTTACCTTATCCAGAAAACCAGATATCTCATAAGAAGAGTAGCTACCTGTATCATTCATACCAACCTCATTACTAATGGTATTTAAATCTATCTCTTTCTTATCTTTATATAGTTTATTAATTGCCTTCCATACTTTGTTATTAAACTCTGAATAAAAGAAACCTTCTGCAGAAATCCAAGATGCTACTACATCCATTTGCTTTGGCTCTTGTATTATACAACCTAGTAATGCTTTCTCTAACTCTACACTCTTCATTTTAATCCTTTAATTTTGGTGGTATTCTGTCTAAGTCTTTTCGCTCACGCTCATTCTTAAACTCTTCTCTCTTAGATTCGTTCTCTATCATGCCACATAAGTATGCAATATTATATCCTCTCTCAGCATAACCTTTATTGATAAAAGTCTCTATCATACTAATAACTATTTCCTCTTTTGCTTTTTCCGTTCTAACAAAGAAAGCACACTTATCTGTATCTTTTAAGTTCCATTTCTTTTCTATTCTTTTAAAGGCTTCTGTAATATACTTAGTTACTTTAGGAGAAACAGATATCATAAGACTTTTTAACCTTAGAGATACTTCTTTCTTAGGCATATTATTGCTACACATAGGGCACTTAGGCATTACACATTCCACAATCTTTGTGTTCTATTTTAACCTTATTAAACACACTCTTTGGAAGGTACTTTTTTGTATTTGCATTTCCAGCACCATTAATAAACCTAGACCAAGCCCTTGTACATTTTTTACATCTGTATGGTGGGTAAAAAGAGTGTTTTTTATTTTTCTTTGCTGCATTATCACTTATTTCATATCTTAAATAATTTTCTCTTCTTGGACTTATCTCGCTTACACAATCCCAATCAATAAAATCATCTCCAAGATAACTAACTAAGGCATCTATCCTAGCTAGGTTTTCATACACATGATAAAACTCAAACTTGCTACTAGTTGTAGCTATTCGTTTACCCTTTTTTATTTCTATTTTAAACATTTCATAGTTACTCTTCATCTCTCCTCCTTTGTTTTAATCTAGTTATCTTAAATATCTCTCCTCTATCTTCTTTAAATACAACCCAATCACAAGTACCTATGGACAACCACTTGGGTATAGTCTTTCTAACCTTGCATTGTATCTTAATAGGCTTTTCTCCACCTATTAGTACATCTACATCTTCTGCACAATTTGGTAGAGATAATCCATTAGAACCATAGGCTCTCTTAACATCCTTATAACCCATTTCTTGTAGTTTGGCAACCACCTCATACTCAAATCTATTTCCCTTTGCTTTGCTTTTTGATGGCATTACTTCTCCTTTTCTTTCTTGTCTTTTTGAACGGA
>Ga0075468_10001000_pt1 | contig 11769 bp, 6 predicted proteins | sample DEB08_DNA_12_FD_77578 | JGI IMG/M metagenome (GOLD analysis project Ga0075468, IMG submission 77578) | Aqueous microbial communities from the Delaware River and Bay under freshwater to marine salinity gradient to study organic matter... | ecosystem: Environmental > Aquatic > Marine > Coastal ...
TTTGTTTATTAGTGAATTAGCTTTTAAAAGAAAGGTTGATTTAAGTGAAAAACGTTTGAAAAATAATTAATGCGACAGAACCGTATCGAGTACTAATAAAAAAGCCTCTAATCATTTGATTAGAGGCTTTTTTAGTTTTAAGATTTTCTTTAAGAATACTTAAATTCCAGAATCCAAAATTTCATCAGAAAAATCTTGGTTCTCATCAAAAGTGTAAGTTAAATAAGTAATCTCTTTACCTTCTTCTATTTCTTTTTTTATGGACTTAGTATAAGTTGTTTTTAGCTTAGTAGGAATATAAAAAGCTAATATTATTGCAATTACCATAGGTATGTATGCAATAAGAGAAGTTTCATCTAATTCAACATTTTTATTTGTGAATGATCTTATAATCCCAATAGTCATTAATATTCCTACTGGATAGTATAAATGAGCTCTCTGAGTTAGTGCAGCAACAATACCTATTACTGGTATACCAACTGCAAATAAGATAGCTAAAACCATTAAACCTTCTCCTAATCCCATTTCTTGAGCTAGAACTGTTACACCAAGTACTCTCAAAATTAAGATAACAACCATTATTGCTACAAAAATATAACGAAGGGTGGTAGTTTCTTTCATTTTACCCATTGATGGAATTTTAGCTGTTTCCTCTGCTAATACCTCATGCTTTACTTTATTCTCTTTTCTGAAAGTATCAAAAAATTCTTGATGTCCCTTTCTCTCTTTTGAAATTGCTTTATAAGCAGCTTTTCTAATTTTGTTTTTGTTCATCTTATTTTATTACTAATCTTTTAGTGATGATGTTTTCTTCTGTTTTCACTATTACTGAATAAATTCCAGCTGCAAGGCTATTAGAGCTTACTTCAATTCGCGTATCAGTTCTTGTTAAGCTAACTGCTACTTGTTGTCCTAAGCTGTTAATTACGCTAATTGTTGCAGTGTTTAAATCCTTTCCTTCAAGTGTGAATGAACCAGATGAAGGATTTGGATATAATAATACAGAGTTATTTTTCTGAATTTCAGAAAGTGATAAAGGTGATCCTACTGTAAAGTTATACGTGTAAGAAGAACCAAAATCAGGTTCAAATATTTTAAGTATTGGCCCGTTTAATTTATGAATTCTAAAATAACCTCCGCCATCATTGTTAGCCCAAAAGCTTATTCCATCTCCATCAGTATCAGTAATCACTAGTCTGTAGCAACCTAAACCTAAGTTAAATGTATCACGTGCTAACGTGTTATTCGCTTGTCCTGATTTTGAGAAAAGCTCCGTTCCAAACTCATTATACAGTTTATAAGAAGTCTCGCTCGAGGCTCCGTTAGAAAAATAATCTATTCGGAATTCATTTGGTAAAAATTCAGGAACTTTAAAATCTGCAGAGTAATTATTATTAAATGAATACTCATCAGTTCCATTATTAGGATTGCTGATTTCTACATTAAATACATTGTCCGTTCCGTTTACTGCCTGCCATATTCTACTTGGCGCATGCATTTCTACCACTTCGTTTTCAGATGGAGCTAAGTTGCCCGACCAATTGTATGTTTCTTTTGTAGTACTATTATTTACCCAAAACTCAATTTTAAGCGAAGTCAAAGGAGTTTTTCCTGCATTACGAATAGTCACTTTTGGGTAATGGCAAATGTTGTTTTCTTTAGCATATTCCACTCTGTTAGATGGTGCAATAACTTCTACGATTGCAGCATCTAAATTGTGATTGTATTCTCCATAAGTGATTAATTTATTACTTACAATGTAATTAGATGTTCCAGTAGCACTTACTACTCCATAATCTAATAATGCAGAATCTCCTGCAGTAACATAACTAGTAATATCATGTCTTTCTATATCAGTAGCCATTCCTGGGCACCAACCAGCACGGTCATAAATCCATGTACCACCTTGAGGGTAAATTGGGTTATCGCCACAATCTTTCCAAGCTTGCCACTGAAACTGTTGACTTGTTCCTACCTTAAAGAAATGATTTCTTGGAATAAATTCACCTTCTTGCCCGTGACCTGTAACCGAAGTAGTAACGTTAAAGTATTTACCGCTATCCATCAATGGTAACTTTCTAGGAGCAAAAACTGCATCAGAAATTATATTCGTATAACTTGGGTAGGCAACTGGCCATACTTCTTTAATATCCAGTACATCTCTTTCTGGAGTCCCAACCACAAATAGAAAGGAGATATCCATTTCTTCCTGATTTTGTCCTCCTCTTTCCATAGTTATTCTCTTATTTCCTGTAAGGAAAGGAGTGAAATCAGTTACATCAAATATCCATGTTTTACCGTCCACACCTAAATCTAAACCAATTCCGTAAGGAGTCACAAAAGACATGATTTCAAATTTTGTTGGGAATCTATTAAGGTAGTTTAAATCAGAAATTGTAATTGTACCATCTGATGTATTGATTGATGTGTCATAGATATTTCCCATTGCATCATAGAAATAGGAATTTAAATCAGAGTTATAGTATGTTGCATTAGTAACTACTCCAATACTATCGCTTCTTTTTTGCCCTGCCTTAGAATAAATCTGGTTACCTTGAACCAAATGCCCGTAATGAGGAATTGAATCATAAAGAGTATCGTTTACAGTTAATAACACATATACTCCTTGAGCTAAATGAATGTTAGGACGAACATTTAATTCTTTCAACTCTTTAAAGATATCTGGACCGTAAAATGAGGTTCTGTTTTGTGATCCAATAATCGAAGCATTATTTCCTAACCCTGAACTATCAGCTACAGATGAACCAGAGTTTTGATTCAGTAAATAGTACATTTCTAAATTAGAATAGTTTGGGTGACTTGAGGTTATCTCTTTTCTTTTCCATTCATTTATAGTTGCTAAAGAAAGATTTGTATTCCAAATTCTTAACCCATCCATCTCACCAACTAAATATCTGTTATGAATCCCTTTACTAACTTGTAAATTAATTCCATTAGTAGCATCTGTATTAATGTTTAGAGTTGGATTTGCGGTTTTAGTATCTAATACTCCATCAATATAAAAGTTTATATCAGTTAAATTAGTACCATTTAATACAGCAACTACATGATGCCAATTTCCATCAGCTACATTTGTTCCACCTACAACTCCATTTCCATTTATTTCTACCCTTAAATATCCATTTGTTGTAGTTCTCCAATTCCATTTTTTTTCTCTTACGTTAATTCCCCAAGAAAAAATCTCTCCTCCGATTGTAGTGGTTTTAATCCATGCTTCCATTGTTCGGTTCGTACTTCCTCCAACTCCTTTGTAGGTATTAGCTTGTATATAATTAGATTGGTCAAATTGTAATGAATAATCACCTCCACCATTTAAACCACCATTAGTATATGCGTTACTCTTTATAATGTTATCTGTTCCGGTTTGATTTCCGTGAAACGAAAACTCTACAATTACATTAGAAGTTCCATCCCAAACAAACGGAGTATGAAATTGCAATCTATTTACTCCTGCAACCATTGTTGTAGAAGAATAAAACACTTCGGTAAAACCAGCCAAATCTATTGAGTCAGCTATTAATAATATTTTAGATGTTGGTTTTAATTTAATTTTTAATTGATTGGCTTTTGAACCCACAGTTTGTATATCCAAAAAGAGTGCATCTATATTTCCTGCAACAATTCCTGCAGATAGTAGCTCAGCAGCAGTATAAATAAACTGAGATTTACCAGAGTTAAGACTTGTAGAAATAATATCAGATGAGTTTAAACTTCCAGTACCAATTGTATCAATATCCTCACTAGTTGTTGAAACGATAGTAGTCTTCTTTTCAATTTTTCGGTAAAAATCGTAAAGTGGTGTAGTTGAATAGTTAAAAATTGATCCCGAAAAGTTAGAAATAGTGTAGTTTGGAATAGTAGCTTCTGTAGAATCAAATCTAGTAGAATCTCTTAAATAAGTATTGCAAGAATAATCCCATTCACCACAACCTAAATTACGGCTAGCTCCTGTTGATACACGAGCTCCTTTACATCTCATGTTATAAAGCATCCATACCTTTTCGTAAGTAACGGATGTATCTTTAGGGAAAGCAACCATTGTATCTCTAGTTTGGCTAGAGTAATTGAACGATTGAACTTTAATAGTGTCTCCAATGTTTTGAGCTACTCCAATTATTGATATACTAAGGAGAATAATTATTAATCTGATTTTTTTTAACATGGTTGTTTAGTTTTGCGCTATAAATATAAGAAATATCACAGTCGTATAAAAGCAAAAAAAAACTCCAACCTATTAAGGATGGAGTTTTTAAATTTATATCAATTTAGTTTTAGCTACCACACATTTCACAATCGTCTGGATTGTCAATTGAGCACTGCATTTTTGCAGCTTGGTAAGCTGGGTCATTTTGATCCATAAACATTGGCTCATTATTACTTGCAGCTGCTTGTACAGGTACATTCTGTGATAACGGCTCTTGCATTGGCGAAACCATAGGTTCTACTATTGGAGAAGAAGCAGTATTAGAGAAAGAATAGCTTTCTTGTGTTTCTTCTACCTTAGTTGGTTGAGCTGGTGTTGGAGTTTCTGCTACTGGAGTAACTGGTGCTGCAACTGGAGCAGTTGGAGCCATATTTATTACTGGCTTTTTCTCTTCTGGTTTTGGTTCAGTTTTAGCTGTTTTCTTTACAGTAAACTTAATTGCATCTACTGCAGATTTTGTTCTTAAGTAGTACATTCCAGTTTTCAATCCTTTTTTCCAACCGTAGAAATGCATAGAGGTTAATTTACCAAAGTTTGCATTCTCCATAAAGATGTTCAATGATTGAGATTGGCAAATAAATGCTCCTCTATCAGCTGACATGTTAATAAGCGCTTTCTGGCTTATTTCCCATGCGGTTTTGTATAAATCTTTAATGTCTTGAGGAATTCCATCAATATGTTGGATAGAACCGTTTCCAGCCATCATTTCGTTTTTCATATCGTTATTCCACAATCCTAAGTTTACTAGGTCTCTTAGTAAGTGCTTGTTTACAATAATGAACTCTCCAGAAAGTACTCTTCTAGTATATAGGTTAGAAGTATAAGGTTCAAAACATTCGTTATTTCCAAGGATAGAAGCTGTAGAAGCTGTAGGCATTGGAGCTAATAATAATGAGTTTCTTACACCATGTGTTTTTACTTCACTCTTAAGTCCTGCCCAATCCCATCTTTCTGTTGGTGTAACTCCCCACATATCATATTGGAATGTTCCTTGTGATACTGGTGATCCTTCGTAAGTTTGGTAAGCTCCTTCTTTTGCAGCTAAATCTTTAGATGCTGTCATTGCAGCAAAATAAAGAGTTTCAAATATTTCAGTATTCAATTTTCTTGCTTCTTCTGAGTCAAAATTTTGTCTCAATAAGATGAAAGTATCAGCCAATCCTTGTACACCAATCCCAATAGGTCTGTGACGCATGTTAGAATTTTTAGCTTCTTCAACTGGGTAATAATTGTTGTCAATTATTCTGTTCAAGTTAAGTGTAGCTTGGTAAGTTACTTCGTATAATTTTTGGTGATTAAATTCACCATCTTTTACAAATTTTGGTAAAGCAACAGAAGCTAAGTTACATACAGCAACCTCATCAGGAGCAGTATATTCCATAATCTCAGTACATAAGTTAGATGACTTAATTGTACCTAAATTCTTCTGATTCGATTTTCTGTTTGCAGCATCTTTGTACAACATATATGGAGTTCCCGTTTCAATTTGAGATTCCACAATTTTGTTCCACAATTCTTGTGCTTTAATCGTTTTTCTTCCTCTTCCTTCAGATTCGTATTTCAGGTATAATTTCTCGAAATCATCTCCGTAACAATCAGATAAACCTGGGCATTCGTTAGGACACATTAAAGTCCATTCTTCGTTTGCTTCAACTCTCTTCATGAATAAATCTGGAGTCCACATAGCATAAAACAAATCTCTTGCTCTTTGCTCTTCTTTCCCGTGATTCTTTTTCAAGTCCAAGAAATCAAATATATCTGCATGCCAAGGTTCAAGGTACAATGCGAAAGAACCTTTTCTTTTTCCTCCACCTTGATCTACATATCTTGCAGTATCATTAAATACTCTCAACATTGGAACAATTCCATTTGAAGTACCATTTGTCCCTTTAATGTATGAACCTTTGGCTCTTACATCATGAATAGAAAGACCAATTCCACCCGCAGATTGTGATATTCTAGCACATTGTTTTAATGTGTCATAAATTCCATCAATACTATCTTCTTTTGTAGTTAATAAGAAACAAGAAGACATCTGAGGCTTTGGAGTTCCTGAGTTAAATAGAGTAGGAGTGGCATGAGTAAACCATCCTTGGGACATCAAGTGATATGTTTTAATTGCCGACTCAATATCTTCTTTATGAATACCAATAGAAACTCTCATCAACATTTGTTGAGGTCTCTCAGTAACTGTACCGTGAGTTTTTAATAAATAAGATCTCTCTAATGTTTTAAATCCAAAATAATCATAACGGAAATCTCTGTCATAAATTAAAGTTGAATTTAATAATGGAGCATTTTCTTCTATAATCTTAAATACATCATCTGCCAATAATGAAGCTGGTGCGCTAGTAATTGGGTCAATGTATTCATACAATTCTGTCATTGTTTCAGAGAATGACTTCTTTGTGTTCTTGTGTAAGTTTGATACTGCAATTCTTGAAGCAAGAAGTGCATAATCAGGGTGAGTAATAGTATTAGTTGCTGCTATCTCTGCAGCTAAATTATCCAAATCACTTGTAGTAACTCCGTCATACAATCCTTCAATCACTTTCATGGCGACTTTAGTAAAATCCACTAATGGATTTAAGCCGTAACACATTTTTTGCACTCTTGCAGTTATCTTATCAAATTGTACTGCCTCTTTTTTACCGTTTCTTTTTACTACATACATAAATTTGGGTCTTTTTTTTGTCCTATACTCTATTTTTTGGAGGGATTTCTCCCTGTTTGTTCTTCAATATACTTATAACATTAGCTCGGAATACGGGGTAAGTTTCCCTATTATTAACTCGTAAGTGTTAATAGCATCTTATTGCTTGTTAAGTAATGATTTGACTTTAGAAGTCTTCGTCCATTGAAAACGAAGAATCAGAAGATGAATTGCCAGCTACACCAGCTTTTTGATATTCACCTACTCTTTTTTCAAAGAAATTAGTTTTTCCTTGAAGGTTAATCATGTCCATAAAATCGAATGGGTTTGTTGCATTGTATATCATAGGACAGTTAAGTTCAGATAATAATCTGTCGGCAACAAATTCGATATATTGGTTCATCATATCTGAGTTCATTCCAATTAATCTTACTGGTAATGATTCAGTTACAAATTCTTTTTCAATCTCTACTGCGTAAGTAATGATTTCTTTTATTCTTTCTTTAGGTACTTTGTTGATTACGTGATCATTGTGTAGTAATACCGCAAAATCACAGTGTAATCCTTCATCTCTTGAAATAAGCTCATTAGAGAAAGTTAATCCTGGCATTAGTCCTCTTTTCTTTAACCAGAAAATAGAACAGAAACTTCCTGAGAAGAAAATTCCTTCTACTGCTGCAAAAGCAATTAATCTTTCTGCAAAACTTCCATTGTCAATCCATTTCAAAGCCCATTCTGCTTTTTTCTTTACTGGCTCAAAAGTTTCTATTGCATTAAATAAATAATCTTTTTCTTTTTGATCACCAATATAAGTATCAATTAAAAGTGAGTAAGTTTCTGAGTGGATATTCTCCATCATAATCTGGAAACCATAGAAAAATTTAGCTTCAGTATATTGCACCTCTGCAACAAAGTTTTCGGCTAAGTTTTCGTTTACAATTCCATCACTTGCAGCAAAGAATGCTAATATGTGTTTTATGAAATAACGTTCGTCATCATTTAACTTGTTTTCCCAATCCGAAATGTCTGCTGATAAATCTAATTCTTCAGCTGTCCATATACTTGCTTCTGCATTTTTGTAGTAAGCCCAAATATCATCATGTTCAATAGGAAACAATACAAATCTGTTTTTGTTTTCTTGTAAGATTGGTTCTGGGTGCAAGTTGGCGCTCATTTCGTTCATGGTTTTGTTGTTTTTGACGTTCCTTATATTTAAATTCGAAAGAGAGAAAACCGAATTGTTTTGTACATCTTCCGCATTACAAAAATGGACAAAAAAGTTGAGTCAAACAATTTGATTAATTAACAAAAAGGTCATTTATCAACAAAGATTTTACCTAGTGCCTATAAACACTGGCTTCACTTTTTTAAAAAATTTTTTCGACATTTTTTTGTTAACAAAACTTTAAAATATTGTTGACATTTGGCAAGAAATAATTGCGTGTTAAAATTTAATTATTTTTTATAAATAAGCTTAAAGATTAACTTCACTTTCTTTCCCTTTAATGTTTAATAAATAAATCATAAAAAGAAAAAAACCTCTTTATTAATGAACAATAAAGAGGTTTTTACTGGAGGTCTCGAGCGGATTCGAACCGCTGTAGATGGTTTTGCAGACCACTGCCTAGCCACTCGGCCACGAGACCATTTTTAATCGGTCAGCAAATTTAGTAAAACTAGTTTATAAAACAAGTTGAAAATAAATTAACTTGAAAAAAGGCTAATATATTAGGTTGTTCATTTGTTGTTAAAAAAATTAAAACATACCCAACAATCAATAGGTACCAAAGAAGTATATTTGACAATTAAATAACACAAACTATAGCAATCATATGAACTTTATTGTTTCAAGTAGCTTACTTCTTAAGCATTTACAGAGTATTAGTGGAGTACTAAGTACTAATAATACACTTCCAATTTTAGATAATTTTCTTTTTACAATTGAAGGGAAAGAGTTAACCGTTCTTGCTTCGGATCTAGAAACTACAATTTCATCTAAATTTGAAATAGAAGCTAAAGAAGATGGTGCTGTTGCAATTCCAGCAAAATTTTTGATGGATGCTCTTAAGACATTTTCTGAGCAACCTCTTACATTTTCTGTTAATACAGAGAACTATGCTATCGAAATTTCTTCGGATAACGGGAAGTTTAAATTAAGCGGACAAAATAAAGATGAGTTTCCTAATACGCCAATATTGGAATCGCCATCAATAATGACTTTGTCTTCGGATGTGTTATCAAGAGCAATTACAAAAACAATTTTTGCAACTGGTAATGATGATTTAAGACCTGTTATGTCTGGTGTTTATTTTCAATTAGAAAGTGATTCAGTGACTTTTGCTGCAACTGATGCTCATAAATTAGTTAGATATAGAAGTACATCAAGTAGTGCAAGTTCTTCGGCTTCGTTTATTGTGCCAAAGAAACCATTGAACTTATTGAAAAATCTGGTTGGGAATACTTCAGATGATGTAACTATGGAGTATAGTGACTCTAATGTTCATTTCAAGTTTGATGACTTTAATGTTGTATGTAGATTGATTGATGGAAAATATCCAAACTATGATGCGGTAATTCCAAAAACAAATCCTAATAGATTAACTGTTGAGAGACAATCATTATTGAACTCAATGAAAAGAGTTTCTATATTCTCGAATAAATCTACTCATCAAGTAAGATTGAAAGTTGCTGGTAGTGAATTGGCAATTAGTGCTGAAGATTTAGATTTTGCTAATGCTGCAAATGAAAGGTTGACTTGTGGATACGAAGGGACTGACATGGAAATAGGATTTAATTCTAGATTTTTAATTGAAATGTTATCGAATCTTGAGTCTGATAATATTCATCTTGAAATGAGTGATCCATCTAGAGCTGGAATTATATTACCAAGTGAAACTGATATTGAAGGAGAAGATATTTTGATGCTAGTAATGCCGGTTATGTTGAATAACTAGTAAAACTTAAATATTTAAATTTAGAAAGGAATAACCGACAGGTTGTTCCTTTTTTATTTGTCTTCTTTTTTTAAATACTCAAAGAAAATTCTATAATTTTCGTCCATAGTAGTATTTATAGTTTGTTTCCTTATTTGTTCCTCTTCTTCTTGTAGGAGTTGTAATTGTTGATTGTACTCATCTACATATTCCTCAAAGGCAGGATCAACATTTAGGTTGTACTTATCTGGAGAGAAATATTTTTTCCGGAAGTAAATTGCCATTATTATTCCAGAGATTGCTCCAAATAAGTGACCTTCCCAAGAAACATGGTCTTCTGTTGGGAAAATTCCCCACATCATACTTCCATAAGAGAAAGCTATAATTAACGAAGTACCTATTTGGCGTTTGTTTTTACTGAAAACTCCACTAAAGAATAAAAAATAAGCCAAGCCGTAAATTACTCCGCTTGCACCAATGTGATAGGAAGGTCTTCCTCCGAGCCAAAGGCATATCCCGGAGAAAATCCAAATAAAAATAATGACTCTAGTAAATAAATTTCGATAAGAAATAAGTAATAGCCAACTCAATACAAATAGAGGGACGGAGTTACTTATAATATGAGAATAATCGGAGGTGTTGTGAAGAAATGGAGAGAATAGTATTCCTTTTAATCCAGATATTTTACCTGGAAAATTTCCATAGGTAGTAAAGCTTAGTTCTGGGAAACGAAGGTTAAGGAAATGTACACTCCATATTACTAAGAGTAATAGAAAGGGAACTCCGGTTCCTGTAAATATAGATTCTCTTTGTTTCACAACTTATTTCCTTAATAATTATGCCAATTCTATTTTTTGACGGAACTGTCACATAAAACTGTCATAAGAATTAAATTATCGAAGCAAATTTCTTAATAAAGTATTGTTTTTCCTTTTCGTTTTGTGAGAGTTTAATTGTTAATTGAATTGATTCTTTTGCTTTATCTATCTTGTTTTGAGATATATAAAAGTCAGTATACACTGCATGATACAAATGTTGTTTTTGCTCTAGTAGTAAAGCGTTTATTGACTCTAGTTTTAATTCTACTTCCTCATAGTTTTTATGTTGAAGCAAAGCAATGGCTTGATTTAAAATAATAAAATCTGAGGGATAAGTTTCATAAAGTTTACCATAAAGAAAAGCTATTTTCTTCCAATCAGTCTCCGTATATAATTTTGCATTGGAATGCTGAAAAGCAATGGAGGCTTCATAAAAATAAGATGATAAGGTAGGGTAGGAGGCTGCTTTTTGAAGAGAGTTGTTTCCAAGATCAATTAAGGGTTGATGCCATTTTTTACGATTTTGGTATTTTAGCTCTACAACTATATCATCTGTAACTTTAGTTTCTAATCGTGATGAGTTAAAACACATTAATGCAAAAAGTGAATAAATAGAATTTCCTCTTAATGATTCTTTGTTTAAAATCATTTTACATAATCTCAACCCTTCTCCACACAAGTCTTTTCTTAGAATGTTGTTTTTTCCATTGGAATGAAATCCTTCATTGAAGATTAAATAGATTACCTGAACAACATTGTCCATTCTACTTTCAAGTTCATTTCCTGAGGGAATTTCAAATTTGATACTTTGTTCAACTATCGTTTTCCTTGCTCTTTGCAACCTTTTTTTGATACTTTCTTCTTTTGTAAGTAGGGCTGCAGCTATTTCTTTTTGGTTAAAACCAGAAATGGTTTTGAGTGCAAAGGCTATTTGATCTTTATTTTGAAGGGCTGGATGACAACATGCGAAAATCATTCTCAGTTGACTGTCTTCTATTTCATGATCCAGAAAAAGTTCGTTTAATGCTATTGCTGAAGGACCAGAATCTAAATTTTGAATTTTAGTTTTATCTGCTTTTATTTTTCTAAAAAGATCAATTGTTCTGTTTTTTGCTGCTTGAGTTAACCAAGCTTCAGGAT
>Ga0075468_10001002_pt1 | contig 11755 bp, 8 predicted proteins | sample DEB08_DNA_12_FD_77578 | JGI IMG/M metagenome (GOLD analysis project Ga0075468, IMG submission 77578) | Aqueous microbial communities from the Delaware River and Bay under freshwater to marine salinity gradient to study organic matter... | ecosystem: Environmental > Aquatic > Marine > Coastal ...
AGTGCCTGTCCGAACGGCCCGGGCTGCACGCTGCCGTCTGAGTAACGCAGATGGCCGTTTACCCAGGTTTTATCAATGCGATGACTGAACTTGTGCCCTTCGAATGGGCTCCAACCGCACTTACTTAAGATGGGCATTTCTACATGTTCGCTGTCTGGTGAGACCAATATAAGATCAGCAAAATAGCCTTCGCGAATAAACCCGCGTTCTGCAACCTGATATAAAATGGCAGGCGCATGGGCTGTTTTATGGACTATTTGCTCAATACTAAACGTACCGTCGGTGACTCTATCTAACAGAGAAATAACTGCATGTTGGACCAAGGGCAGTCCCGCTGGCGCTGTGGAATACTTGCGACCTTTTTCTTCCCAAGTGTGTGGGGCATGGTCTGTTGCAATCACATCTATACGGTCCTCAGCAACTGCTTTCAGCAAGGCTGCTTGGTCTGCTGGCGTTTTGATTGCCGGGTTACATTTGATCAGCGCGCCTTTTTCAGCGTAGTCATCGGAGTTAAAGAACAGGTGATGCACACAAGCTTCAGCGGTGATGCGCTTACTTTCAATTGGACCTGTGTCAAACAGGTCCAGTTCTTTGGCGGTTGTTAGGTGCAGCACATGTAACTTTGTACCGTGCTTTCTGGCTAAGCCTACGGCCAGAGAGCTGGAGGCATAACAGGCTTCCACGGAACGAATATTGGGGTGTTCAGAGAAGGGGATGTCTTCGCCCCATTTGGCTGTGGCTGCGGCCTCGGCTTCCAAAATCATAGGCGTACTTTCACAGTGAGTGGCAACCAATAGCGAGGTGGCTGCAAAAATACCCTCCAGGGTCGCAGTATTGTCTACCAACATATTGCCGGTGCTTGCGCCCATAAAAATCTTTACGCCACAGGTCAGGCTGGTGTCTACGCTTTTAACCGCCTCCAAGTTGTCGTTGGTGGCGCCCAGATAAAAACCGTAATTAGATGCCGAGCATTTAGAGGCTCTGTCGCGCTTGTCTATCAGCGCTGCTTGAGAAATGGTCAGTGGATTACAGTTGGGCATTTCCATATAACTGGTAATGCCGCCAGCCACTGCCGCGGCAGATTCTGTGGCTATGGTGCCTTTGTGTTCTAGGCCGGGTTCGCGAAAATGCACTTGGTCGTCGATCATGCCTGGCAGCAAATAGGCACCCTTGGCATCTATGGTTTCGCAATTCTCAGGCGCGGGTACATTAATGCCCTTAATGCGTTCGCCCTCTATAACGACATTACCTTCGGTAATGGTGCCTTCGTTGACGATGCGCGCATTGACTATTTGATAGTTCATAATTTAATTCTGACCTCTGCTTCTATTTCTACAGGTACGTTAAAGGGCAGTTCCGCCATGCCTACTGCAGAGCGGCTGTGCGCGCCAACTTCGGGTCCAAAGACTTCTAAAATAAGGTCGGAGCAGCCGTTAATGACTCCGGGCAATTGATTGAAGCCCGGAGCGGTATTGACCATACCAAAAACCCGCAGCCAACTGGCAACGCGATCTAAATTGCCGATGCTTGCCTTAATGCTGGCTATGAGTCCTAGTCCCACTTGTCTGGCAATTTGGTTGGCCTGTTCGGGGTCTATTTCTGCGCCTACTTTGCCAAGCGCTTGGCTCATTTTACCGTCGGCGTCAGTAGGTACATGCCCAGATAAATATAAGTGCGTGCCATCTATGCGGACCAAATCAAAGGGTAGGTGCCCTGTATCCATGGGTTTGGGCAAGATTAAGCCCAAGTCTTTAAGGCGTTGTTCTGCGCTCATGCTTCTCTCTCTTTGTTTGCTTTGTTCTGTTTTAACGATCAGGGCACAGCCGGTTGGTGGCCTCTGCGGGACCCAAGGTTGGTCTGGTACACCGTTAGATTAATTGGCTAAGGTCATTTTAGCCAGTGAGAATGGGTGGTTTTTCTCCCGTCTCCTGTGCTTGATTAGTCTAAAATTAAGTGTTCGTTCAATGGCTTAGAGTGCCTTGTGGTCATGGATTGTCCAGAGAATGTGCAATATTACCCTTCGAGCAATTGCTTATTTACTGCATAATCTCGGCATGAATCCAATTACAAAAAATCACACCGCGGTTTTGCAGCACTTACAGGGCACGTTGCCTGCTGAGTGTTTAATTACCGACGGTGCCGGCCTTAGGCCTTACGAAACTGACGGACTCACTGCCATTCGGGAAATGCCTTGGGTGGTTGTGTTACCCGAGACCGAAGCTCAAGTAGTGGACGTTATGGCCATATGCCGCCAGCACGGTGTCCCCGTTATTCCTCGTGGTGCGGGTACGGGGCTCTCCGGTGGCGCACGTCCACATAAAGACGGCGTGGTGCTTGGGCTGTCTAAGATGAATAAAATTCTTTCTATAGACCCAGATAATCGAGTAGCCCAGGTGCAGCCTGGGGTGCGTAACTTGGCCATTTCTAATGCCGCCAAGCCTCATGGCTTGTACTACGCGCCAGACCCCTCTTCCCAGATCGCATGCAGTATTGGCGGCAACGTTGCCGAAAATGCGGGTGGGGTACATTGCTTAAAATACGGCCTCACTGTGCACAACGTGTTGGGCGTGCGGGTGCTGACCAGCGACGGTGATGTAATGGAAATTGGCGGCGCGCTTTACGACAACCCCGGTCTGGATATGCTGGCGCTGCTTTGCGGCTCTGAAGGCATGTTGGGTATTGTCACCCAGGTGACCGTTGCGCTGTTACCGGAGCCTGAGAAAAAGTCTGTAATTTTGGCCGGTTTTAAACAGGTAACTGATGCCGGCAATGCGGTCGCCAGTATCATTGGCGCGGGCATTATTCCCGCAGGCATGGAGATGATGGACAAGCTTGCTGTGCAAGCAGCCGAGCAGTTTGCCCATGCAGGTTATCCATTAGATGCTGCGGCGATTTTGATTATTGAGTTAGACGGCGCTGAAGCGGAGTTAAGTGCTGTCACCGCCCAAGTAATAGACCATTTAAACGCCAGCGGTGCCTATCAAATTGACCAAGCCGACGACGCCGAAACCCAAGCCAGATTGTGGAAGGGTAGAAAGTCTGCGTTCCCTGCTGTGGGGCGACTGTCTCCAGATTATATTTGCATGGACGGCACCATTCCTCGGCATCAGTTGGCGAATGTGCTGACGCAAATTGACGAGTTATCTGAGCGTTTTGGTCTGGCGGTAGCCAATGTCTTCCACGCAGCAGATGGCAATTTACATCCGCTGATTTTGTTTGATGCCAACGTACCGGGACAAACCGACCATGCTATGGCAATGGGCGGTGAAATTTTGCAGTGCTGTGTGGCCGCCGGTGGCACAGTGACTGGGGAACACGGTATTGGTGTTGAGAAGCTGGACACCATGTGTGTGCAATTCACCAGTGACGAGTTGGACCAGTTCTTTCGTATTAAAGACGCCATGGATCCCAGTGGCGTTTTAAATCCCGGTAAGGGTATTCCTACGCTGACCCGCTGTGGTGAGTTGGGCGGCATGCACGTGCACAAAGGCCGCCTGCCGTTTCCTGAGTTGGAACGTTTCTGATGGCTGCAGATTTAAGTGCGCAGATGATAAGCAGTGTTAAAGACGCGTACGCCAGTGGGCAAAGTCTGGTCATCAGCGGGCAGGGCAGTAAAGGCGCTTGGTTACCCGAGGCGGAGATGAGTGCCGGTGGCACGCTGGATGTTACAGGCCACAGCGGCATTCAAGCATATCAGCCAGAAGAATTAGTGATCACCGCACGCTCTGGCACCTCACTAGAAGAAATAAACGCAGTGCTTGCAGCAGAAGGCCAGATGCTTGCCTGCGACCCCCCCAGATTTCAACCAAGCCAAGCAGATGTAGTGGTCGGCGATAATGCAAGCGGTACCTTGGGCGGTGTTGTAGCCACCGGTTTAAGTGGTCCCGGACGTCCCTGGAGTGGCGCTGTGCGTGACGCTATTTTGGGTGTTGAGCTGGTCAATGGTAAAGGCGAGTACCTTAAGTTTGGCGGTCAGGTGATGAAGAATGTGGCTGGCTACGATGTGTCACGTTTGCAGGCCGGTGCTTGGGGCAACCTTGGCGTATTGGCCAGCATCAGCATTCGCGTGCACCCCACATGGCAAGATCAATGTACGCTGGTTTTCCAACTGTCTGCTGAGCAAGCACAACAAAAATGTTTGCTCTTGGCACAGCAAAATTTACCGTTACAGGGTACTTGTTGGCAAGACGGTGTTTTGTCATTGCGCTTAGGTGGTCATGCCAGTGGCGTGGCAGGTGCAAAACTGGCCTTAAGCGGCGAGGTGATGCAAGGGGGTACGGATCTAGAGTTTTGGGCACACCTGCGTGACCACAAAGCAGATTTTTTTCAGCAAGAGCTTTTTCCGCAAATGCTAGGGACTAAGAAAATTTGGCGCTTAGTGGTACCCAGTGCTGCGCCGTTGCCTGGTAGTTGGCTTAACGTCGATGACTTGCTTATTGAGTGGGGGGGCGGCTTGCGCTGGCTGCGCCACGATGATGATGCGGCAGTAGTAGCCTACGCCAAGAGTGTGGGTGGGTGGTGTTGGGCTAAGGGTGAGCAAATGCCAATTGATGCAGTGCAGGCCCGTTATATGAATGAACTGAAACGCGCCTTCGACCCAAAGAATATTTTTCTCAGTCCTATGGTTCTAAATCAGAGCCTGCATTCAAATCAGCAACCAAACCTGCAAGAGCGCCAGTAGCGTGCAGACTAATTTGCCCCCAGAATTTATTGCCACCAGTCGCGGTCAGCGTGCGGACGAAATTCTACGTAGCTGTGTGCATTGCGGCTTTTGTAATGCCACCTGCCCTACCTATCAACTTTCTGGCGATGAGTTAGATGGGCCTCGGGGGCGTATTTATCTTATTAAAGAATTGTTGGAAGAGGGGACGAATAAGGCCAGAGCCACCCAGCATCTAGACCGCTGTTTAACTTGCCGCGCCTGTGAAACGACTTGCCCCTCCGGTGTGGCCTACGGCGAGTTGGCTGAAATTGCCCGAGAAGAATTAGGTCCGACGCGACCCGGAGTTACGGGATTGACGCGTGTATTTTTACAGTGGCTTATTCCCAATCATCGCAGATTGCGCACCATGTCTTTTGTGGGTCGTTACTTTAAGTGGCTGCTGCCCAAACCTTTAGCAAGCCAAGTGCCTAGTCAGATCAGTAGGACGCTGAGTAGTCAGCCCAGCCAGAGTGCCCATGCCCGGAAGATTTTGTTGCTGCAGGGTTGCGCGCAACAAGTCACCACTGGGGACGTGAATAAAAGTTTGCTGTCGCTGTTAGATGCGCATGGCATTGGTGTGGTCACCGCGCCTGAAGAGGGCTGCTGTGGTTCTCTTGATTTACACCTGGGTGATTCAATAAAGGCGAATGCGGCGATACGACGTAATGTGGATGCTTTGTTTCCCCTTCTTGATGGAGAAGTGGGAGAAGGAGTGGAAGGCATTATTTCCACCGCCTCTGGCTGTGGTGTCACAGTGAAGGATTACGCTCGGATATTGGCGGACGACCCTAAGTACGCCGATAGGGCTAAAGTACTTTCGGCTAAAACCTATGACATTAGCGAATATTTAAGCCAAGCCAATTTGCCATTAACGGCAAAGCAGCCGGATCAGGCCATTGCATGGCATCCGCCGTGTAGCTTGCAGCATGGGCAAAAGATCACCGGCGTGGTTGAAAGTTTATTGGAAAATGCGGGTTATACGTTAGTGCCTGTTGCAGACAGCCATTTGTGTTGCGGTTCTGCTGGCACCTATTCGGTGTTGCAATATGAGCGCGGCGAGGCGTTGAAAAAGCTCAAGCTGGACAGCTTATTAGCTGCGGATCCCCAGGTGATTGTGACAGCCAACGTAGGCTGTCAAAGCCATCTTGCTACGGGTACGTCACGCCCAGTATTACACTGGATCGAAATGCTTAAGTAATTTAGTCTCTGGGTTCAATACATCTGAGGGGATGGCAGTGACTGAAGAGAATGAGGGTGCATCTGCACGGGATTATGGGTTTTTAATGTTCCTCACGTTGCTCAACGTGATGAATTTCGTAGACCGTCAATTGTTAGCTAGTTTTGCCAACTGGATTGTCCCAGATTTAGGCTTAACCAATACTCAGTTTGGTTGGCTCACCGGCATGATCTTCATTGTCTTTTACTCGGTCGCAGGTTTGGCCATGGGCGTTTTGGCTGACCGGGTAAATCGTACCCGCCTGATTGCCGTTGGCTTGGCCCTTTGGAGTGCGTTAACCGCAATCTCCGGCATGGCCAAAGGCTTCGTCAGCTTAGCTATTCCACGGCTCTTTATTGGTGTTGGTGAGTCCATCATGACACCTACCTCCATGTCTTTATTGGCTGACCGCTTTCCGTCTTCACGCTTGGGCTTTGCCAGTGGTGTTTACTACATGGGCGTACCTATTGGCGTGGCCGCAAGCCTCTTTGTTGTGGCTTATCTTGAGCCAATTCTCGGTTGGCGCGGATGCTTTTACGCCTTAGGCGGAATTGGCTTGTTGTTGGCCGTTGTGATGTTCTTTATGAAAGAAACACCGCGACGTCATGAAGTGGAAGCCACCTCGCCTGTTGAAAAACTCAGTGTTAAAGAAATTTTGCATACACTAAAGAGCGCGTTAATTCGTTCTCCGGCGTTAGCTATGACAGTTGCCGGCGGAGTAGCCTTTCATTTCATTCTAGGCGCCGCTGTATTCGAACAGCTTTGGTTTGTACAAGAACGTGGTTTTGATCGCTCTGAAATTGCCGAGCTCAGCGGCTGGCTAGCGTTTGCTGGCGGCATTTTGGGAAATTTGTTTGGTGGCATTGGTGGCGATATGTTCCTGCGCAGAACCGGCATGGGCAGACCCATGTTCTTGTTTTGGATTATGTTGGTATTGACCCCAGTCGGTTTGGCTTACCGAGTGGCAGATCCCGCCTCCATCTTCTTTATGGTGGGTATCTTTGCTGGCTATTTTCAGCTGGGCTGTTTCTACGGTCCCACATTCTCTACGGTTCAGGAACTGGTGCCGCCGCAGATTCGTGGCACGGTAGTGGCCTTCTACATTCTCTCGCTTAACTTTGTTGGTTTGGGTTTGGGTGTAACAGGCGGTGGTTACTTTATTGATTGGATGATTGCCCAAGGTCATCCAGAGCCTTACACCATTACGTTGATCACGTTCACCGCCATTTCAATGCTCGCTATCCCTATGTTCTATATGGCCGGCAAGCGTTTTGAAAGGGATCGCCAGGCACTGTATGACAGTGTGGCAGACTGATCGACTGAGCTTAAACCGCTGGCAGCAAGATGATCTGCCAGCGCTTGCTTCTATATTGACTCATGGGGCCACCATGAGTCACTGGCCCCAGCCCTTTACCCCACAAGATGTTTACGCTTGGCTGCAACGCGCGGTAACACCTTCACAATATGGCTGTGCTCGCTGGCGTTGTAGTCGCAGGGCCGATGGTGTTCTGATTGGCGATGTAGGTGTTGTGTACACGCAGATTCTCGATGAAAACGTTTTTGATCTGGGTTATATCATTCACAAAGATTTTTGGCGACAAGGTTATGGCCGCGAGGCGGTATTTGGAGTTATTGCGTGGGCCAAGAGACAAGGTATTGGTGAGTTGGTGGCCAATATGGCCGTGGATAATGTGCCGTCTTGGACACTGGCGGAATCTGTGGGTATGCAGCAAACGGGTGTGTTTGCCAATCCTAAAAATTTGTTCAAAGAGACTTATATTTACCGTTTGCAGCTCTAGCTTACAGTTCTAATTTATAGCGCTAGTTTACAGCGCTAGGTTAAGGCTTCAGCGCATAAGATGAATTTGCAGTTCTTGAAGTTAAGTATGGCTAAACGCGCTCGGGGTTACCGTTAGGCCTCCTATTCGCTGTTGCGTTTAAGAGCAGCGGTTAGTCTTTCAACACGCCCAAATTGGTCACTCGTTGATCTGCACGTTCTTTACTTTCTACATAGGGCACACTTTATATGAAGGAGCCTTTATGAGAAGGAGCCTTTATGAGAAGGACCCCTTATGAGAAGGGCCTCTTATAAGAAGAATCGTCTATAGGAGGGTCCTTAGCAAAGATTAGCTCTCAATAAGCGTGGCTCTGACAACTGAAATTTGCACCTCGCCCTGAGGACTGACCAGCCCCGTATTAATTAGCTTAGCCTCGCTTGCGCCAAGTAGGTTGATCTGACGCTGGGTGCTTCTGGCATTACCTTTTTGGTCAATATAGCGAATCGACAAAACCACGTTGTTGAACGCTCGAGGTGCTCGGTTGGCAACTTCAATTTGAATGGCGCTGGCCTCGTTTCTGCCATAGCGAACACCAATGAATGCGCCGGGGTTGCGTGCAACATCTATCTTGATCAACGAATTTAATGCTGCTTGGCCAGACTCGCTGGGGTCTTGAGAGGCGGCTGCAAAGTACTCTCTGGCCTCGTCAGTATTGCCTTGGCGTTCAGCGATATTGCCTAGCGCGTTGTAAGCTTGTGCGGTTGGCAATAGTTCTAAGCTGCGGTTGAGGCGCAATTTTGCTTGGTTCAATGCGCCTTGTTTTTCGCTGGTAATGCCGCTTTGTAGGTGCGGGTAAAAGAAACCGGGGTTTAACTCGATGGCTTCAGCATAGGCATTTTGTGCGAAGGTGTAGCGTTTGGCATCTAACTCAAGGTCGCCCAAAAAAGAGTGGAAGTGGCCTTCGTTGGGTTCCATTTTGATCGCCTGGTTAACGAGTTTTCTAGCCTCTTTAGGCCGGTTGTCTTTGGCCATTTGCTGAGCTTTTTCGTAGTTTTCGTACGCGGGTTTGGTTTCAATGAGTCGCGCCATGACTTGCTGGTAGCGCTCTTTACCCGTTACGCCACCCTTGGGTAGCATTTGTGCATAAGCCTTATTGGCTTCCAAGCGTTGCTGCGAAGGTGGGTGGCTGGCAAATAGACCGTCAAAAAAGCTAGAGTCTTTTTGTCCAGAGAGATCGACAAAAGTCTGCTGTAAATCTACTGCGCCTTGAGGGTTGTAACCCGCGCGACTCATATAATCCATACCGTAGCGGTCAGATTCGCTTTCAGCACTGCGGCCATACCTTGAATTAATTAGCTGGGAGCCAAGTCCCGCGCCCATAGCGACATATTTGCCGTAGTCCGTATTGGCTGTGGCAATGCCAGCAACAGCCGTTGTGGCTTGTAGGATGGTGCCTCGTTCTACCCCTTTGGCACCATGCCTAGCTGCTGAGTGTACTACCTCGTGACCGAGTACTGCGGCCAGTTCTGCCTCGCTACCTAATTCTGTCAGCAGGCCTCTATTGATAGATATTTTGCCACCGGGCAGAGCCCAAGCGTTGGGTACGCCATTGTTAATGACCGAAAATTCGTAAGGCAACTTGCGATCACTGACGGCTGCTATTTTTTGTCCTACCTCATTAACATAGGCTTGCACCGCTTCATCAGCGAGATAGTCGCCGCCCTGAGATTGGCGCGCAGGGGCATACTGCTGTTTACCCGTTTTCAGCTCCCAAGCTTCAGAGATAATGCTGATTTCACTTTTGCCCGTGACAGGGTTGGTAGCGCAGCCGCTTAGTGCGAATGTGATAGCTACAACAAGTATCAGTGGCAGGGTGCGATACCGTGTGTGTTGATTTTTTGAACTGAGTGTCGCTAGATTATTTAACTGGTCATTCATAGTAGCTTCCGGCCGCTAATTTTTTCGAAAAATAGACTTAGAGTGATTTTAGAAATTGTTGCGCGGTTAAGCGTTGGCCGCCCTAACCCGCATAGCGTGTGTATCGTCTGCGCAGTGACGCCGCCTGTTGTCGCTCTCCTTGAGCTTCCAGTACATCGGCCAATTGTAGCCAAGCCTGCCCCGTTTTAACCGCATCACTGCCAGCCAACGCTATGGCCTTGCGCGCATGTTGAGATGCAGCCTGGGTATGCCCTTGCGCCAGATGCGCTCGGCTTAGGCGTATCCACAACAAAGCCTCTCTGGGGTCAATGCGTATGGCACGTTCAAGCAACACAATTGCCTGCGCTGGGGCTTGTTGGGCTAATGCTGTATCTGCTTGGGCTAAAAGTATTTTTGCCGCTGAGTTTTTTGGCGGCGCTGGCTTAATTTTCGCGGGCTTTGGCGGTGCCGCCGGTTTGTTGCTGTTTTCGGCAGTTCTAGATTGGCCTGAACTGGCGCGGCTGTCCGAGACACTGGGCCCTTGGTTGCCTGCGCAGCCACCGATGAAAATGATGCAGAGCAAAGAAATACAGAGTTTTATGTTCACAAAAGCCCACACAGTTATACGAGTTAATTGTTAAAAATTGAGCGCAGCCGCTGGCCAAAGGTCTTACGGATACCACAACCGGGTTTGATGGGTAAAGTATCAGGGCGACGAATGGGGATAACAACCACATCAGCGCATGATTTTGCCGCCCGCATACCCGTGGCAAATTCAATCTCTACAAGATTGTCCGCGGGGTTGTGGACAATAGGGTCAACGCCACTGGACACCTGCATGTTATTCCATATACGCAGCGCCCCGGATGTGCCGGTGAGACCAGTGGACTTGTTGTCATCGCGCCCCACCCAAACCACCGACAATTTGCTGTTGTCGAAACCTGCGTACCAGCTGTCTCGGTTGTCGTTAGAGGTGCCGGTTTTGCCTGCAACACCTTGCTTGGCGAAGGGTGACGAGCGGCCTGTGCCGTGGCTCATTACAATTTCTAGGCCTCTGTTGAGGCTGGCTACGGTTCCTGGACGGATGCTTTGCCTCAAGTCAAAGGGGTGGTGTGACAGCGCTTGCCCGCGTTCATTTAGCACGGCGATAACCGCTTTTGGAGTGGTGTGAAAGCCGCCGCTGGCAAAGTTGCCGTACAACTCGGTGAGTTGCAGCGGCGACATAGACTCTGCGCCCAAGAAAAACGACGGGTAGCGGTTCTTAGGTGCGTATCCTGTGAGGTCTGTAAAGCGGCGCTGCACCTCGCCAAGACTGACGGTGTTGCCCAAATCCACCATGGCTAGGTTCAGTGACATGGCTAGTGCGCGAATCATGGGCAGCTCGCCGCGGGTTTTACCGTCGTAGTTTCGGGGTGTCCAAAGTTCACCGGAATCCGATGTCATGGTAATTGGGGCGTCGTTCACCAGGGTTGACCAGTCTAGTCCTGCCTCTAATGCGGTGAGCACAATGACGGGTTTGATCACAGAACCTACGGATCTGCTGGCGTTTAACGCGCGGTTGAAACCGTCTACACGGCCTTTGCGCCCGCCAATCAGCGCCAGAATTTCCCCAGTCTGAGTGTCGGTAATGACACTGGCTGCCTGTAGGCTGCCCAGTGCCAGTTTGCGTTCTTGCTCGATCATTTGCAGGGTTGAGGTTACTGCTTTCTGGGCGTTTTCTTGCTCTCTGGGCTTTAGTGTAGTGAATATGCGTAGCCCCTGAGAGCGCAGGTCCGAAGCGGAATAACGTTCACTGAGTTCAGCTCTGACTATGTCCATAAATGCAGGGTAGTAAGCGCCGCCACTGTTGGGGCTAGAAACCACGCCAAGGGGGGAGCCAATGGCGTCTTGATGGCGGGGGTTAGAGATTAAGCCGTCAGCCAAAAAAGTATCAAGAATACGATTGCGTCTAGCCAACGCGCGCTCGGGATGCCTGAATGGATTGTAGTAAGAAGGGCCGCGAATGATGCTGATCATTGTGGCAATTTCATGCACTGCAAGCTCGTTAATGGGCTTGTTAAAGTAAAATTGGGAGCCCAGACCAAAGCCGTGAATGGCGCGCGCACCATTTTGCCCAAGGAAAATTTCGTTGATGTACGCGGT
>Ga0075468_10001014_pt1 | contig 11692 bp, 9 predicted proteins | sample DEB08_DNA_12_FD_77578 | JGI IMG/M metagenome (GOLD analysis project Ga0075468, IMG submission 77578) | Aqueous microbial communities from the Delaware River and Bay under freshwater to marine salinity gradient to study organic matter... | ecosystem: Environmental > Aquatic > Marine > Coastal ...
AACTCTCCATCAAGAGATGCGACCACAATACTTCCATGTTTTGGCTTAATACTACGATCAACAATTAATATTGCTTGATCACCTATATTGGCATGGATCATTGAGTCCCCTGACACTCTAATTAAGAATGTCGCAGCACCATTTTTAATCAGGTATTGATTAAGGTCTATGGGACTTTCTAGGTAGTCGTTTGCCGGGCTTGGAAAACCAACTGATACAGGTTCCAAAAAAAATTTTGTGAAAATTACTGGCAGATCATCTGCCGATATTGAACCGAGGTAGTTAATAGTCATGGAGTTTTAAAATACTGTATATTTATACAGTATTAAAAATTAAGACGCAAGAGGTTTTAGAGTTTAAATTCCTCTAATACTCTTTCTTGATCTTCAAGCGTTAAGCACCAACCAGTATCGTGCCAATCCCCTAAAACAATACGCACACCATCTACATTAGGTTCACTGATTTGATGGGTATTAGGGCGATGGGTATGACCATGAATCAGCAGGCTTATATTATTTTGTATAAAAAATTCATGAATGGTATTTGCTGCAACATCCATGATAGAGAAGTCTTTTTTGTCTTTATTGCTTTGACTCGCATCTCTCATGTTAGAGGCAATCTTCTGGCGCTCCTCAAGAGGCTTGCTCAAGAAATCCTCTTGCCAGGATGAAGAACGTACTTCCTTTTTAAATTCAATGTACTTTAAATCATCGGTGCAAAAATCATCACCATGGGAAAGTGCAATTTTTTGATCGAAGTAGTCTATAAAAAAGGGATCTGGCAATATGGTGATATTTGCATCTTCAGCAAATTTATTGCCACATAAAAAATCTCTATTCCCATGCATGAAAAATATTTCTAAACCACTGCGAGTGGCAGTTTTTATATGCTCAGTGACATCGGATGCAAAAGATGAATCATCATCATCCCCAATCCAGGATTCAAATAAATCACCCAAGATGTACAGATGCGAAAATTCTTGCGCAGCTGTTTTTAAAAATTTAAAAAAACCTTCATTCGTCGAAGGGGTTTTTTCAGATAAATGGAGATCAGATATGAATCCTAGCTTCATTCACTCACTGTAACTGAGTTAATAATTGTTGGTTCAAGAGGAGCATCAGCATAACCGCCAACTGTAGATGTGGTGCTGAGAGCAATTTGATCTACGATGTCCATTCCGTTAATCACAGAACCAAAAACAGCATAACCCCAACCTTGAGAGGTTTCAGAAGTATGGTTAAGAAAATCATTATCTTTATGATTGATAAAAAATTGACCTGTAGCTGAGTGAGGGTCCATTGTTCTGGCCATTGCTAGGGTACCGCGATCATTTTTTAGTCCATTATTTGCTTCATTTTGAATTGGTTCAGTTCCTGTTGGTTTTGGAGCCATATTCTCATCTAAGCCACCACCTTGAACCATAAAGCCATCTATAATTCGATGGAAAATAGTTCCGTTGTAATAACCATCTTTGGCAAGTTGCAAAAAGTTAGCGACCGTAATGGGTGCATTTTCGGCATCAAGTTCCAGATGAATGTCGCCGGCTGAGGTAGAGATAGTTACAAGTGACATTTGATCCTCCTGTGGATAATATGTAGTCTGATCATTTTGATCAGATGGTGATAGAAAGAAGATTACAGCAACAGCAGTTACAATCACTATTAAAAAAGTAATTTGTATTTTTGACATTAATAAAACCTACATTCAATTTAAGTTCCCTATAATAAGTGATTCATATATCAAATAACAGATGACATTAAGATTTTATAATTCTTTAACAAATCAAAAAGAAGACTTTAGACCTATTCATGAGGGTGAAGTGAGTATGTATGTTTGCGGCATGACGGTATATGACAGCTGTCACCTAGGCCATGCTCGAGCAATGATGGCTTTTGATATTCTTGTTAGATATCTTAAAAATCAAGACTACAAAGTTAAATTTGTAAGAAATATTACAGACGTTGATGACAAAATTATTGAAAGAGCAATACAAAACAATGAATCAATTGGGGATTTAACTCAGAGAACAATTGCCAGCATGCAAGAAGATTTTGCTCAGCTGGGCCTATTGCTCCCAAATACAGAGCCTAGGGCTACCGATTATATTCCGGGCATGATTGAGATGATTGAAGGTTTAATTCAGAAAGGTCATGCTTATCATTCACCTGGTGGTGATGTTTTTTTTGCAGTCAGAACTTTTCCTGAGTACGGCAAATTATCTAATAAAAATATTGATGATCTGAATCCAGGCGCAAGAATTGCAGAAGATGATTCTAAAAAAGATCCTCTAGATTTTGTTTTATGGAAAAGTGCAAAAGAAGGTGAGCCTTCATGGGATTCACCTTGGGGCCAAGGTAGGCCAGGCTGGCATATTGAGTGCTCCGTTATGTCATTTGAAAATCTAGGAGAGCACTTCGATATTCACGGTGGCGGCCCAGATTTATTATTCCCACATCATGAGAATGAAATTGCCCAATCAGAGTGCGCATCTGGTAATAAATTTGCAAATTACTGGTTGCATTCAGGCTTACTCAAAATTAATGGTGAGAAAATGTCTAAGTCTTTAGGGAATTTTGCAATGTTAAAAGATCTATTCATTTCTTATCATCCAGAGGTTATTCGCTACTATTTAGTCTCTAGCCATTACCGCAGTTCATTAAACTTTGACCAGGAATCTTTAAACCAAGCTAAGTCAGCATTAACTAGGTTATATCAGGCTTTAGCTTCAATGGAAGGTGAAGGCAATGAACTTGATCAAGACACGATGAATCAATTTTCTTTGGTTATGAATGATGATTTGAATACACCTGAAGCTCTTAGTCTGCTATTTCAACTTGCTAAATCAATCAATAATTCCTCTGACCCAATCCAAAAAATGAAATATGGAACGACTCTCAAAAAATTGAGTGGAGTTCTAGGGTTGCTGCAAGATGATCCAAAAACATTTTTTCAGTTCGGAGCTACATTGTCAGATGAAGAGATTGACCAGCAAATAGCTTTAAGAAATGTAGCAAGAGATGAAAAAGATTTTCAGACTGCCGATAAGATTCGCGATAGCCTAACAGAGCAAGGGATTATCTTGGATGATAGTAGCGAAGGAACAACCTGGAAAAAATCCTAAAAAACTACTCTTCTAAGTTTTCAATTACAGACTCAATACCTGTTGAGCCCATGTTCATTCCGACAACTCGCTCAATACCCATTTTTGAATAGTGTTCAGCTGCGTCTGTCATCAAGCCTGACTGATCTAGCGTTAAACCGCCATCAACACATATATTAATTCCAGTTATGAATCTCGATTCATCCGAAGCAAGAAATAATGCTGTGTTTGCAATATCAATTGGCATACCAAAATCTTCAATCGGTTGATCAAGCTTGCTATCTTCAATTGCAGTGGCTAAAAGAGGAGTGTTGATTGCCCCGGGTGAAATAGCATTTACACGAATCTTATCTGGACCTAATTCAATTGCAGCATTTTTACAAAAATTAATGACCCCAGCTTTGGCTGCAGAATAAGCAAGGGGACCAGATCCACCCCCCATTCCTGCAATAGATGCAGTATTGATAATTGAGCCACCTGTCACGTTTTTTTTCATGACCCTCGCAGCATACTTGGAACCTAAAAATACTGATTTAAGAAGAATTTGAAATGATCTATCCCATTCATCTCCATTAATATGGGTAATTGGGCCTATAGCACCACCAATTCCAGCGTTGTTAAATAAGATATCTAAAGTGCCGAATTGATCCACCGCCATGTCTACTAATTTTTCTATATCTTGCTCAACAGAAACATCAGTCAAGCATATACAGGCATTCTGTTCAAAATTTTTCTGCTTTATAAGCTCAAAGGTTTCTTCGAGGGTGGCGTTATTCATATCAGCAAGCACAACATTTGCACCATGCTCTAAAAATAATAGCGCTGTCTCTTTTCCAATACCGCTTGCAGCACCAGTAATCACTGCCACTTTATTTTGTAATCTTTTCATTTGATAATTATTACTCAAAGATCTTTAAAAGAACAATAAAGAGTTACAAAGATTTTATTGTTAAGTTGCATGGGCGCCACAGAATTGTCATATGCAATGTCTTTAATGTACTCAAGGTTAAAGTCTATGCTACCCCCAAAGGCTAAGACAATGCTCCTAAGCAAGTTAATCTTTATAAGGCGCTGCAAGGCGCCTTATTTTTTTAAACTCATGTTTAAACAAAATAATCAGTTAAAATTAGCAATTACGGTTGAAGAAAAAAAGAAATGGCTCCCTGACGTGGGATCGAACCACGGACCAATTGATTAACAGTCAACTGCTCTACCGCTGAGCTATCAGGGAACAAGTTGAGAATTATAAATTAAAAATAAGAAAGTAATACAGCATAATGACAAAAAATTTAATCGTTCAATCTCCCTTTGAACCAGCAGGACATCAGCCGGCAGCAATTGATAGCCTGGTCAAAGGTCTAAATGATGGGTTATTACATCAGGTTTTACTGGGAGTAACGGGCTCAGGTAAGACTTATACAATGGCAAAAGTCATTGAATCCACCCAAAGACCAGCGGTGATAATGGCACCAAATAAAACATTAGCAGCACAGCTTTATGGAGAATTAAAAGATTTTTTCCCATCTAACTCAGTTGAATACTTTGTTTCTTATTACGATTATTATCAGCCAGAAGCCTATGTGCCTACTTCAGATACTTATATTGCAAAAGATGCTTCTATTAATGAACACATCGAGCAAATGCGACTCTCAGCTACAAAAGCTTTATTAGAAAGAAATGACACTATTGTTGTTGCAACAGTATCTGCTATTTATGGACTGGGCGCGCCTGAAGCTTATCTGAATATGATCCTTCATTTAGATCGCGGTGATACTATCGATCAGCGCTCAATTCTGCGCCGTCTCTCTGCCATGCAATACACAAGAAATGATATTGATTTTCGTAGAGCAACTTTTAGGGTAAGAGGCGATGTAATTGATATTTACCCTGCAGACTCTGAAAGAGATGCGCTCAGAATTGAATTATTTGGAGATGAAATTGAGAGATTGCTTTGGATTGACCCTTTAACTGGCGAAGTGATTCAGGAGACTCCCAGAGCCACGATATATCCTAAGACGCATTATGTTACGCCAAAAGAAACCGTGCTGGGATGTTTGAAAGCAGTAAGAGAAGAGCTCAAAGATAGATTGGTTTATTTGAAAGAGAATGACAAATTGGTTGAGGCGCAAAGACTCCAAGAGAGGACAACATATGATCTAGAGATGATGCAAGAGCTAGGATATTGCCAGGGAATTGAAAACTATTCTCGCTATCTTTCTGGAAGGGGTATCGGGGAGCCACCACCATGCCTTTTTGATTATTTACCTAAAAATGCAATAGTTTTTATGGATGAGTCTCATGTATCAGTCCCTCAGATTGGAGGCATGTATAAGGGAGATAGATCTCGCAAAGAAACCCTTGTAGATTATGGTTTTAGATTACCATCTGCGCTTGATAATCGCCCGTTGAGATTTGAAGAATGGGAAGAAGTAACTCCTCAAAAAATTTATGTTTCAGCTACTCCGAGTAAATTTGAATTAGAGCACTCCGATAATATGGCAGAATTATTAGTTCGGCCAACTGGGTTAATTGATCCCGCTATAGAGGTTAGACCGGCCTCTTCCCAGATCGATGATGTCATTGGTGAATGCAATGAGCGCGCAGCTTTAAAAGAAAGAGTTCTAATTACAACACTTACAAAGCGAATGGCAGAAGATTTAACTGATTATCTTGAGGAAAATGGTATTAGAACCAGATACATGCATTCTGATGTCGATACTGTTGAGCGAACAGAAATTATTAGAGATTTGAGATTGGGAAATTTTGATGTTTTAGTAGGCATCAATTTACTGAGAGAGGGGTTGGATATTCCTGAAGTTTCGCTTGTAGCAATATTAGATGCAGACAAAGAAGGTTTTCTAAGATCAGAGGTAACAATTATTCAAACTGTCGGAAGAGCAGCAAGAAATATTAGAGGACGAGCTATTTTATATGGAGATAAAGTAACAGGCTCTATGCAGAGAGCCATGGATGAAATGACGCGTCGAAGAAAAATTCAAGTCGCCTATAACAAAAAACATAATATTACTCCTACCTCTATCATTAAGGGCATAAAAGACATCATGGAAGGGGCAAGGGTCACCAAGAAAGCTAAAAAAACTCAACCTAAATACTTTGAAGAAGATTTGCCGTTTAAGATTGAATCAGATGGGCCTGATAAAATTTCTACCTCTATTACGAAGCTTGAAGAGCAGATGTATGTTTATGCTAAGCAGACAGAATATGAAAAAGCTGCATTTTGCCGAGATCAAATAAAGAATCTTAAGTGGCAGCTTCTGAACTCTTAATCACTACAATTTTGACTTAACAGAAGATAATAATAATCTCGAACCCGTTCCACAAAATCAACTGTTTGCTGACCTCTTGAGTAGCTCTCTGTGTCCATAGAGGACTTTAATTGAATTAAATGCTCTTCCAGCTCAAGCCAAGTTACCTTTGAAGGATTTCCATTGATTTGATCAACTGCATTTTTTACGTTCGTCATTCCTAGATTGTAAGCTGCTAAGACAAAAGCAGTCTTGTCACCCGAAGACGTTCCATACTCAACCATTTGACGAAGCTCTGAGAGATATTGTGCGCCACCATATATACTTTGAATTGGATCGAGTCTGTTCGTCACTCCCACAGATGCAGCTGTTGGAAGGGTTAGCATCATCATGCCTTTTACTTGCGTTGCCGAACGAGCTTTTGGATTCCATTGCGACTCTTGAAATGCAACAGCAGCCAAGAGCTCCCATTCCAGATCAAATGTTTCAGCCGCTTCAATAAAATCATTTTTATACTTTTGCAGTCTAGTATCAGATAGCTCTTGAAATTTTTGCTTCTCGAAATTACTGAGCCTTGAAAAGGCAAGTAGTTTTTCACTAATAACAGAGCAGTAAACTGATACTGGAGTTACCACTGGATCTTTTGAGCAACTCATCAAAGATATAAATACAAATAAGATTACTGCGTTTTTTGAAAGGAATTTCACTGTTTGTATTTTTTTAATTTTAAACATCCTTATAATTAACCATAACAATATTTTACTAGAGAGCTAGTGTCAAAAAATTTAAACTTGCTTCTTCAAGGACATTCAAGTTTTTCGCCGTCTAAAATTTCTTCTCAGAATTTACAGCTCAATAATATCAACGATTCCAAACTCTTACACCTGAGTTGTCTAGAATATTATGCAGTCACTGTTGATGAAAGTTTTACAGATAACCCAAAATTATTTAATTTATTGAATGCTTCCAATCAATCTGAGTTTCCACATTTTTTAATTGGGCCTAGGAGAGGTACCCTTAGTCCATGGTCTTCGAAAACAAGTGAGATTATACAAAACGTTGGTATTACTGGCGTTCAAAGCATTGAAAAGTATTTTGGGTACTTTGTAGATGGAGCGACAGAGATCAGCGAGTTAGTTCTAACCAGTCTCTTTGACCGAATGACCCAAGAAGTTTTTTATACGCCAGAAGATTTATCTAATACAGCAATGGCACCAAACAGAAGGCCATTGCAATTTATTGATATTTCTAAGTCTGCCAATGAGGCTCTTAATAAGGCAAACATAGAGTTGGGTTTAGCCCTATCAGGTGAAGAGATTAGTTACCTGGAAAATTTTTACTCCTCAGTGAGACGAAATCCTACTGATGCAGAGTTAATGATGTTTGCTCAAGCTAATTCTGAGCATTGCCGACATAAAATCTTTAATGCTTCCTGGGTGATTGATTCGGTCACTCAAGATCAATCTCTTTTTGATCTGATTAAAAAAACGAGCCAAGGTAATAAGCCTGATCTTATTTCCGCTTACAAAGATAATGCTGCGGTAATTGAGGGAGCCAACGTCCCCACTTTAAATAGAAACTTAAATAACGAGTACGGCTTTTCAACAGAGAAAATTAATTCAACCTTAAAAGTAGAAACTCATAATCACCCAACAGCCATCTCTCCTTTTCCAGGTGCTGCAACAGGTTCAGGCGGTGAAATTAGAGATGAAGGGGCTACTGGGACAGGAGCTAAGCCCAAAATGGGATTGGTTGGGTTCAATGTTTCTAACCTTAGATTAGAAAAATTTCCTCGAGCATGGGAGACACCCCTCCAAAAGCCCGAAAGAATTGCCTCACCACTTCAGATCATGACCGAAGGACCCATTGGAGCAGCTGCTTTTAATAATGAGTTTGGAAGACCCAGTACTGTTGGTTACTTTAGAGTATTTGAAAGGTCTGTGACAGATCAAAGAGCTTATGGCTACCACAAACCAATTATGCTGGCTGGTGGAATAGGTGAAGTTAAAGACCGTAATAGCTTAAAAAATTCTATAAAATCTGGTGATTTAGTAGTTGTCTTGGGTGGCCCTTCAATGCTGATAGGCTTAGGTGGCGGGGCCGCATCATCTATGTCCTCAGGGGAGAGCGATGAAAATCTTGATTTTGCATCGGTGCAAAGAGAAAACGCTGAAATGGAAAGAAGATGCCAAGAAGTAATTAATCAGTGTGCTTTTGAAACTCCAAATTTAATCGAATTTATTCATGATGTTGGAGCTGGCGGACTTTCTAATGCCATTCCCGAGCTTGCCAAAGATTGCGACCTTGGGGTGAGAGTCGACTTAAGCTTAATCCCAGTAGCTGATCCAAGCCTTTCACCAATGGAAGTCTGGTCCAATGAATCGCAAGAGCGTTATGTTCTTGCCATCAAATCTGAGAACCAGGATATTTTTAAGAATATTTGCCGTCGCGAAAGATGCCCTGTTGCTTTTGTTGGAGAAACCACAGCATTAGATTCAGTAGAAGTTTATGATCCTGAGAGAGATGAGTATCCAGTTAATGTTCCCTTATCTATGCTTTTTGGCGATTTACCAATTAAAGATATGACGCTTCAAAATCCTTCCATTGAGCCTGTAAAAGAAGTTACAGCTGTTGATCTTGACCTTTCGGACGTAATCCAAAGAGTTCTATCTCATCCTTCTGTGGCATCTAAATCTTTCTTAATTACCATAGGCGACAGAACAGTGGGAGGGCTGGTCGCACAAGATCAGTTTGTTGGTAGACATCAAGTTCCGACGTCTAATTATTCAATGTCAGCAAGATCTTTTCTGTCAAACAAGGGAGAAGTCTTATCAATAGGGGAGAAACCTACCATAGCTATTCAAAACCCAGCCGCATCATTGCGCATGGCACTTGCAGAAGCTTTGATGAACCTAGTATCCGTTCCAATTGTGAGCTTAGACTTGGTGAGACTATCTGCAAATTGGATGGCAGCTTGCGGGGACGACGAGGATGACTATGCTCTAAGATTGGGAGTCCAGGCAGTTTCAGATATGTGTATTCAGCTTGGTATTGCCATCCCTGTTGGAAAAGATTCTTTGTCCATGAGAACAAGTTGGTCAGAGGGTCAGGAAGATTTTGAAGTTAAAAGCCCCCTCTCTGGGGTGATCACTGCAATGGCTCCGGTATCAGATATTTCATCAGCCATAACAACTGAATTACATCCCGAAGGCTCATCAGATTTCTATCACCTAACTCTTAGCAATAAAACTAGAATGGGTGGCTCAATTTTTGAAGAAGTTACATCATCTTCTATTAATGAAACACCGGATATAGAGGACATACAGGCATTTAAAAACTTCTTTAATTCTCTTCAAGAGCTAATTAACCGGAAATGGATAACATCTCTTCATGATGTCTCCGATGGCGGCTTATTTACAACCTTGGCTGAATTTGCCTTTACAAATAAAGTGGGCATTAAAATTTTCTTATCTGATGATCTAGAGGACGATACAAGTATCTATAAAGATATGTTTTCTGAAGAGACCGGCGTAGTGATTCAATTTCATTCTGATTTTGAAGGGCAAGCATTAGAATATTTAAAGCAAAATAATATTGCGCACCAAAAGTGCGCCACCCAAATGCTGGACTCAGACATTACTATTGTAAAAAATGACGATGTAAAATTTCAGCAATCTGTTTCAGCTTTAGAGCAAACTTGGTCAGAGACCTCCTTTGCAATAAAAGCTAACAGAGATAATCCAGATAGCGCAAAACAAGAATATGATCTTATTAATTCTTTTAACAAAGAAGGTCTGGTTGCCAAAGATAGTTTTCAGTTTTCTTCAAAGCTACCTGTTATCAATTCTGATATTAAGCCAAAAATAGCAATTTTTAGAGAGCAAGGAGTCAACGGCCAAAATGAAATGGCTGCAGCTTTTATGCTGGCTGGGTTTGAGGCTCAAGACATTCATATGCAAGATATCTTAGATAACCCTAATTTATTAGTATCTTTCCAAGGCATTGCTGCATGTGGCGGCTTTTCTTATGGCGATGTTTTAGGGGCAGGAGGAGGTTGGTCTTCTAGCATCAGTTTTAATCCGCAGGTCAGAGATTCCTTTGAGAGCTTTTTTAATCGTCCTGAGACATTTACATTTGGAGTGTGCAATGGGTGTCAGATGCTATCAAATTTAAAGGATTTAATTCCAGGTGCTGAAGATTGGCCAAAATTTTTATGGAATGAGTCAGATCAATTTGAAGCACGTTTATCTCAAGTAACTGTAGGAAAATCTAGCTCAGTTTTATTGCAAGGCATGGAGGGATGGCAGATACCTGTAGCCGTTGCACACGGAGAGGGCAGAGCTAAATTTCAAGATGGAGCTATGAGTAAACTGCAAGGAAATAATCAAATAGCAATGCAGTTTACGAACAGCGAAGGCCAACCAACTACCATGTACCCTATTAACCCCAATGGATCTCCTGAGGGGATAACTGGTTTGTCTTCTAGAGATGGACGAGCAACAATCATGATGCCTCATCCTGAGAGAGTATTTAGAGCACAGCAATTCTCTTGGAAACCTTCATCATGGGAAGAGTACTCGCCATGGATGCAGATTTTTTTGAATGCATATAAATTTACAAAAGGTTCGTAAATTTTTTATTAGAGATCTACCAGAGTTTTAACGCTTCTTCTCGGAATGGAAAATCTCCTTTCTTTTTGTCTTCAAAATAGTATTTTAATGTTTTTGTAACTGTCGGAAAGGCTATTTGATCCCAAGGGATATCCTTCTCATCAAATAACTCAACTTCTGAGCTTTCTGATGTTGGACCAAAACTCTCATTCCCTAGCTCGGCTAGATAAAAGAAATGCACTTGACTGATATGTGTAAGGCTAAAAGCAGAGTATGGAGCAATAATTTTTGGAGATGCTTGTGTTTCTTCCTTTGTTTCTCTCAATGCGCCCTCTTGCAGAGTCTCTGAATTTTCCATAAAACCGGCTGGCAGAGTCCATAGTCCAAAGCGAGGCTCAATATTTCTTTTGCACAGCAAAATTTGATCTTCTTTAACGCAGATTGTTCCCACAATAAGATTGGGATTGGTATAGAAGATTGAGTCACAAGCTGAGCAAATATACCGCTTGATATTGTCATCAACAGGTACCTTAAAATCTATCTGATCGCTTCCGCATTTTGAACAATATCTCAAAAGTGCTCCTTTGTTAGAGAATTAAATGTTGTAAAAAGTTAAACTTATACAATGATTGAAGAGATAAAGTATAAACTAAATTCCAGTAATTCTGAAAAGCCCAGTGGCAGACCTCAAGCATCAGTTTTGATAGCCATTTTAA
>Ga0075468_10001023_pt1 | contig 11635 bp, 9 predicted proteins | sample DEB08_DNA_12_FD_77578 | JGI IMG/M metagenome (GOLD analysis project Ga0075468, IMG submission 77578) | Aqueous microbial communities from the Delaware River and Bay under freshwater to marine salinity gradient to study organic matter... | ecosystem: Environmental > Aquatic > Marine > Coastal ...
TCAAGAACAAAATATACAAAATATAGATTTATTGCATATTGATGTTGAAGGTCATGGATTAAGTGTTATTAAAGGAATGGAAGATTTAAATCCAAGAATGATTTATATAGAAGTTAAGAGTGATACACATGATCACTCGAAAGAAATAGAAACATTATTAATAAAATATAATTATAAAAAAATATTATCTTTAGGTTCAGACGAAGTATATATATTGAATTAGAATATATCAAAATATTTTATATATTTTTTCTACTAATCATATACCCTTCAATTCTCTCAAATGGCAATTTTGATAAGTCATATTTATCTTGTAAATCTACCAATTGTGTTACATTAAATCCATTTTCTTCCATTATTTCAATATTTTTAACTTTTGCGCGGTTAAAATTGTTGTTCGATAAGAAATATCCTCCTTTTACGATGTTCTTAGCCGCCCATTTTTGAGCGTGTTTTTTTAATTTTGGCGTTGTGGCATAGTTTCCCAAATCGTTATGACAAAAAGCTATTTCCATTTTATCATTATCGTTCAGCTCCATACAATCCTTGATCACTACATTTGGATGATTATTTGGATTATGTAAATCATAACCAATACATCTATCGTAACCAAAATGTTTACATAATTTATCAAACGTATAACAATTATGAGTTCCTAATATTAGAATTTTGCCTTCCTTTGGTATATCATCCAATTTCATAACCATATTTTCGTAAAATTTGTTTACGTAATATTTTTCACCTCCTTGATCCCAGTTGTCATGCTCGCTATTATTGAACCAATAATCAAATGAATAAAACGGTGTTTCATCACACGAACTATATACACGAAGATTGCTAAGGTCTTTACAAGAACCAGAACTTTCTTGATCCGGATTATCATCACTAATTTTTTCAAATAATTCTAACCCGCGCGCAGCTTGCTCAGGAGTCATATACATATTCCATCCCAATGATTTGATTACGTCATCATTATACATAATGTAGTTTACCCCATCATCAGACATCGTTCGCCCACAATACCTTACCGTTCTAAACCAGTCATATGCTTCCTTGTCATCTGTTAAAATCATTCCACCCTTACCAATAGGTATGTGTTTTCTTATATGAAAAGATAGACAATGATACGTGTTTGGTTTAAACATTCCACGTTTCATTCTTACGGCACCATCCCATATAGGATATGGTTTTAGTTGATATGCACCTGACCATTCCCTGTCTTCGAACTCTATTTCGCATCCTGCGTGCTTTATTGTACATGGAACGGAACACCATGTTTTAGAAGGTATAGTAACTTTACCACTGGCTTTCAAATACTTGAGACAGAGAAATAATGCGTCAGTGCAATTATCTACGGATACAGCATACTTACTTCCCGCATACTGAGCCATACGTTTCTCGAAAATATCAACAACCCCCCATGCGTCATTCACATTATACTTTTCCATTGTATCCTTGAATTTTTCTTTTTCTTGGTCCCATATGTCTCGAGCCAAGGCAGTTTTGTTGGTTGTGTTTACTTTCGATTGCATACGTGTGTAATATCCGCCTTCCACATACTTTGTATTTGTGGTAACCGATGTTAATTCGTTATTTTTATCATAATAATTCAATGGCAGAACCCGAAAATCCCAACTAATTCTGGTTTTACCCGTTTTATTTATTTGATTGTAATGAGAGCACTTGTTGCCATTGAATGAAATTGTCTCCCCTGCTTTTAGCAAAATCGGTTCGTATTCTTCCAGTCTTGGCATCTTCTCTACCATAACAGTATTTGTATCATACATATCGGTGAATGCAGATACGAAATTGATTTCTCCAGTAGGATGCTTATGCTTTTCATCAGAATCAAAATGTTTAATAACAATAGCAACATTATCCGGTAGTTGTATACGTAATGTCGGAAACTTTTGAACTAAAGCTTCTGATAAACCTAAATATGGCAATACCGTTTCTTGAATAAATTTGTTATACTCATCTTGTATTTCTTTCCACCCATTGTCTAGTTTATTGTAAAACATTCTATGATAAACTGTATGGGAGTCTTTACCCAATTCAGTGAAGAGATCATATTTATTTTCGGTACTATTATGTAATTCGTTCAATTCGCAATCATACAACTCCTTAATTAGATCGATGAACTTATACTTTGATGGGTCATACATTAATTTATTGAGGTGTTTTTTTCCATAAACCATTTCTTTTGAAAAATCAAACTCGCTCATATAAATAAATCTAGCGACATTTATTTATACTATTCTAACTTATAATTTACATTATTCTGCTGTATATCTGAATATCCGTTTCTTTGTTTTGTTATATTCGGAATACAAAGATAACATTCAAAAATTTGTTGGATTTCTTCTACATAAAATACATCTATTTCTTTTGAATAATTATTAATATTGTTTATTAAATATTCCATTGCTGGTTTTTTAATACAATATGAACCGGTTGTTAAAATATTGTTTGATTTAATAGTGCTAATTGTATTATTATTATTTTTAATATATGACATATTAGAAAGTGAATGTTTGTTAGGGTTTTTACTAATGTATCTACCTGCTAAATATAACATATCGTATGAGTTGTTTATTTTATTACTATACTTTATAAGGTTATCGATACTTTTCACGAATTCAGTATCATCTTCTAATATTAATATATTTTCATATCCGCGCTCCAGCGCTATTCTACATATTTCTACATGACTTTTCAAACAACCAAGAGAACCCTGAGTATATCCAACAAATTTATCTGGATGTATACTGTTTTTATTATATTCACAATATTTTGGATTCCATTCCAATACTTCTTCAGGTGTTGGGCGAATAGCTTTAAAAAATTCATAAGTATTTTCAGATATATTCTGTTTCTTCATTTCATTCAAAATCTGTTCTTTTCTATCTGGCCTAGACTCTAAGTTTATAATAAAAGTTTTGTTGATATTCATTGATTAATGTATTGTTTTATTTTTATATATATATTATTTTTTATTCATAATAATGTTTTTTATAATTGTTTTATAATTTATTCATAATAATGTTTTTTATAATTGTCTGTATCAATAAATTTTCTTACTATGTAATTATCTGGATTATACCCTAATATTACTTTAATATTTACAGATTCAATATTATGAAGTAATGTCATATTCTTTATTACCATTTCACCATTGAAACTTTGTTTGACAATGTTATTCAGAAAATCAATATTGTGAAAGTTCCAAATATTTTTTATATTTTTGTATATTGATATTCCGCACCAGTCACTATAATCCATGCAACCTTTGACATAATTTACATAATATTTATTCGGATTTATTTCAACCGATTTTAATAATTTATCCCATTCCTTTAATTCAAATATACAATCCAAACGTATTCTCATCGCAATATCATTATCGTCTATCAAGTTATTTTCATTAATATATTTAATCAAATAAGTTGTACCGAAGAACATTTTATAAATTCCTAATGTCCAACTATCTATTTGATTCTTAGTATTATGTAGTTGTTGTTGTTGTCTTGTTTTTTCGGTCAAATTATTATATATATATTCATCAGATGGTTCATCATTTATTACAACATAATCAAACAACTTATTTAATTCTTCGTAAGAGTTAATATTATTATTCCAAGCAGATAAATAGGTCTTAATATTATAATTTTCGAATTGTTTTTTATAATTATTCAATACAAATTGAACACATTCTATATTTGGTCTAATCGGACCACTAAATAATAAATGAATACTCATTAACAATGTAACTACATTAAAATTTAAATACTATTAATTTAAATATATTATTATGTTGTTAACCGATGTTGTAACCGCAACAAATATGAATCCAACCTATTATAAATTTATCCCGGTATTTATAAAATGTTGGAAAAAGTTATTTCCATCCATCAATATCCATATAGTCGTAGTAGCAGATGAGTTGATAGATGAACTGCAACCATATAAAGAGCATTTAAAACTATTCAAACCTATAGATAATGTAGAAACTAGTTTCATAGCTCAAAATATTCGCTTGTTTTATCCTGCATTACTCAAAGAAGCAAAAGGAGGAATCATTATTACAGATATGGATATGGTGCCTATGAATACATCTTATTATGTTGAACCAATCAAGGATATATCCAATGACAAATTTGTTTGCTATCGTCCTTTGAGCTGTGTTGGTAAAAACGAAATGGTTATCTGCTATAATATTGCTCATCAAAATACCTGGAGCCAAATATTCAATATCAATACTGAAAATGATATCATTGACCGGATATTATCTATATACCAAAAAGACAAATATTTTGGGAAAAATGCTAATATTCATTATAAACCCTATTGGATCACAGACCAATTATATTTATACGAAAAGACGCAAGAGTGGAACGTTAAAACAAATAATCTCGCAATACTAGACGATAAAAATATGATGAAACGAATTGACAAAACAAATACGAATCCATTCAACATGGAAGAACATTTTGTTGATATTTCAAACGGATTTTATTCAGATTTTCATATGTTTCGCCCTTATGATAACTATATCACTCAAATCAATAGAATTATAGAAAATATTTGAAATATTTAATCCCTTTTCCTTGATGCCCAAAAAGGATATTTCAATGATTCACCTTGACCGAATGGAACCATCCATGATTCGTCGCCATCTATGACAACACTGCCCATTTTTTTTCTTAAAATACTCGTAATGCTTTGTTCGTGTCTATTTTCTCTGAATTCTTGATGTTGGTGTTGATTATTAAAATAATCTGTACACAACACAGAATTCGATAATATTGTTTTTGTATACTCTTTCATATAGGTCAATAAATGGTCATTCTTTTTCATAACTAATACACCACCAAGATATTGACCTGAATTACCAATTGAGCTATCAGGTTCAACTTCGAAATAATCAAAAATTTGCTTTGTTGTCCAAAACTTTTCTTTTTCTAGACTTCCTGGTCCATTATTACCGCTCATCTGAAATGATAAGATTCCATATTTATTTTTGTTATCATCTAACAATTGTAAATATTCGTTAAATCTGTGTTTTCCTTTTGTGTTTATCGTACAACCTGCATCAAGATAGACAAGATATTCGCCATCATTCATCTTATCTAATGCTTGTTGGATTATGATTGGTCGCCAAATCCAATAGCCACCTCCTCTTGGCATATTCAGAATCTGCTCATAATTGTTTGTAAAATCTTTCGGTAAATCTTCTGGTCCAAATGCTTTTACTGAATTGAACTCACCAAACGCGTGTGCTTCTTTCACAATTCGTGTTTTTGCTTTTTCAAATTTATAGTTACCATACGTAATAAAATGAATCTTTCTGTTTGGTATTTTATCAATCACTAATTTGTCTTTCCAATATTTCAGTTCTAATTTTTCCATATTGTATTTATTTTCTTGTTTATTCTTCATTACTTCGTCGTATTTTCTCTCTAAGAACTCCTTTGTAATCTCATTCCAATCCTTTACAACCACAATAGGAAGTCCTTCATACAGTTCATCTATCTTTGAAGTTATCACGATTGGGATGCATCCTATGTATAGAGCTTCCCACGTTCTATGACAATCCATCCCAGCACCCGGTGGAGACAAAACAAACTTATATTGCGACATCATATCGTAACATTTTGGGTTAGTTACCGTTATTTTAATTTTTCCTTCAATATAACTATGCTTCCAATATTCATTTTGATTCGGAATAAATTCAATGATATCACAAAAATCTTTCCAGACCGCATTTGCTTTTTGTATTAGAGAACCACGAATGGAATTTGTATTGGGCGAATAATTAACACATAGTAGTTTGTTATGTAGTTTAGTATCTTTATTTTTTTCTAACCATTGAACTAATACATTATGCTGACGATCATAGTTCAATCCTATCGGTATTGCAGATACATTTGGGTGGTTCAATGGCTTATTCCAACAATATATGTGTTTTATCAATGGATGTGATGCCATTTCTTCTGTTAAAATAAAATCATCTGTTTCGATGATTACTATAACTACTTTACTACTGAAATTTGGAAGAATTTCATTATAAAATTTACCAATAATTTGATTATATCCAGTTAAACAAATTAAAGGAATATTATAATTAAATTCATTAATATTTATTTTTTTCCGTGTAATTAACAATCCCTTTTGTTTATCTACATATTCAACAATATCATCTTCAGTAATCATTATTAAATATATTAACATATGTGTGTTTAATATATTTACAGGTCTAAACTAACAACGTTCTTGTCGCTCTTCTGGCGGCGCTTTGTGCGGGACGGTGTTTTGGCTTGGGAAAGGTCTTTGAGCTCCTCGATGCTGATTGTGCTGCTGTCTTTCTTATTAATGTCTATATTCTTAGTCTTGAGACCGGAGAGGAGCTGGGAGATGTCGGACGGACCGGACATTTCGGGGCGCTGGCTTGGGTTGCTGCGATTGGCCTCTTGTGGGCCGAGGTTCTCGAACGTCTCCGAGATGCTGATTCCATCCTCTGCGCCTCGGGCGGCGTTCATGTCGGGTCGGTTCGATGGGGCTCCGCTCCGCTGGCTTCGCGTGGTCTGGGTGGCGAACGGCTCGGGCGGTGGACCAGGCGTGATGTCGGGTTGGGGTGGAGCGCCGCGACCATCGCTCATCATCTCGCTCATGAATCCGCCGAATCCAGGACTGCTCTCGCCCATCGTGTTCACGGCCGCCTGCGTAAACTGTTGCATAAGCTCCGGGTTCTGGCGCATAATGTCGTCCATACCAGGCATCGCCGACTTGAACATCGTGTTGGTCATGTGCACCATCATCGCCGAGCCGCCTAGCTGGAAGAGGAGCTTGAGCTCGGGCGCCATCGTGGCCTTGGACTTGTATTTCTCGTGGAGCTCACCAAAGAGCTCGTCGTAATCGTCAATATTCTCGTTCAGTTGCTCGCCCCACCCATCCAGCTTAAAGTCGAACGGGTCAAAACGGTTGTTCAAAAATTCGATTCCGGTAATCGCCGCCATTAGCATTCGGCCTTGGAATTTGCAGCTGGCCGACTTCTCGCGCTCGTCAACAATCATCTCATACTCGCCCTGCATCTCCTGAAGCGACGAGTCCATATTGTATTTCTTGGTGAGCTTGATGCCCTTTTTCTCCAGCGCCTCCAGATTGCGGAGCACCTTAAACTTCTCTCTTAACAACTCTTCTGGCGAGAGTTTGGGTTGGGCGGGAACCGCCTTATCGGGGTCCACAGGAATGTTGTTGAACTTGCCGAACCCATCCCACGTCTTGTTATTGTTCTCTTGCTTGCTTTGCGTGGCGGTAACCTTGGCCATTGGAATGGGCTCGGTCTTGTTCAGCTGGATTGGTTTGGTATCACCCCCACCAAATGAGCTCTTCGGTTCCTCGACGTTTAACTTGATGCCACCCGATGAGCTGTTGAGCATCTGGTTAAACATTCCGGATTTGGAGGGCGCCTTTGGCGAAATAACATCGGAGAGGTCGTTGAGCTCGTTTTCAAGGTCGTCCAAATCCCCAATATCAATGTCGCCGCCCTTTTTATTTGGGTCGCTCTTGCGCTTGTCGTTCATCAGAAGCTCGATGCCCGAACCGAAGTTAACTGACGGTTTCGGCTCTGAACTGCTGCTCGGAGGCCCATCGTTCAGGCTAATGACTGGTGTGTCATCCATAGTAGTATTAATATCAATCACTTCTGGTTCAATATTCATTATGTTTTAACAAGAACTTATAATTTTAAGTAATCCGCATTTAAATATATTTATTGTTAATTGCCTCGAACTATGGTTCTTATGTATCCGAACTATGGTTCTTATGTATCCGAACTATGGTTCTTATGTATCCGAACTATGGTTCTTATGTATCCGAACTATGGTTCTTATGTATCCGAACTATGGTTCTTATATTCCGTCGCGGCTAAATTGTTTTCTAAAATATACCAAAGTCCTTGGAGAAAACAATCGGCTAAATCATCTTTTTTGTTGCTGTTTGATATCTGTTCTACATGGCTAGTGTTTTTATCGGCGTTCAGTATATTTTTGGTAATTTCAATCCCGGCCTTTTTCCGCTCGTTATAGGTTGTCTTTCCTTTTCCCATAAAGAATTTTAGTTTGTTGCTGGCGGAGACAAACTCTATATCTTCGGTACCCTTCATAATAAAGAATTGCGCCAGCATACCCTGGACCGTTTTCATTCGGTTCGCGATTGGACTAATCTGATTCTCTATTAGTATTTTATCGACATTGACATAGTCGCTGCTTCCCAGATTCTCGCGAATGGCGACGCCAATATTGACGAGCGGTATGTCTGAGGCAGAGATTTGCTGTAAATTTTCTAAACATTTCTTCTTTTTAAAATCAACCAATACATCTATAATGTCTTGCTTCTTCATTTTCTCTCCAAGCGTCACTTCATAGTCATTCGCTATCGTCTTTAACTCCTCTATTTTGATTCGCTTGTTCTCTACCGTATTGAGCTTTGCCGAGGGAATGATAAAATCGGTCTTCTTCGCGCAACTCTTACAATAATATCGGTTACTTCTGTATAATTTGGACACCTTATTACACGTCTTGGTTTTGACAACCTCTTTACACAGCGGTATTGCGCCACATAAGTTAATGACGTCCCATTTCACTATCTGATAAGTATTGTTCTTCACTTCCAATAAGCAGAGCGCGAGGTTCTTTATTCCCACGTCAATACTTAATATTTTCATATTGTTGCTAATAGATTATAATATATGTTTAATAAATTATAATATATATATTTACTTTGAATTTGGGAAAAACCGCTTGATTAGCTCCTCCTGGGTGTATACCGGCGAAACCTGACGACTCTGTAAGTCGTTCTTGCTTAAATACAGATTTTTTAAATCGCTCGTCTCGTATCCGTATGGTTGGGTCTTAGCGTTGGCGTCCGTGTAGATAAAGGGCGACTTCGGGTAGGTGGCGTTGTCGTTTATGTTGACCTTACAATCCCCGCAATTATCGCAGGCGCCAATCTGGTTCTGCTTGATTATTTTGTCGGCGTTCTCGATTAAATACTTGCGATACTCCCAGTTCTGGGTGATTCCCTCCTTCTTGCGGATATTCTCGTTGATGGTGGCGCCAGGTTGCCACGTCGCGTAGTTGCGACCATCGCTCATAATGGGCGGCGACTTGAAATGAATATTATTTGATCCAGAGTAACACGTAGCCCAACTCATTTAATATAAGCAAATATATTAATATGGTTAACTCATCAGGCCACTTTATCGAGCTTAGTTTCGATGAGCGTGAGAAGGTCGGCCTTTTTCATCTTGTTTGCCTCTGCGGGCACAGTAAGGTTATTGTCTAAAACGACTTTTCTTAAATCCTCAACCTTTCGCTTCTTGTATGGGAGGTCGCTTAATACGTCGGATGACGATGGCGTCGGATTGAATGTGCTGTCGTGCGACAAGTCGGTCATCTCTTCTACGAGTCCAACATTACCCGCAATTACGTCGCTTAATTTGATAGCCTTTATGGTCGACGTGCCGTCCGCAATATCAAGCGAGTTGAGGTCGGTATACTCGCTGGGGGGAGCCGACAAGTCTACGACCTCTTCGGAACTCGAGGCGTCCATTACTTCGACCACCTTTACGTCGTCCATTTGAGATAGCTCGGATGCGCCCTCTGGGTTCAGGTTAATCTGTTTGGTTTCGGTGACGCTATCGTCGTCGGAATCCGAATCGCTCTCGTCGTCGCTCTCCTCGTCGCTCTCCTCGTCCGACACGGGGATTTTGCTAGCCATGTAGCTCTCGGCGGCGAGCTTCGCCTCAATCGTCGCGTCGTTGCTGGCCGGTCCCGAAAGAAGAATCTCCCTCGTGTCGTTTGTCGCCCCACCGTCGGGCTCTTGGGCAGAAGCGGATGGTGCCCCGCCTATCTCATTGCGAACATTAATAATAAAATCGCTCAAAATATCATTTTGCTTGGCAATGGATGTCTCGATTGCTCTGAACCTGCCCATAACGTAGTAGATAATGAGGGCTCCTATTAGTAGAGTTAGAGAGATTGAGATAATAAGTCCTTTTTCTTGAAACATTATATTTAAAAGTTAAATATAATATTTAAATAATAATTTTACGAATTAATTACCAAACGAATTAAATCCTCGTTAATTTTTCATCTCATTCATTAATTCTTTTGTATTGGAGATAATTCTCTCGGGGTATTCTAAATCAATTAGAACCTTCACGCCTCCCTTAATATCGGAGACTCCGTCGACCAGCTTGTATGTGTAATCGAACCCACCGTCCTCCTTGCTGTTAATCTTCATATTACAATTGCGCATGTCTTTGTTGGCTTCTAATTTGTTACATATGTCCAAGTAGTGCGTGGTAATGATAAATTTCACCTTCTTATTGTCGTTGACGTATTTTAAGAACGATACGGCGCTGCTGATTGCCTCATACGGATTCGTCCCCGAATACAACTCGTCGAAGACACAGAAGTGCCTCTCGTCTGGATGGTCGTCGATGGTGTCCAGAATATTCTTACAACGCCTGGCCTCGGCCTGGAACAAGCTGTCGCGATTAGACGTATCTGGGATGTTGATATAACAATTGATTCGGTGAAAAGGCGTGATGGTGGCGCGGGTATAGCATCCATAGCCGAGCTGTTGAGAGATAAGCACATTAAATAGGGTTGTTTTAAGAATGGTTGTTTTTCCGGCGGCGTTCGGTCCAGTGATTAAGAGATGCTTATCGATGTCGTAGGTATTCTTAACGGGCGTTGTGTGCGTAATGGGGTAGAACGCGTCGGTAAATTTATTGCTCTTTTTGCTAAACTTACACTTGCCGAGATAGTCACACGATATGTTTTTGTTTATTCCAGTCATAAGGTCGATGTATCCGCAAAACTCTAGTGAATACGCGATTGATTTCTTGAAGCGCACATCGTTGTGTAGGAGGTAGAAGCATTTCATTGCGTTACCTATATTGTTGAATTTGCTAATAGATAATTTAACCGGCTCCACACAGTCTAAATCCTTCTTGAACTCTTCCAATATCAGCATATTCTCTCTGACATCTTTAATAAAATTGTCGTATGACTCGTAATCATTACAGGATGTGTCAAACTCGTTCATCATACCAATCGTGTGCGTGATGTAGTCGCGCATGACGAACAATTGCTCGTGAATCATTTTCATATTCATTACGAAACGAATACATGAGCGAACATTCTGATATATCTGTACGAGGTAGAAGAAGAGCGAGAGAATAATGTAACCGCGCTGGTCCCAAGACGCCGATGATATGTTGAACAGCTTCCCAAACTGGTGTTTTCTAAACATAATTTTGAGAAGTTCAATGTAGTTTGTAAGCGTTACGCCGGTGCCCTTCATTTTGAGAATGACGAATGGCAGAATAAGAAATAAAATAGGCATCACGAGCGTCAATACGGGCGATAACAAGTTATATATGCTCAACCACTGCATACAAACCGCATTGTTGTTCAGGTGCTTTAAATAGCTCCATTCAATGTAATTGAATTTCTCGTGAAACCCTACAGGTTCACTCGTATCCTTTGCGCCCGTATCCTTTGCGCCCGTATCCTTTGCGCCCGTATCCTTTGCGCCCGTATCCTTTGCGCCCGTATCCTTTGCG
>Ga0075468_10001028_pt1 | contig 11618 bp, 19 predicted proteins | sample DEB08_DNA_12_FD_77578 | JGI IMG/M metagenome (GOLD analysis project Ga0075468, IMG submission 77578) | Aqueous microbial communities from the Delaware River and Bay under freshwater to marine salinity gradient to study organic matter... | ecosystem: Environmental > Aquatic > Marine > Coastal ...
TCTACAAAACAAGTATTTCTATCTGCCATACCTGTTAAAAATGCCCAACTAGCACCTAGCTCTCTAACACCTAACTCATAAATAATACTACAATCAGCAGCAAAATCTCTTAACACAGGAAAATGAAAAGCCATATCAGATAAGGCATTTCTACTATTGGGGGCAATTTCAGATTTTTCATTATAAATTTTAAGTAGTTCGTCTGTTATCATTTTTCTATTAACTCATATTTATTTAAATTATTTTTTATATTCTCAGTTTCAAATCTGAAAAGTAAATCTATAATTGATGTTGCAGGTAATATGTCTTTTCTATTTATAAATCTCAAATGTATAGGATTAAATAGTTCTTGTGTATAGAAAGGTAAATTTAATCCTCCAATAGGATTAATATACATATTTGCACCTAACTCACTACATATAGTGATAATCTTTTGTTCTGCTTTTAAATGCTCTACGTCAAATGATGAAGATAAGTGCCATTTTGATGTTATATTAAGTATATCTGCTATAGTTTCAAAAATTAAAACACAAGCGTCTGAAAAATTTTTATCTTCTAATTCTTTTATAAGTGAAAAAAGATGAATAGAGTATTCTTCAAAATATGGACTCTTCTGATAGTTGTGTTGGATTGACCTAATTAATTTTGTAGACCAGCCTGACCCAACATAATGTTCGTTAATTTTTTTATTCTGAGAAATCTTACTAACTGGAATGGTAAAGATCTGTTCTTTACCCTTAGTTGTAAATTTGTTTCTATTCATCCAACCTTTTTTAATAAAAGTAACATCATCCATAAATACAAAATGATCTACAGCATTCATAAGTTGTAAGTATCCTATATATGGAAACATATAGGGTTGCATTATAGCTACCTTAATCACTTACTACACCAGATGATAAAGTGCAACAATTTGTAATATTATCAAATAGTATTTCTCCAGAACATAGTAAGTTAGAGTCTCCAGTAGATACTCCTTTAGAAATTGATGCATAAGGATGAAGTACATTATGCTGTTCTATAGAACAATTTACACCAATAGAAGAATATGCACAGAATAAATTAAAGCTACCTATATCAGTATTTGCATTTATCAATGAATACATTAAAAATAAATTACCAATACCCATTGTAGCGCTAATTGATTGATATGCATTAGGTGCTGATACATTAGGCCAATGATTTATTGTATGTTCGTAGTGTTCAGAGAAATGAAGATAAAATTCTTCTCTCCAATCTAAATTATCTGTTCCTATGATAAATTGAGCATTATTAGGATATTTAAAAGTATCTACACCTTCTTCTCCAATGCAAAAAGCTTTATCATCTTTTAGGACGATAAAGCCTCCAAAATTATTTATAGAATTAGCTACCACTATTTGCTCAAACACTTCTTGAGAAAAGCTACCATTTCCAAGAATATATATTTTATTATCTATTTTATCCATTTATATTTTTTATAAATAAAACCTCTGTTAGTAGGCCCGTTCTGTTTCTAGGTGGAACCCATACCCACCAGCATCATGCGGCTAACGCATAACCTGTAGGAGCAAAATTATCATTTGCATTTGTAGTTGTCTTACGATTAAGGTTGTTTGCACACCTGCTTCTCCACTTAACTATACACTACCTGTCGATCCTATTTCAGCCCCATCAAAGATACACTATAGCTTTTTTCCCTAACGAACTAAGAACCCGGGGTAGTCTAGCGAGCCAGCCACGGCTGTTTTGTTAATAGTGTATCTATGGTGGAGCTGTCGGGTACTGCCCCCGAGTCCAGTTCAGCTTTCATCTTGCTTCATTGAAGCGCTTAAATTCTTTTTCAAAGCCTTCTTGAGATATATAGGCTTCTTCATTGTACCATAGTCTTTTAAAGTATGAATCATAGCTTTGTTCTATAGTTTCTTTATCCACTCCGGTTAAGTGGCCTTTTACTATATAGAAAACTCTGCATTTTTCTTTAAAAGTTATCATAGTATTATCACATATTATTTACTGATATGCATAGGTAGTGATATTTCACTATTTGGACGGGTCGCAAAGTAATCAATAGTAATTCTGTTACTAGCATTACCTACTACGCTTTCAGTAGGACTAGGTGATGATTTGCTTGATATACAATTATGCCAGGTTACGCCATCAATACCACACATAACAAATGCCCTATTTTGTTTCCAAGGGGTAGTATGTTTTAAATTTTTATTTTTATCATAGACCATAGTACCTATATTATGTTGAGGAGATAAATAAGTTATAACACTTAAAACTTTATCAGAAGTTTCATCGTGAATATCTAATATCTGCCCTTGTTCCCAAGCATATTTAACAGAGATGTATGGTTTAAGTTGGGTATAACTTCTATAAGTTTTAAAATATTTTTTAATAAAGTCTTCGCCAGTATGCTTTAAAAAATAATTTGTAATTATAGAATCTTCATGAGGTTCATATGATAGTCTATTTGGTCTAACTATTACACGATCTAAAGGGCCATATGTTAGTTGTTTTTGTACTTTACATTTACCCCAACGCTCAGGCCATTGTGTAAAATATTTTTTACAATTATGCACTATATTATGTTGTATATAGTTCCAAGTTTCTTCGTCGTAGAAGTTATCAATAACCATATAAGGCCAAGGTTCTTCATGCTTTTCTATAACCCACTGATCAAGCATAGTCTGCTACCTTTCTTTATTGCATAAAATAACTGTCATCAATCAAAAATTCTTGAGGAGCAGATTCAGCAGACTGCCAATTAAATACTCTATAGTTATCTGCTTCTAAATCCCATACCAGTTCCATACCTTTTGGATACTGTTGTTCTGATCCTGTTCCTAGTACCATAGTACTAAGAAATTCTTGTGGTAAGTCATTTAGCTTAGCAAACACCATATCTCTTGACTCACCATTTTTCTTCTTAAATGTTCCTTTATACGCTCTCATTATTAACTCCATGATTTATATAAAACTATCATAGACAATTAATAACCGGTTAGCAAGCTTACATTAACTGTTTTTTAGTAGACTAACTAACTTTTTTGCAGCTATATCCCATTCTTTGTATGTAAATCTAAAATGATAATCAACACTGTTTGCTTTATAAAATAGTTTAATATATTTACTTTTTTTATAGTATTGACAATAAGTACTACGCATATCCCACTCATGTCTTATAGTGGCAGGACTAAATATTTTAATAGCATCTAGTTTATTCATAACTAGATTATGAACTAGATTATCACTTACTTTTAAACCTAGGTGTATTGTTTGAGTGTTGTGGTCTACCTGAATTTTTATCTTGTCTGGGAACATGCTTTTTATTCTTATTTCTATGTTTTCTCATAGCATTTTGTTCAGCACGAACCATACGTTGTTCTATTTGTTCGCGTTTTTTAAGCCAGCGTTTTCTACCAGCTTTTGCTTCAAGTCTGCGTTTTTCTCCTGGAGGAGTAAAATGTCGTTTTTCACGCACCTCTTTAACAACCCCCTCAAGAAGGAGCTTCTTTTTTAATATTCTTAATGCTTTGTCTACATCATTATTTCTTACAAAAATTTTGGAAGTCCTTGTTATATTTTTCAATTGTTGACTCATAATCTAAATATTTAAACTGTATATCAAATGTTGATTTTAATTTACTACAGTCTAATATTCCTCTAGTTTTTCCTGTGGGGCCTAATTTAACTTTAGTTTCAAACTGTTTATCACTAACTGTGTGAAGTGCTTTTCTAGTTCTACTGAAGTCATAACAGATATTATACGAACCCGGAATCCATTTGTCTACAATATTTTTGATTGCTAAAATAAAGTCCTCTATGAAAATACACCCCGCTTCTTCTACTAAAACAGGTTTATTTACTGAGACCTGTCTGTCAATATTCATCCATACAGAAAATTTACCATCTCCCATTCCATACACATGTATAGGTCTTAGTATCACATCATTGTTATTTAAAGTCTTTTCTGCTAGTATTTTACTGAGTCCATAAGGGTTCTCAGATGCTAAAGAGTATTGCTCGTCAATTACTTCTTCCCAAGTGCCATAAACCATGCTACTACTTATGTGTAAACACGGTGTATCAGAAAAAAAGGTTTTTATATTTTTAAGTCCTGAAACTATACTTCTATAAGTAAAGCCTTTAAAATATTGACTTAATATAGCTTCACACAAAGCACCACAGTTGATAATAAGATCATACTTATTATTTTTTATTTCATTGGTTAGTTCAAAAGTCCATTGTCTATATAATTTTCTAAACTTTAAATTAATTAAATCTAGTCTGTACCTTAAATTTATATTTCTATGATATGATTCGATACTATTAGTTTGTTGTAAACCTTTATTACCTATATGAATATATTTATGCCCAGGATATGATTCTGTAAAATTATCTATAATGTCTATGGTATGCTGTTTTGAAAGTTCAGCTACTAAATGTGAACCAATAAAACCAAGTCCACCTGTAATTAAAATATTCATATAGAATTAAACCACTCTTTTAGTTCAGGTACAAAATCAGGAAAATTTGTTTTAGAATTTGCATTGTTAATTAAAGTTTTTTTCTTAAATTTATCAATGTTCTTAACATCTGACTTAATCATTAAACTTTTAAATAGATTGTTTTCAAACTTTGATAATATTGTAGGATGATCAGCAAATCTTTTGCTTATATTTTTAATAAACTTTGTTTTGATATTATCAGGAAGTATACTAGGATGCAAGTAACTTTGTTGACTTATAAGATATATTCCTACTTCTATATTGTTATTTATACCCCACTCAAATAAATCGCCTAAAGAAAATAAAGTGTATATAGTTGGAGTGGCATGAATTTCACTTATATGTTTTTTAATTTGTAACATGTTTGCAGAGACAGTATTCCAATCACTACCCTGTCTCTGATAATCATTAGACTCTCCAAAACCATCTATAGATGGTGATACTGATACATTAGCATATTTATCAAAAAAATTAGGTATATATTGTTTTTTAAAATATAAATTAGTACAATTAGAATTGTAAAATATACTCAGTTTTGGGTTTATACGATATGCTACATTTAAAAACTCATAATGATCTGCACATTGAAAAGGCTCTCCTCCACTTATACATATTAATTTAAGATTTGGAACTATATGTTTATAAAAATAATGTTTATCAGCTTTATTATTAAAAGTATTCCATACTAGTATTTTATATTTTTTTCCTACCAATTTACGTTCTTGTAATCCTAAACTGGTACTAAAAGCAGGAATACACATATGGCATTTTAAATTACAAGTATTTGAGAATCCCATGTGTACAGATATGATGTTATCTTTTATTTCTTCTTCTAATCTATTAGACCATATATGGTTATCTTCATTTTGCCAGCATACATTACAAATAGGATTTTGTATGCCTTGTTGTAAATCATTTTTTAGATCTGACAGATGATCACTTGCCAAATATTGTTCAACATTTTTAAATTTAACAGGTTTAGCTACACAGCAAGGAGCATAGCCATCTTTTTCAAAGGACACCTCATTCCAAGGTCGAGAGCAAAATGTATTAATTAATTTCTCCTCAAACTATTTTTGAAACTCTGGAATGTAAATCATTTATATCAATAAACTGATGACAGGGAAGCTCAATTGCTTGTTCATAGAACTGATTTGCTGTGTCACAAGTATTTGTATTAGGTTTAAATACAGATTTAGCTAGTATTTTTTGTGACTTGAATTTGTTAATTACTGCTTGTTTTTCATTTTTATCTGTTAGAATTATAAAACGATGAAATATATAATTTTCTCCGCTTAGAAATTTATAGGGAAGATTGTTTATATAGTAAGTAGCAACTGCGACTCTATGCTGTCTATACTTGTTTTGCTCAATAAGTTTTATGTCTTTATTTAGTACAGCTGCATTAATTGTATCTAAATAAGACTTTGTACCAATTTTTTCACCATTATCAGTGTGGGAACAAATGGTTTTAATTTTATTGTATACTTGCACATCATTAGTAGCTATAGCCCCTCCAGCTCCTAAACAGCCAGGACTCTTAGTAAAGTCAAAAGAAAAACATACTATATCAGAAAGAGACCCAAGTTTATAAGCATAAGACTCGTTCATTACAAACGAAGGTGCAGCATCTTCTATTATTTTAACATTGTATGTAGCACAAAGCACGTTAATTTTTTGTATATCAACTATTGTACCAAAATTATGTACTATTAATACTGCTGTGGGTACATGCAATTGAATTAAAGACTGAAGCTCTATTAAATCTATATTGCCTGTATCATCAATGTCACAATATATTACATTAAGCCCCATAAACCGTGGAGCATTGTGTATGGCTCTCCAGCCATATGCTGGGATGATAACTGTATCTCCTTGATTACACAGTGTATGAAATGCTATTTGTAATGAATCTGTGCAACAGTCTGTAAACTGCCAATGAGTTATAGGATTATACAATTTACAAGTAGCTTCTAACTGCTGATGTATAAGAGAAGCTTCCCTTCCATCTTCAGATTGAAAAGGATGATACATACCATCAGCTACTGCCCTTAGATAATCGTTACGATGAGCATCCATTCTCTGATCATGCGGCGTGCATACAATAGCCTTTGGCACTTATCCAATAGCTCCTATAGACCATTGCAAAGCATATTCATCAGTCATTTTTGAATTAATATGATTTTTATAGACACCGTCTTTGAACAGCATTAAGCAGGGAAATCTATCAGGAGTTCGAGAATGACGTTTATGTCTTGCATCATTTTCATCAGCTAACTCAGTTTCTAGATTTAATATATTATTTGCCAACATGCTCAATTGTGAGGTAAGATAGCTTTGTAAGTCAGTTTTATCTGAGGGAACAAAAGCTACAATTTTATGTGTCATCAATAGATCCTTTTATCATTTCAATTTGTTCACTAAGAGTGTTAACAGTTTGTTGCAACTCTTGTACCATATGATGAAGATATTGAATATCTCCACCTTGATCATTAGCTACTTGCTTAATAGTAGCATTAACTTCTCTAATTTCTAATTTTAAATCTTGTGCAGTTATATACATTATTAAATTATACTTATTTATTTGTTTTAGTCAATATATCTATCAACTCATAATTTGGTATTAGCTTATACCATACTATGTGCTCTAAAAATCTTTGTTGCTTTTGGTCTATGCCAGGTAAAGTTTCTCTATTCCACACATCTTTGTTGTTTTGCATATTTTGAGATTTTAACCATGTTATAGCTTCATTACCCCATTGTTTACGCATATAAGATATAGCTTTTGGATATTGTAAAAAGTGTTTCCAGTTATTTTGCACAGGCTGATGCCAAAAATGTATACCATTACCTTTATATAATAAGTTACACCGTAAGTTTTTTGGCACTGTGTGACTGTCTAGATTATAAGTTTGCTTAACCCAATTAAACCATTTTTGATCAGGGTCACTAAAAGTTATAAAATGAGGAAAATGAGTCTGCATGTAAGGATGAACAGTATGATATCCATTACTATTTATTATTATAATTTTTAAGTTGTATTTAGTATGCAAAGTATTTAAGTATTTTAACATACTTAAATCAGAATATTGATCAAAAGAATGAACTACTAAACTCGGATTGTCTATTACAGAGTTTATGTCTGTAAGTTTTAAATCTTTATTTAGTAGTTCTATAGACTTCATTAAGCAGTAGCAATGCGGTCTACTAGATCATTAGCAAAATATGGTTTCCATTTTTCTGTAACAGGAGCTAAAAGATCTTTTAACTTAGTCATCTGTGTACCATCAAGATTACTAAATAATTTAATACCTAAGTTATCTTGAACATCTTTATTTTCAGCAATGTAATCACCATCAGCTACAGATTTAATACGTTCTGCAGCAGCACATATTTTAGATGCAGTTTTAAAATGCTGTTTAGTTGCATCATCAAAACTATTCCACATATCTTGATTGGCTAATATAGTAGTTAAATACATAGAATGCCCTGTAGATAGTACATAGTTTTGATCTTTACGCGCATCTACATGATAGCGTGGAAGAGTTGTTTGACGTAAATCAGCTTTATCACCTGATGTAGCTTTACAGCCTAGTGCGGAAAAAATATCTGCTGATACTGCATGATTATGTTGTTTATTAGTTAGCATAGCTAAGTCATCTACAGTATTAACTGGTGTAGTTGAGGTCATTACACGAAATCCACCGGAGTAGGTAAACGATAGACCTTTAATATCTAAGCATTCTTGTAGATGAGAAAGTAGTTCTTCACCCAGTTCTCCTTCAAATACACGAGTAGCATGAGCATGATCTTTAAATAAAAAAGGTAATCCTAGTGCTAAAAAGTTAGTTACACTAGACTGTGCTAGAACATCAATGTATATCTGACTCATATGCACACGACCTGATTTAATTTCGGCAATAGGATCACAAGCCTTACCGTTATTATACTTATCATTATAGTCTTCTAGCTCTAAGATTTCAATCTCAAAAGCATTATCTGTTAGTTTATTAATCTCTTCTTCGAAATGCCTAGCAGTTCTTATGAATAGTTCGGCAGGCTCATGAAAGAGCAGCCATTTTAATTTATGTTGCATATTATCATCCTTTATAGTAATTACTTAATACAGTATAATATTTTAGTAAAAAAGTCAATTTAAAAAGACATGGTTTTATAATCTTTACCAAAGTATTTAACAAATTGTTGATAACCATTATTCTGACCAAGTTGTCGATTAGGTATTACTGCTATAAAATCTCTAAAAAATATAAAATCTTTATTTAAACTACTAAAGTAAGCTGTTTGCTCTGTTAAATATGTTAATACTTTATCTCGTAATTTTTTATTTTTAACATATATATCAATAATACCGGCTCTAGCTACATGATATATATCTGCATCTTGTTTAGTTAAATTAAAAAAATCATAAGAACTACCACGAACATTTATTAATATACAAGATTCTTGTTGCCTAAATAATAAGTCTATACGGGTACCAAAACCTGAGCAATTAAATATAAAGTTAGTTTTAACAGTAGATTGTTCTACATCAGACCAATCAAAAATAACATTAGTTTTACTACTATGTTTATTCTCTACATAAGTATAAAAGGTTTGTCTATACTCTTCACTTACCCAATAAACTGGATCTATTGTTACTACTTGTTTATTTAACTTAGCACAGGTAGGAGCTATATAGTCAAGATCATTACCTGTAAACGTTCCTGATAGCACTAGAGGTTGACTGCCTAAAAACTTAGCAATTAGCTTACATGTTAGTAAAACTGTACTAGATGCCTGCCCATTTTCTGTAAGTATTATTTCTCTATTAGTTAATTTATCTAACGTCTCAAAATCCATTAGTATAGTCTGCCTTTAGATTTACTGTAATCATTTATCCAAATTAGTTTTTAAACTACTTATAGGTTGTATACATTATTAAATTATACTTATTTGTGCGTTTTAGTCAATTAAAAAATAACTTTGTAATTGCATGATGCTATAATAAGTTGTATATTAGTAGAATAATATTAATTGTAAGGAATACTCTGTGAAAAGACCAACACTAAGCGAAGCTAAAGCATTTTTCTATCAAAATGCTTCATTTGTAATGGATGACTATCAAGATATGTGTGAAGATTATGGAGAGTTCTTTGCTGGTAGATATATTATTGAAATATTAATTGACTATAAAATGAATAATGGAGAGAAAACAGTAAATGGTTAGTACAGCAGATTATTCTGATTGGGGAATTAAACGCACAATTCGTGAAGCTGAAAATGTTGCACGTTGGAATCCGTGGAAAGCTCATGAATGGATGAACGAATCTCGTGATCGTATGGATTTAGATAATATGTTTTTTGATGAGTATGATAGTGCAGTGCGCCGTATCAATGCTCGCTGGAAATTGATCACTAAATTTAGATGGTATAATCCAGATGAATTTTGGAAAAGAGGAAAAGAAAGTATGGCCCCAAAACTTTTAGAACCTATGATAGACGAATCTAGGCTTTAAATTTTATATATTGCAATAGCACCAAAAGTGTGCTAATAATTAAGGAAAGAAAATGTATTTTAAACTTGTGTCAAAAAATGCTTATCGTGATCTGGTACGGAACGCGCGTCGTATAGCTATATCTCAGCTGAGTGATAGTGAGAAAAGCGAAGCTTTTGCAGAGCTATACGTAGTATTGAAAGACCGTCTCTTTGAGACAACACGTTCACTTAACCAAAGTCCTGCTTTTGCTGATCGTTGTAATTATTGGAACCAACGTGACATTGCTCAAATTGTTCCTGTGATAAATCCACGCAACCCTTGGTTGAGGTTCAAACGGGAGTTTGAAAATGCTTTGCAGTGCGAAACTCCGTGTATCGCAATGGGTAAAGCATTAGCATGGTTTTATGCTACCTCACATCGTGATGACTGGATTGCCTCCTAATACGACCGTAGGGAGTGTGCGGGCGCAGCCGGTAAAGCTGCGCCTTTTTTATAAGTGAAGTGAATAATGACAATAAAATATAATGACATGGTTTGGAAAATACTGCATGGTATGCCTATAGAAGTATTTGATGAAGATGAGGAATCTATTTGGGAAAATGATACTTGGGAATTGGTTAGTCCAAGAATTGAAGGTGATTATAAAGGTTCTAGAGATATAGGATCTGCAAATTTAGTTACTGCACTGAATTTACTTCATCAAAGACTATTAATTGAAAATAATACTGATCAAGATTCCATTACAAATATAAGTCAAAAGTTATTCAGAACAATATTAGATGACTTTTGTGCGCAAAAAAAGATAAGAAAAAAACCTGAATTATTAAGAAAAGATTTTAAACTTGTTAAAAATACCTTTAATATATGAACATTCACAATATCCTAATATTTGGAAACCTAATGCTTCCTGGAATCGCAAACATGAGGTTCATTGGAATCTCCACTATAAAAGAGAAATACCTTGGATTATACAACAGTTTATTAACTATTGTAGCATACATTACTGTGATGAAGTAGATAGTTTAGATAATTTTATATACCCAGTTATTATGCAAGAACCGTATTTTCAATGGGCAGCTTTATCACAGCCTGATCATGAAAACTTTGGTTTTTGGTCTTTTATAGATAAACGAGTGATAGAATGTTTAAAAAAAGGTAAAGGCTATATTTTAATTGATTGTACTATGGAACCTATTCGTGATAATCATATGGCTAATATTCTAGTTGCTTTAGATAGAGATACAGATTTTCCTAATAATAGAGTTATTATTAATTCTTTTTCAGATACTTTTATAGACCACCCTAATATACAAAATCTTCCCGGTTTTTTAGAAACTACCTTTAGTTTTATGGGCCATAACTATAATAATCTTTTTTCTACTATGGAAAAAAAATTTCATATACACAGACCAGAACAATATAAAAAAATTCCTTATACAAAATATAAAGATTTTTACTCTATAGATAATGGTTGGAATACCAAGTGCTACGATATGTCAAAAAATAATTATAGTACTCGTAAAGATTTAAATCCTACTTATAGCTTATTCAATCAAAGATCTGAAAAACATGCAGGTGCACTGCTTGCACTATATATTTTAGATAAAGCTAACGTACTTAAAAA
>Ga0075468_10001036_pt1 | contig 11565 bp, 12 predicted proteins | sample DEB08_DNA_12_FD_77578 | JGI IMG/M metagenome (GOLD analysis project Ga0075468, IMG submission 77578) | Aqueous microbial communities from the Delaware River and Bay under freshwater to marine salinity gradient to study organic matter... | ecosystem: Environmental > Aquatic > Marine > Coastal ...
AACGTACCCAGTAAATAGGCACCTACATTGGCAGCGCCAACAAGACCGGCTAGCGTGTTGCTGATACCTAAATCATCTCGTACTGCTGGTAATAGCACGCCGTAACCAAACCGGCCAAAGGCTTGGCCAACCGCTGCTGCCATTGCAATCAGGAGAACAGTGATCCATCCAAGTTTTGCCCATGAGCGCTGCGGTTGATTAGGTGTGGTTGGATTCATAGATCACTGCAAAAAAGACAATCCGCCATCCTAATCTATCGACCAATATAAAGCTTTGTGTTTTAAACCGGCCCAGACTTGTGTCCTACAGCGATCTAAGATAGAAATCAGCACAACATTATTAAAACGTTTAATACGCAAAATCAGGGCACCTAGGGAGTAATTTCAGCTTACGCCCAAATTTGCGAAACAGGGGAGAATTAAGTGAAGCCGTTAGAAGGTATTACCGTACTAGAATTTTCAACAATGATTACCGCGTCTTTTGCGGCCATGATGATGGCTGAGCAAGGCGCTCGAGTGATTAAGGTCGAACCGATGAATGTGGGTGACCCAATGAGATATATTGGCGCCAACAAAGGCGGAATCTCATCATTGTTTGCCAACTGCAACAGAGGCAAGCAGTCCATTCGCGTCAATCTCAAAGAGGAGGAAGGCCAAGCACTTATTCGCGAGATGATCCCTCAAGTAGACATATTTATTCATAACTTTAGACCCGGCGTTATGGATAAATTGAATTTAGGCAGCGCCTCCCTTCGCGCTTTGCAGCCCAAACTAATTTATGCAGCGATATCAGGCTTCGGTAAAGAGGGGCCGTTAGGCGGCGCACCCGCATATGACCCTATCATTCAAGCTCAAGCTGGACTCACCGCAACCCAGGGCAGAAATAACGAACCCGCATTTTTTAGAACCTTAATCTGCGACAAAATTACCGCTTACACCGCCTGCCAAGCGGTAACTTGCGCACTCTACGTGCGCGAAAAAACGGGACAAGGCCAGCATATTGACCTGTCTATGCTCGACTCAAGTTTGTTCTTTGTTTTTCCCGATGGCTTTCAAAACCATACGTTGCTCGACGCTGATCATGAACCGGGCCCGTTATTAATCGACTTGCTCTACGAACTGTCGCCAACAAAAGATGGTGCTATAACCGTGTCAGCAGCTACTGACGAGATGCAAATGCGGGGGTTGATAGCGCTAGGCATAGAACACCTGCTAGTAGATGAACGCTTCAACTCCTTCGAAAAAATGGTCACTAACCTGAAAGAATTTAAAGGTCTCGTTGCCGAAGCGTATTTGCAATTCACTACCGACGAGATTTTGCAAAAACTCCAAGCTGCCGATGTGCCCTGCGCCAGGAGCCTGGATAAAGATGAAGTATTAGCCCAAGAGCAGTTGGCGGCTAACGACACGGTTGGCATTCTTGATCACCCCATCATGGGTAAAATGCGCATCATCAAATCTCCTGCGCGCTTTGGCGGACAACGCTTAGAGCCTTCGCGACCTAGCCCTGATCATGGCGAACATACCGCCGAGGTTTTGCGTGATTTTGAATTTTCTGCGAAGCGCATTCAAACCATGACCGAGCGCGGCATAGTTGCCTAACGTCAGTAGGCACCCTGTTTAAACCAAGAGACGATTTATGTTTACACGCGAAACGTCGTTCTGACTGCGAAAACTAATACAAATTAGGCTTACAAGTAGACAGTCGTCCAGCCGAAGCCGGCCAGGGCGGCGCTAGAACACGCTCAATACCTGGCCAAGCCCTGCCTAGATCAACGTGCATGGGCTTTAAACAAGCTTGAACCCTGCATTACTCAGCGGCATAGAGCGGATACGCTCGCCAGTGGCCGCAAAAATTGCATTGGTCACAGCTGGCGCTAGCGGCGGCAATGCTGGCTCGCCTAACCCTGTTGGCTTGTTGTCACTTTGAATAAAATGCACGTCGATTTCCGGCGTTGAAGCAATTCGCATCACTGGATATTGATGGAAGTTGTCTTGCTCAATACGACCATTTTGCATCGTGATTTCTTGCAAGGCCATGGTGCTTAGTCCATCTACTATGGAGCCTTGCACCTGGTTAATTGCACCGCTCATATTGATGATTGGTCCAACATCCACTGCAACGGTGACGCGTTTAACGCGGTAATTTTTGTCCGCATCTACTGACACTTCAGCAACTTCAGCAACGTGTGCTGCATGGCAGAAGTAAAATGCCAGACCTAAGCCAGTGCCTTCTGGCATTTTTCTACCCCAACCGGCTTTTTCAGCAGCCAACTTGATCACATCTATTGCGCGCCCTGTGTTGAGGGCGGAAATATTGCCCTCGTCAATCCAACGTCGCGACCCCATGAGTTCTGTCAAAAATTCTACGTGGTCACGCTCGGCCAAATTGGCCAGCTCATGTATAAAGCTCTGCTCTACAAAAGCGTTGGTATTCGACCCCGGCGCACGCCATGCGCCACATGCGGTTGCTACCGGCATCATAGACTGCCTGACACTGGCATTATCAAATGCAACCATAGGTAGTTCATTACCGCGCAAACCAGAACCAATCACTGGCTTACCGCTATCTGCAAAGCCAATGTAGTGCTGGTCCCATGCAGCTAACTTACCGTCCGGATTAACGGCACCCTTCATATTTTCGAATCCACCCACTCTAAAATAGTCGTTATGAATGTCGTCTGTGCGAGTCCAGGTGAGTTTTACCGGCAAACCGCTTTTATGAGATATCGCCATCGCTTCCGCGGCAAAGTCGTGTACTGCCCGCCGGCCAAAGCCGCCGCCCATACGCAGGCCATGAACTTTGACGTTTTCTTGCTTAACGCCCAGCATATTTTCTGCAATTTCCTTTACTTGATTAGGAAACTGACTACCTAACCATATTTCCATGGAAGCCGGTTTACCAGCAGTGCCTTTGCGGAAATCAACGGTACAGTTCATGGGTTCCATACAGACATGGGCAACATAGGGGAATTCGTAAAACCCCTCTATCGTACGGTTGTTACTGTCCGACAAAGCTTCAGGCACTGAAGTGCCTACCAATTTAACTTCGCCGCCGCCCTTTGCTGCTATTGCTCGAGCGTCAGTGACCATCTTTGACCATTGATCTGTAGATGCTGCGCTTTCGTCCCAGTTAACTTTGAGCTTTGCCTTGGCTGCAAACACTGACCAAGTGTCATCTCCAACAATAGCAACACCGCCCTGCAGTTCAGCTAGGCCCTCCAAGAAGGCCATAGATGCTTTACCCGAGCGCGCATCTGGTTGCAGAATAAACGCATCAACCACACCCGGCAGCGCCTTTATTTCTGCCCGGTTAAAACTTATTGCTTTACCACCGGGTCTAGGACACCGGGTATAGCTGGCAAACTTCATGCCAGGCACATCTACATCAATACCAAACTTAGACAAACCAGTAGCGATGACTAAATTGTCCACACTACCCACGGAGGTGCCGATAATTGAATAAGAGCGAGGGTCTTTGAAAGACAGTTGTTCAGGAACAGGCACCGGCTGCTGGGCCGCCACTGACGCCAATTGACCAAAGGTCATGCTGCGACCGGAGCCGTGAATGACCTGACTTGACTCAGCTTTCAGATCACGTCGCTCGACTTCCATTAACTGGGACGCTGCACCAATCAACATCTCGCGCGCGGATGCACCCATGCGGCGCATAGCATCAAAATTTCGGGTTACCGACATAGAACCACCGGACCCCTGCAGACCAAACTTAGCAGGATCGATAGGCGCAAGAACAACCTCAACATCATCCCAGTTAGCACCCATTTCTTCCGCGATAATCATTGGTAGCGTTGTCTTAATGCCCTGACCCATCTCAGGGTTAGGCGCATAGATGGTGATTTGACCATCCGATGCAATTTGCACATAAAAGTTCAGCTCTGACGACTTCACCAAAGTTGTTGCGCCGTCTTCCAGTGCATTAGCAGGCAAGCTGAGCTTAAGCATTAGCCCACCGCCAGCAATAGCGGAGACTTTAAATAAATTCCGGCGACTGATTTTTTTGCTGTTCATTTATCCGTTCCTCTTGTCTGCATTGTAAAAGGACGCAGCGGTGTGCACTGCTTTGCGAATTCGTACGTAAGTACCGCAGCGGCAATAGTTTCCCGCCAAGGCCTGATCAATATCGTCATCCGAGGGTTGGCTATTGCTCGACAGCAACGCCGCGGCGCTCATGATTTGGCCTGCTTGGCAGTAACCACACTGGGGCACATCGTGCTCTATCCACGCAGATTGCAATGGGTGCAAATCATCCCCTGGAGCGAGGCCTTCAATGGTTGTGACTGGACCTGACACTGCGGAAACAGGTAGCACGCAGGAGCGCACCGCTACGCCGTCAATATGTACAGTGCAGGAACCACATTGCGCAATGCCACAACCAAATTTGGTGCCAGTGAGTTTGAGCTTGTCGCGCAAAACCCATAACAACGGCATATCAGGGACAACATCAACTTCTAGATTCTCACCATTCACGCTTAACGTATATTTACTCATAACTTGCACTCATACTCATTTGTCTGGCTTTTGACACAGGCGTGCCACGTCTTGTTTGTTACACGCTAAGCTATCATCTTCGATGAAACTTACAACTAAAGCACTGTTTCACCAAGTCTTGACACCGATATATGCGACGCTTGCGTTGAAAGAGGAAGTAAATCTTATGCCGTTTAGGAGAATATGGCACGCACCTGTGCGCTAGCGCGTTGGGATACAGAGTGACGGTGTGCGGTGTGCCGCAAAAGTGAGTAAAAGCTGAGTAGGCGGCAAAATTTCCGAGATAACAAAGCACCAAACCGAGGCAATTTTGGTGCCTTGGGCTAGACATTTCTCTAATCTCTATCCGCTACTCTACTTCAAAGAGAATTTCTGGATTAACCATTGTTTTCATCTCAAGAATATTCCCATTTGGGTTAACAACAAATAGCGTTTCCTGTTCATACTTTGTGCCAATAAACCTTCGATGCGGTTTGTCTAAGTATTCAAATTCGGAGGCCTCTAAACGCATTTTGAGCAGCTGCAGATCATCTTCAGGCAGGTGCGCAGCAAAATGAGGAACCGCGACATTGCCCATATCAACATCGTGCCTTACCGACGGAAGCTGCTCGATACTTTGGTGTAGCGTCAACTCGTTACCCCAAAAGTCTATATCCACCCAACGCTCCTCTTAACGATTACCAGTCTTACACCCTAAGACGTTCACATAAAAGTTTTCGGTCGTAGCGAGGTCACCAGCCGGAATGGTAAATACAAGATTGCGCTCATGCGTAATGCTCCCCAAGATCTTTTCTATTTCTATTTCTTTTTCTATTTCTATTTCTATTTCTATTTCTATTTTTATGTTTAATCCACTTAATAGAGAAACATTCATAATGCTATGTTGCTGCAAGAACAACTTTACCTATCAAAGTTGTCAAACACCTAGACAACCCTGCATATAGATCCACAACAATGCCTCTCTGCTTGCGAGCGTTCGAAAGCTCGGTTGTGCAAAGAATTTGCTTGCGAGTCGACCAGACATTGACTGCCTTGAACCCATTGGGCACCACCTTATGTCTACCTTTCTTTTGTCTATCTTTTTTCTGCCTTTCTTTGTTATGTCCAACTTTCTGACCTGCGCGATGCCCACAACATCTTGGTATCTTCATGCTCCGTAACTCGAAAGTCACCTAATATGAAACTAATCACTATTCTTCTGGCAACGCTTATTTCAACGGTTTCCTACGCCGGCCATCACGCAAATTCAGAGGCCAACGAAGCATCGGGCAGCAACCCTTTCGTTTTGATTGCCAGAGTACAAGTTAAAGCAGGAATGGTAAGTCAATACTTGGAAATAGCAGACGCGGTTGATGATGCCGTAGAGAAAACTGAACCGGGCATGTTATTTCACAACTTTGACGCTGACCCGAACGATCCATTGGCATTTACATGGACTGAAGTCTACAAGGACAGCGATGCATTCTTGATGCACACTGCTAACGAGCCTGTTCTGGAATACGTTGGGAAGCACGCTGAATTTGGCGAAAGTTTTGCTGTCGAGATTTAGGGTAATGTTAGTGACGCTGTTCTTTCCAACATTTCCGAGCTAGGGTTTCCGCTTAAGCACTTCAAAACAACAAAAGTTGGCTACGTTCGCCCCTCGCTCACCGATTAAAAGCAAAACGGAGCGGCCTAGGTCTCTGGCGCCGCTCTTTCCACCTTTCCTCAGACCTATCACCGCCCTCGTCGAAGGTCCTCAAAACTCTGCCGCTACCCGTAAAGCATGCTGTCTTCTATTGAGGCTCGATTGAAAGCCACTAAAGGCATACAACGAGATCGATACTTTTATTCCTTTGCCAGACTCTGACAAACGCTAAACAATGAATGGATAACGCCAATACTCAAGCGCGCATACGTTGCTAACTTTTCAAAGCACGATTACTGCGCACTTCAAATGCACCTTTGCGTAGATCCGAACAACACGGTTAACAAAAATGGCAGCCTCTAGCGAACCCGAAATTGCTGTCGTAAAGCGTTCCAGCATATGGTTTAGTGCTATTAATATTCGCAAGTATCTCTTGAAAACCAAACGCATAATTTACGATGTTCAACATTAAAGGTAATAAATGAGTCAACGCTTTAGATGGGGCCATATCAACATCAATGTAGCCAACCTCGATCTTTCAACCTCCTTTTACGAAAAGTTAGGTTTTGAGTTGTTTAGACCCGACATCCCCTATTTGGGCCTTGAAGCTAAAGAGGCAAGAGCAATGCCTGAAAACACTGAGCAGGCACTGGCAGTTCCACAGGGTACAAAAGGTAGAGCATGCATCATGCAATTAGGCAAAGGTTTACCCAAGCTTGATCTGACAGAGTTTTCCTCTTCAGACCCACGCCTTCCACTGCGCAACCAAGATCGTGGGATTGTGCGCCTTTGTTTGGCAACGGAGGACTTAAACGCGGAGTACCGCCAACTGGCGGCTAATGGAGTTGAGTTTCTAACACCGCCGTCTGAATGCATTGAAAGAATGGCAGAAGTTGCCATTTGCAGAGACCCTGATGGCACTTTGATAGAACTGTTGCAGGTTCACCTTGACCGATGGCCACGAACCCCAAGGCTTGGGTCTTAAGCATTGGGCGCGAAACTAACCTGCTAACCAACACCCTCCGCCTGAACCCTGAACCCTGAACCCTAGACCCTAGACCCTAGATAAAGACGACAAGTATCTGCTTTCGATTAAAAATATTCACGAAACGCACGAGGCTGATTTGAATCAGCGTCGACCGCCCTCTGCAACCCGCGAAGACTCAGCCTTGCCAAATATTCTTTATGTAATCAACGACGTAAAGTTACTAAACACTCACTGCAGGTCTAATAGAAAAAACCTAGTACCTCGCTCAACGACAAGCGAACTGGTATGGGCGCGCCGCTTACCATTGACTGTTTTGATGCACGCCTTGTTGCGTCTGGAGAGCAGCAGCATCGACTGCAACCTAGCATCATCTCATTGAACCAAGCTTGATAGCTCTGCAGTGTCTTTGCTTTAAGCCTCTGAGCTTTGATTCCAACGCACGAGGTTCTTCGCTGTTAATCTATTCGTAAACAAACGGTATCTGCTACGCTCTTCGTTCCACTCCTTTAGCCATTGCTCTCCATCTCTTTCAGCGTCAACAAATACCGCATTGGTCACCAGAATTGGAATCAAGACCGTCAGGTGCACTACCACGCTTGTTACCGTGCTGTATCCCAACCATCCGAGGTGATAGGTCGCAATAAATCCAAAGGCCACACTCCAAATGGTGAACAGTACTAACATAAAGTAGGACTGCAGACTTGGGTCTGCCACGTACTTGAGCGGGTTGAATTTCACATCCATTACGCTTCTCCACAAATGCACAATACCCATTACCGAAGATCTAAAAAAAGTTGGCTTATTCATAATGTTATTCCAATGATGTCTGATTTTGTCTTTGTCACTAGGGCGCATGCTGCTCACTAGTTAAGCGTTTACTGCCTCAGAGTATCTGAGCATCTAGAGTTCGCCTGAACCCTTGCCCTCCTACTCGGAGGCGTTATGTCTTTATCAATAATCGCTTCGTATTCTGCTTGGGAAGTTAAACCACCCGCGATGATCAGTCTTAGCTGCACAGCCCAAAAACTGTCTTCAGAAAAAACCCCAATTGATCGCTCAAGCAGGGCTCATTACTAGCAGAAAAATTTCTTTGTCTTACTCTGGCAAAATTACCGTGTCTATAAGATGTACGACACCATTGGATGCCATCAAATCCGTCGCTATGACGTTAGCGCCAGCAATAGAAACCTGGCCGTCTGCCACTACAACAGCATAAGTACCATTTAGCGTTTCAACTTTGTCTGCGGCCAAGACGGCTGCGGCCATAACTTTACCTGCAACAACGTGGGCTTTCAGAACACCCGCTAAAGCCTCAGGGTCGGCCAACAGTCCTTCTAACGCACCCTCTGGTAACTTAGCGAAGGCTGCATTTGTAGGCGCTAGAACTGTAAACGGACCTTCGCCAGAAAGAACGTCAACTAGCCCTGCAGCTTTTACCGCAGCTACAAGTGTGGAAGTTGCTTCGGCAGCTACAGCTATATCAACAACAGTTGCCGGCAGCATTTCACCTTCTTCGTGATGACCAGCAAATGCCACCGTACTGAAAGCCAGTGAGCTGCAAAAAGCCATTGCAGTCAAAAGAGCGAGTTTAAATTTTTTCACAATCTATTTCCTTTTCTATGGATCTACACACTAAGGTCTTTAGGATGAGGGCTACGTGGAGTGAATGTCTGCGTCGCGTTAGCAAATAGAAAAAAGTGGCTCTTCTACAGATCGCCCGGAGGCACCTGTGGCTTTACACTTACAAAAGTAGTTGCCAGTGGTACAAATTAGAGGTGGTTTTACGGAAAAGTGGGTTTCCCATTTGTCGGTGAGCGTTTCGCAGGGGTCGAGATAGACCAACAAACGATTCATAACGCTATTCTTTTATAAGATGAGCTGCCAGCTTTCTGGCGGCTCTCTCCCTAAGGCTGCTAGGTGCATACAGCAGCAAATTGGAGGGTTACAGCAAAGGCAGGAGTTGCACACCTGTATAAACGCACACAGAGGCCCATGCAAACCTAAACACTGCAACCTCTCTCTCTCTAAACTTCGCCCCATCTCGTTGCCCTTACCGCCCCAGAACTTCTATAACACTGAACTCCAACTACGACTGTCTCAGTTTAGGGGAAGTGGACACTAGACCTCGCTGAAAGCCACTTATGACTTACCACTACCCAGTTACCGCTTGGCTAGTGCCTACGATTTACTCATCCCAGCTTTGGTCATTGCGAACCATTAACTATCGGTTGATACTAATCTGAAAGTTTGAGGAGAAAATAAATGCCACCTAAATGGCTTTTTTACTTTTACGCATGCGGCTATGTGCTGGTCTTTTCCGGTTACTACTTGGTTAGTTATTAGTGCAACCAAAATAAACCCTACCTAAGCTGCTGCTAATTAAGATTAGCTGCCCTAGCAAATAACCAAGCGTGGCCCACCTAAGGAACACCGGCGGCAGCTGTAGTTCTAAACAAATGTCGGTAATTGCCAGTGGCCTACAGGAGAGGTGGGTTTGTAAAAGTAGATCGTAAAACTAACTGCTGCCCTGCTCGCTAAATGAATTTATTTCGGAGACGAAGGTAGCGGCGACGCATTGATGAGTATTGACTAGAGAGAAAGGGATTCTATAGATGGCCGCATCTTTACATGTAGGCCAACGATAGAACCGAGATTTGGAGCCTTAAATCAAAAAGCCCTGTAATACTCAAATAACAACCCAGCGTAACTAGCCATCTAATTTTCCCCCACATCATCACTTTTGCGATCTTGCTCATGATCTCTTAATTTCTCAAGGCTAGCCTTATCTTTGAGACTCATAATATATGCAGCAGCACTCAAAACCAGGACCGCGCCGGCTTCCGCAAGTAAAACCATGGCCTCGGTTTCTTTGCTCTGCATAACAATAAGGCGGCATAGTGCCGTCACGGCAATAATAATCGGTAAAGTTACTGGAATTCGACTTGTGGAATAAAAAGCCCCTATCATCCCAATAATCTCTGCGTAGATGAACAAAAGGAATAAATCAGGGAGACCGACGTACCATCTGGAGTACATTTCCGCTATGGACTGCACACATGCGACCAAAGTAAGAATACCAATGACAGCTAAGAGGGCTTTTTCACTGGCGATCGTCGTCCAATGAAGCCTTCTATTCAAAGAATTCCTTTCCAACAGTTTTTCTATAGCTTTAACAAACAGTGATTCATCTTTTTGATCGTCATGCCGTTTATTCATGGGAGCTCCCGGATCTTAAAAATTATTGCAGATTTGCAAAAACATTGACTACCTAAACATTGCCAGATAAGACCACATTACATCACCTCACACGAATGCGTTAGCTGTTCTAACGGCGCCCCCAAGCCCAAACTAGGACATGCATAAGCCAACCAGAGCAAACTTGTGACGTATTTCTTCGCATAAGGAAGAATGGCAGCATCTGAGGGCTTAGCTATAGCTTGGAAATGCAAATTAGATTGGCTTTGTCAGTTATTCGAGAACTGACCAAATTCAATATAGTGATCTACGCCTAGTGACGTCTTGCTTCTTGACAACTCATCTTCCAAATCACATCTGCTAAGTTGGGTTTGACCCACCTTAAAAGCTGTCATCGCAACGAAAGGCTTGAATAAAAAAACTAGAGGAAACTTAGTGTACTTTTCTAGGTAGTACTAATTTCTAGGTAGTACCAAGTTCTAGTGTACCAAGGCGTTCCAGCTCCAACCTCCCAGCTGAGTAGTTTTAATTCTCCAACAAAATCGGTGAGAAAAACCCCTGAAAAAATTTGGTAATGACCCCATTCGCCCAAATAGGACTAATTGTCCTCCTGGAAGCCCTTCTTTTTCCAAATAAGCTTTGCGGTCAGATCCTATGTCCAAAACATTTTCCTTACGACATACAAGCCTAAGCAAAGAAAGCTTTTAGGCTAACTTATGGTGCCGGAACGCGGTACCAAATACCTTGTTAGCCCAATAAAAACGTTGCTGTAGCGTACTCTATAACCCCCTATTCAATAGATTCTAACAACGATTCTAACAACAGCCTTTTTAACCAAGCCGCCCCATCTAAAGCACCCCCGGGGGGATCTATAGCTCTACACTAATAATAGTAGTTGGCAGCGGTATACATTAGAGGTGGATTTGAAAAGTAGGGTTTAGGGTGGCATGGGTATGCTGCTGGTTAAGTGTGCTGGCTCAGTGACTGGAGATAGGCCCTAGATGCAATTGGAGTAATTTAAAAGCGCTATTAAAGCTGGCTTAGAAAGCTTTAACGCCATACCTTGTTAACCCCCGATTTAGTGTTTAAGCCCCAATTCATGGTGTCCATTGATAGCTAGGCCAATTTGGTTTTTTAGGCCAAGTAGAGTAAGTTTTCCTCAGAAGTGCCGCAAGCAGAGCCCCAACAAAGGTAAGTTTTCAACATGATCGCCATACAAGAGTTGACCGAACAATTGCAGTCATATT
>Ga0075468_10001038_pt1 | contig 11561 bp, 22 predicted proteins | sample DEB08_DNA_12_FD_77578 | JGI IMG/M metagenome (GOLD analysis project Ga0075468, IMG submission 77578) | Aqueous microbial communities from the Delaware River and Bay under freshwater to marine salinity gradient to study organic matter... | ecosystem: Environmental > Aquatic > Marine > Coastal ...
AACGGGCACAAAGCCGGTTACTACGCTGACGAGATACACTACTGCCATGCAGAGCTACGGCGACGATTCGGGCAGTAAATAAGGGGCTAACGCCCCGTTTAGGACTAACCAATAGAGATAGAGATATGACTACAATAATCAAATGGCTACCAGAACCCATCTCAGCCTATGAGCTTGCTGCAATCATACAAAGTGGTTGTGCATCAGGGGCTTATATGCCTGCCGTGACCTATTACACGGCAAAAGAAACGATGGCAAAGCATGGTGATGCAATAATGAGCTTTATAGATGACCATATCGGGGACATTAACTACCAGATACGAGACGAATCGTGGGGGCAGATCTGCTGCTACATACTCTCGACAGCAGTAGAAATACTTTGCTCGCTGCATGATAGCGAATCCGATTGGGACGACGGCGAGACGATTGTGCTACATCATACCGATCACGAATAACAAAAGGGGCTACGCCCCGTTTAGGAATTAACCAATGGAGATACGATATGATGCTACTTAATTACAAGACCAAGAAAGAACTGAAAGAAAGTGTAGGAAAAGAGCTGCACTATACTGAAACAAGCCTTTTTGGTCCGGAGTTCAAAGCGAATGGCACCTTCACAGGCGCAAGGCGTCCCCACCTACAGGGTGGTGGTAGAGAGTTTTTCGCTCAAATCACAATGAAAGATGGGGTGATTGCCAAAGTCAAGTAAGCAAGGGGGCTAACGCCCCGTCTAGGATTAACCAAATAGAGATATAGATATGAGTAATTACAAAGTACAATTGAGTGTAGACGTTAGCGATCAATTCCTGTATGACATCTTGACTACTGCTGCTGAAGGCGGCATTGGTTATTGGGCAGACTACCGGACTGTTCGTGACGAGGCCTTGGATGTTCGGGAAATCCATGACATCCAAGACACTGAAGACGGCGACCCGTTTGAGAAAGGGTTCGTGAACATCGCAGACATAGTACTCGGGCTGAACAAGATATGTGCAGGCGAAACAAGCCTCCACCACAAAGCCGCATCATTCATTCTGCGGTGCGTCCAGAACCCAGATGGCGGGGAAACCTTGGACGCTGACGACTGTGATAGCATCGTGCAGGTAGCCTTATTCGGTGATCTGGTTTACGGGTAGTAACAACAGCCCCCCACGGGGGGCGTCTAGGTAATTAAACCAATGGAGATACGATATGTTAAAATCACAAGCCTTCCACAGGATCACGGGCGTAAAGGTCGGACCTAGTACTATGTGCAAAAATACGCTCAATCCGGGCCAGCCAGCATTTTGGTATAGGGATATTACTCTCCACAATGAGGCAGGAGAGAAGTTTTCGATTGAGCTTTTCGGTGATTCTGCGGAGTCGATAGAGATCGGCGGATGTCTTTACAAGCCCCTGCCGGAATGAGCTAACCGCCCCTCGGGGCGTCTAGGACTAACCAATAGAGATATAGATATGACTAAGACAGTAAAAATGAACACCCTGTCCCCAGCCCAGCGCAAGCGAGCCATGCGCTACTCAAACAACAAAGCGAACCCAGCCAAAAACAATTGCGCTCTGGCTGTTGCAACGAAGCTGGGAGCCGAGTACGCTACTGACTACCTGCACACTCTTGGCGACCTATTAGAGGCCACGAAGGCTGTTGGGTGGCGTTTAAGACCCCTTGGCACTAAGCGTACTGTTGGGGCCGCACGCGAACAGTTGGCAAACTACGCAGATGAGCATGGGGTCCGGTACTACATAGTGCGAACCCCCCAGCACGTGCTACTACTGGACCGTCGCGGAAAGACTATAGTCGATACCGATTCCCGGATACGGGACCGCCGTCGAGCTATGAACGTGATCGCTATTATGTGAAATAGAGAAGGGGCTATGCCCCGTTTAGGATTAAACCAATAGAGATAGAGATATGTATAAGAAATCAACACAAGCAATTTTAGTCGGTCTTGTTCGTGATCCAGAAAGCACTGTGCTGGGTGCGGTAGCGTTTACGCTTGCCACCATCCAACAACAGTTTCACACAGTCGGGGCTATCCTTGACGAGTGGGATCAAATGGGAACCGACGCGCCAACGTGTTGGGGGTCGAAAGTCAAGGGAGTTAACTTCATTGAAACGAATCTCGCCGTCATCACGGCACAATTGTTGCAATTCAAGAAGAAACAGAACGTGGTTGGTGCAATAGATTTGCTCCTGACCATTCCCGGATTGAATACAATCAAGGCATCATTCGTGGCACAGCTACTCGGGTTCGAGGTCGGCTGCATCGACGGACAGAATGCCAAGATGTATGGCATCAATGTTGCTGCGTTCAAGATCACTCCGAAGCATACCGCTAAGACTCGGATTGCCAAGATTGAATCATACGTGACGCTATGTAAGTCTCTTGGTGGCGCGGAGTCACTATGGGACAACTGGTGCGAGCTGATTGCACTCAATCAACACCGCCACTTTACCGACGCTGAGATGGTAAGCGACCGTCATCAAGAGCTGGTGCTGCGTTACGTTACATCGAGGGACTCCCGCTAAGCGGGACGTTTAGGAATAACCAATGGAGAAATGATATACACTGCCCAGCAACCCAATTACGCTCTGGTGGTGTAACCTACAACCTGAGCAAGTTGTCAAACTGCTAGTCTAGGAATCAAACCAATGGAGAAATGATATGAAAGAATCAGGATACTACCCGGAAGGGACAGAGTTCAGCAGCGATGCACCTTGGAATCAAAAGGAAGAACTAGGACTATATAGAGTAGTAATCGCAGTTTGGGTTGAGGCATATAGTGCTGAACAGGCGGCGGATGGGCTTCCCTACATGGACGCGAAGGATTACGAAGTCGAGGAGGTAACTTTAATCGAGCTTGTCGATCAGGATGTGGGAGACCCGCGATACTGAGCAACAGCCCCCACGGGGGGGCGTCTAGGATTAATAACCAATGGAGAATGATATGAGTTTACATACAGCTATCTCAAGAGTTGAGTCTTTGGCTATAAGTATCGAAAAAGGGTACAACTATGAAGGGAACTATTCGGTTTTGTTCGATAGAATTATTCTAACCGTCACAGAAACCGATGGAACTAGTCATGTAATGTCACTTCATAATAGTGTTGGTGGGAAGGTTCCTATATACTTAGTTCGGGGGAATGACGGCGAGTTTGAGGAACTTTCCCTTGATGTGGAGGAATCCCAATAGATGTTTAGCGAATTAGTTGTAAAAGTACTAACAGCAGTGGCTACAATAGCAGCAGGAGCTTTAATACTGCTGGGAGCTTACACTGGGTTTGTAGGCTTCTTCTTTGCAGCAGGCTTTCTATTCTTGATGTTTGGATAGCACAGGGGCGCAAGCCCGTCTAGGATTAACCGAATGGAGAATGATATGAAAAAGCTAGTATTAACAGAGTCTGGATTACAATGGTCTCACCCACTTATACGAGCAACCTACACTCATAATGATGGGAAAACTATAACTGTAGAGGCAGCGTCGGAAGAAGATTGCCGAAAGTCCTTTGAGGAAATAAAGGCGGCATACTACCCTGAAGACTTTATATGGTGGGGTGACTGGACTTATACTGAAGTTAATCAATGGAAAGGAAGATAGACTATGAATGATATGATAGACCCGCAAAGCTGGGGGGCACTTTACGCAGCAGTCGAGGAAGTTGAAGACTGGACTCGATTCCTCCGACGATGTGATAAGCACGATACCGAGATGGTGCTAGAGAGCCTTGCTAGGGCAATCGTCCAAGTGACCTTGTGTGCAGACACTCTCGAACTAGAGTTTCGCAGAGCAGAGCTACAAAAGGACCGAAGCCATAGCTTCAATGACCGCCCCCCTTTTTAGGGGCGTCTAGGACTTAAACCAATGGAGATATAGATATGAGTAACGATCTGGAATTTTACGACATCGAGACCGGCGAAGCCTATACACGCGAGGGTTCTACGGAACTGACCACAATTGTGGTTGGCACCGCCAGCCTTAAAGCGGGTATGGCCGTGCATTTCAATAATGTAGGTGTGCGGCCTAAGCAGCCAGCGCCCCGAGACTTGCAGGGCAAGACAGCCCACGACCTAACTAGCACCGACTGTGCCCTTTATAACGCGCTGAGCGCCTTAGTCGATGCCTACAACCGTCAGGTGGAGGCAGGCCAATGAGTCTCACGTCTGAGCAACAGCCCCCACGGGGGGCGTATAGGACTTAAACCAATGGAGAATGATATGACAAATCGAGGAATACTAATAGATTTACTGGAAAATCTAAGAACTAGGAACGGTGCCCGTACCTTCACAGCAATCCAGAATGCAGAGAAGTTAGCTGATGAGATTCTGTTTAATGGGTGTGATCTGGACATTGAGTTGGATGCTGCGATAGAAGCAATCAAAGGTATCTTGGTTATTGAGACAGCTATTTATTATGATGAATGATATATATAAGCTAATAGCTTTTAGGGTTATAACTTATATTATAATTATAGGAGCGTACTTATTGGTTATATAGACTTGTTATATGCCTTGGCGGCACTCAATGGGATAACAGTGGGTGTAATTATAATATACTTTTTAGGAGATGAATGATATGGCTGACGAGAAAGACAGCTTTCAGTTTTATAGTGAAGAATTGGATGACACTGACATCCGCCCCCGCAGTAGAAAGGAGTTAGCGGGACTGCACGCCGAGATGGTGCTGGGTAATCGGGAGGCACACAAAACCCTCTGGTTACACGGGACCAAGCTGGTGCTGAAGATTGTCAACAAACTTCGGAATGAGAACCTGTTGCGGATGACGTTCGAGGACGCAGTAGCCGAGGGGAACCTAGCGATAGGGGACGCCTTGAGCCGCTGGGAGCCGCGCAAGTCTACCTTTGCAACATGGGTCTGGATACGCATTAGAGGTGCTGTCCTGAACGAGGACAACCGCACAGGGAGGGGATATATGACTGGTGGGGTAGACTTACCAGTGCAGCCCTACCACGTAGCCTACGAGACCACGGTCTCGGGAGAGGGCGGTAGTTACATCGTCAATCTGGCGGCACTCTACGGGGTTGCAGAAAACCTTGGTGAACAGACAATAGTAAATGAGGAGCTGTACGATCAGATAGGAAACTTGCCAGACAGGGAGAAGGAGTACATCTTCCTGCGGTTCTTTCAGGACAAGGATCCGGGGGCTATCGCTGAAGAAGCTGGAGTTTCTAGGCAGATGGTAGAGAAGGTTATCCGACGAGGACTAGAAAGATTGAGAGAAGGGTTGCAGAAACCGTAATAACTTGGAAACTAATAGTAGATAGAACTATATATAGTGTGCCTTTGGGGGCACACGGAGTAAACATAAGCACTCCCCCAAGGAGTGCATATATATCTATATATACATAGAGGATTAAGTATGAAACATAGACATGAACTGTTCGATGAACTAGACGCATTCTGCCCCAACTGGCAGAAGGTCTACAACAACCTGCCCGAAGCAGCAGAAGCCTGCATCGTCGAGACTCCCTACGTCGCAGACCTGTACGCTGACTTCCTCATTACGGAGGATGGTCTGAACTACCTCGAACAGATAGCCCACACCTTTGACTACCGGGGAGCGATAGAGCGACAGCAGCAGGCAGAAGACGAGTCAGCCCTACCCTTCAAGCGCAGCAATCTGGGTAATGTACCGGGGGTCTCTTGAGTAGACAGCAGGTACGGTTGCTGGCCGCTGGTTTGGCCGTGGGAGAACAGACAGGTTTTCTGGAATGCCCGTTCTGCTTGGCTTCGCATGAGAACAAGTTTAGTATAATCCGAAGAGCAGAGGGTCTAGTCTACAACTGCTTCCGGGCATCTTGCCCAGCAAGAGGGTTCGTCAGTACTAGTGCTTATGATTTGGGCAGCAGCCCAGTTGTCACTCCGGTGAAGGCACCGAGGCCATACAAGAAACCACTGGAGCCTATCGACTCTGAGGATCGGCGGTTCTTCCGGCGAACTTGGGGACTACAAGCCGATAGCTTTATGGTCACTCTGGACGATGAGTATGCTCTACCGATCCTAAACCCTATAGGGTATCGGAAAGGTTGGGTGATACGTCAGCCACGCTGGAAAGGACGGCATTGCCACAGGAAAGGGAATCCGGACAGACCCAAGGCTTTGACCTACAAGGACGAGGTGAAGCATAGCAGGCTATCGTGGTCCTACGGCAAGCAGGACACGCTAGTGATTGTCGAGGACATACTGTCAGCATGGAAGGTTGGGCAGTCCGGAGGAGGCCGTGGTGTAGCCCTGAACGGGGCAGACATGGGCTACGCTGAAGTCGAGGAGATTGAGACCTACAACCCTGCGCGGGTGGTCATCTGGTTAGACCCGGATGCAACATCAGCGGCCTACCGCCTACAAGCCAAATGGGGATTGTGCTTCAGAGATTGCACAGTCATAACGTCTAATGCTGATCCGAAAGACATCAGCAAAGACGAGATTCATGAGAGGATAAACGCGAATGTTGGATGCGAAAGTCATATCAGCAGTGCTGAACAGCAGGGCTGCCTATGAGAAGGTCCGTGACTATGTAGACATAAACGAGCTGTCCTTGCAGGGACAGACTTGGTTCCCCTTGATAAAAGACTGGTACGATGGAGATCGTAATGCACAGTCAGTGGACAGGGAGTTACTACTCGACAAGGGCAAGAGGGAACTGCCTGAAGCGCATTTGGATACGCTTACAGGATGGTTTGAGCGACTGCCTGCGGTAGACTCTTCCGTAGCAGTGGTCAAAGACCTCCTAGAGCTGAAGCGGTATGTGAAGGGCAATGAGCTTTCTGCTGCCATACAAGGTCGGCAGACTGATCGGATAGATGGTCTACTCGCTGAGTATGCCACCCTCCGGGGGGCTACGGAGTTGGGGACATCAGAAGTTCAGTGGACTATGGACGATGGGCAGATGGATTCTACTTTGAATCGGGATAACTTAATCAAAGTTGGACCGTCAAAGCTGAATGACAAGCTGCTGGGGGGAGCCAGTCCCGGCTCAACAATTCTGATCTTTGGGCGACCGGAGGCCGGTAAAACATTGTTCACTGTGAACATGGTGGCGGGGTTCTTGAAGTTTGGAAGGAGAGTGCTTTATGTCGGAAACGAGGAAGGAACGTATCGAACCCGGAAGCGTATCATCAACAACCTGTCCGGCATGGGAAACGATGCCTACGCATCTGATCCGGTTGCTGGGCTGGCGAAAGCTAACGCCAACGGACTCGAACACTTGTTCATCTGCCACATGCAACCGGGGTCTCCAGCAGAGATCGAGAACATCGTGAAGGACATCCAACCTGAAGTGGTGGTTGTCGATCAGATCCGCAACCTCAATCTGTCCGGCAAGGGTAATGATAAGCTGACTGACCGGCTGGGCGAACTAGCCACGCAGATGCGCTCTATGGCTAACCGCCATCAGTTCGTCAGCGTGTCGGTTACTCAGGCTGGGGATAAGACTGAGCGACACGGGCAGGAGCCTCCACCTTGGCTGAGCATGAGTGATGTCGCAGACAACCGCACTTCGCTGGCTGCACAGTTCGATGTGATGTTGGGGGTAGGGTGTACTGAAGAGTTGCGCCGTACCAATACGAGAGCAATCTCAATACCGAAGAATAAACTATCAGATCGGGACGATGCCCATGAGGGGTTCGTTGTACAGGTCGATGTAACTAGGAGTACGTGCCGATGACGTTTGGGGATATGGCTTATAGCCAATTCGTTGAAGAGATGTTTAAGAAGAAGCCCTTTGGGTCTAAGGTCTTCGTGGACAACTTTGCAGAACTGCACGCAGTGATGGGATTGTCCGGTGAAGTAGGGGAAGTGGTAGACATCATCAAGAAGCATGTCTTTCACGGTAAGCGTCTGGACCGACGCCATCTGATCGAAGAGATAGGAGACGTAGAGTTCTACCTAGAGGCTCTGCGGCAGGTATACGACATTGACAGGGACTTCACTATCACGCAGAACTGGAACAAGCTGACTGGACGGCACCCTGAAGGGATTGAGAATAGCACGCATTATAAGGAGGGCACCTAGTGTTACTGACAAAGCTGAGCAAACTGACCGGCAAAGAGAACATGTGGTACTACAATTGTGGGCAGAAAGAGTTCGAGGAACGAGTGAGGAGGTGGGAGGAAGGTGAGTTTATTCAGGACGCTTTCCCCTCCCCTCAATTCAACAACGATGACAGGGAGTTCCTTCTGACGGGAGCAACCCCGTCTGAGTGGGATCATGCCTTTGCCGAGGAGAAAGACGTATGAGAGACCGTGGAACAGAAGCTGGCACAATGAGTCTGGCTAATGCTAAAGACATCCTAGCGCACATTGTCGAACAACGCCTCCGATGGGGGAAGCAGTACGACGCTGGGGACATAGGCTTGCTGAAGCTGGTGGATGCTCTAGTGCAACTAGCCTACGCAGAGGAAGGTGAGGCAGGAGCCTTACGCAAGTCACTGGCCGAAGCCAACCGACAAAAGGGAGCGTGTCTAGCGCGTGAGATCAAGCTCAAAAAGAAGATTCAGGAACTTGAAGAAGATCTTGAAGGAATCAAAGAAATCAACAAAGTCTTGCGGGAAAAAGAATGATGGACTACGAGCTGTTGTTACACAAGTACATTGACCACGTAGCTATGTGTGACGGTGCCACATATATCCGGCGTTGCTCCGAGCCGGTGTTCACCGTTGAGGAGATCGAGGAGCTGGCACGACTGGAGTCACTGCCCCCGCCGGAAGCAGAAATGTATAAAGAAGGCTAAGGGGGGGTGCAAACCCGATGAATTAATTGATAATAATAGTAAGAGGCAAGAAAAAGGGAGACAGCAATGGGATTACCAGACTTTATCTCCAACCCTGATCCAGACAGATACTTCACAGAGAACTATGTCTGTTTGGACTTTGAGATTGATACCTCGCACGGCGACTTCGGCCATCCGGTACATCCGGCCAACCAGATGTTGTTAGCGTGCTGGTCTCTAGGTGAAGACCACCCTGCGTTCGAGGAGGACGGCAAGGTGTACTCTCTCTGGGGCAATGAGTATGAGATGGGTGGGCTAGTCGCTCACCTGAACCAAGCTGACCTACTGGTGGCGCATCAAGCCAAGTATGAGTTAGGCTGGCTTGCACGGTTACAGTTCGACACTTCGAGCATCATGGTATTTGATACTAAGATTGCTGAGTATGTAATGAGCGGTAACCTGAAAGTCTCACACCATTTGAATGACCTTGGTAAACGGAGAGGATTGCCAGCCAAAGACCCAGTGGTTGACAATATGATGAAGGCTGGAGTGAACCCTGTTGAGATTCCTAAGCCTTGGCTGCAAGGCCGGTGCATACAGGATGTACAGACTACCGAGTTCGTGTTCCGTGACCAGCGAATACAGCTAAAGCGGAGCAAGCGACTGGGTATGCAGTATGTGCGTTGTCATTTCAGCCCAGTGCTGGCTGACATGGAGATGCAGGGAATGCAGTTGGATGACGAGGCAGTTCGCTTGGAGCATAAGCTACAGACCGAGAAGGTCGCAAGTTTAGCTGTGGAGCTTCAGGCTATTGCCGGTGACATCAACCTTAACTCCGATGTTCAGCTTGCACAGTTCGTGTATGTTGACCTTGGCTTTGAGGAGCGAAAGGATCGGAGAGGCAACGCCATCAGGACTCCGGGCGGGAAAGCACGGACTGATACCGATACACTCGGTATGCTGAAGGCAAAGACGAAAGAGCAGAAAGAGTTCATTAAGTTGTATGCAGACTACAATAAGTCACGGGGTAGACTTAGTAAATACCTAGACTTCTACTTGGCAGTTTGCAACCAACAGAATGGAATCTTCTACGCTTCTTTCAACCAGACAGTGACGAAGACGCACAGACTATCATCGTCTGGTATGAAGATCCGGTTTGAGGGAGTGCTGGATGAGAAAGGAAAGGAGCGTTCGGGAGGGACGCAGTTCCAGAATCAACCCAATGAATACAAACGGTTATTCAAAGCACGCACTCCTGATTCTTGGTTTACAGAAGAGGACGGCAGCGGGTTGGAGTTCCGGGTAGCTGGTATCATCGGCAATGATGACGCAATCAAAGCTGACATCAACAACCCAGACTTCGATCCACATACGCACTCTGCTTCGATCATTAATCAGATCAGTGCAGGCGAGGTAGACAAAGAGCAACGGCGAAAGGCGAAGGCACATACCTTCAAGCCGCTGTTCGGCGGAACCTCCGGCACGAAAGGCGAGAAGCGTTACTATGATTCGTTCAACGAGCGATACAGCGGGTTGGTACGAACACAAGAGATGTGGTTAGCAGAAGCGTTGTCCACGAAGAGACTTGTACTCCCTTGGGGGATGCAGTTCTTTTATCCGTACATACGGATAGACAACAGCGGCTATTGCAATGAAAGGACTAAGGTTTACAACGGCCCTATCCAATCGTTTGCAACCGGAGAGATCATCCCCATCCAAGCTACAATCCTCTGGCACTTAATCAGGTCAGCCGGATTGCAGGACAAGATGGTGATGGTCAACACGGTCCATGACTCTGTTTTGACGGAGGTAGACAAGGGACACATGGAGAAGTACAGCGAGCTTGTGCTTCAGTCATGGCAACTTGTCTACAGCTTCATTGAAGCGGTGTACGGCATGTCACTTGAGGGCTTGCCCTTGGGTACGGAAGTTGTTCACGGCACTCACTGGGGTTCGGGTGAAGAACATGCATTCAACGTCTGGAAAGACAAGATCGAGGCAGCATAGTTATGGGACATTACGACGAGGCTTTGGACGAGCAGAGTGACGGCCTAAGCGAGGAGAAGTTGAGCAATAAAGCTAGTCAGAGGGAGGCCAGCTTTTGGGGAAATATAGAACAGGCTTCAAGAGAGGTCCAAAATTGGCCTCACTGGAAGAAAGAACCTTATGAAGCAAACCTCCCACAAAAAAAGTAGAAGGCGGCAGCCCGTAAAAAGCGGGACTCTAAGACACAGACAAATACGTAAACTTAAATGGGAAAGAAAGAATGAGCAACGTCATCGAAGGCAAGATCACTAAGTGGCATGTCAAAGAAGGCATGGGCCAACGTGGTCCTTGGAAGAAGTTCTCAGCTATCATTAACGACGGCTGGATCAACTTCGGATTCAACGATCCGGGTTACAAAGAAGGAGATGTCCTTAAAGTAGAGGTCGAAGTGGACCCTAAGTTTGGCGCACAAGCCAAGCAGCACAAGAAACTGGAGGGTGCCGCAGCAGCCGCTGTCCCAGCACCGGCCAACAATTCCTCTTCTGGCGGGGGAGGCCATAATGGAATGGGCGCAGCTTGGGGCAACGCCTCGAACGTCGCAGCAAGTCTAATCGTAACCCTAAAAGATCTGGATGCCTTGCCGCTGACGGCGGCAGCAGGTAAGGCCAACAAGGCCAAGCGTTACGACGAAGTGCTGGGCATCTTCAACAAGATGCGGGTGCAGTTGTTCCTAGACGCAGAAGATCCTCAGCGAGTGATCGACATGTACCCGGACGCTGGTGCTGTGGAGGACAGTAGTCCTGCTGAGCTTCCAGTCCCTGAGATTGAAGAGCCAGAAGAAGATGGAGGTTT
>Ga0075468_10001042_pt1 | contig 11535 bp, 10 predicted proteins | sample DEB08_DNA_12_FD_77578 | JGI IMG/M metagenome (GOLD analysis project Ga0075468, IMG submission 77578) | Aqueous microbial communities from the Delaware River and Bay under freshwater to marine salinity gradient to study organic matter... | ecosystem: Environmental > Aquatic > Marine > Coastal ...
ATTTGATCATTCTGGATTACCAGCAGTCCTGTGGTCCAGGAGTCGGCTAAAAACTGCTCTGTGTTAAGGGCTTGCCCGGCAAACAAAAAATCCTCTGGCAATTCGATTGCAGTGCCTTGACTGTAGGGTCTTGGCTGCGCGGACGCGCTCATAATGCTGATTGCGCCAAGCTGGTCGGCGGAGCGAAAGTTTTCCACAATGCGATCTGGGTCGAATAGGTGCACAGCGCGGTAGAGGCTCTGCACTTTTGGTAAGGCCCAAAAACCGCCGATTATTACTACTGTGACGCCGATTAAAACACTGTTGCGAGCAATGGTCATATATTCCTCAGGGGAGTTTTAGACTGCTTATGCAGTCTTATTGTTTTGACTCATCCTACGGGAATTGGAGGCTGGAGTGCAATCAGAGACTTATGTGGCATAAGCTGGTGATAAAAAGCGGACACAAAAAAATCAAAAACGAACAAAAAAAGAATAAAAAAAGAGCGACCCTAAGGCCGCTCTTCTCGATCACACAGAAACCGGCATTAGAACTGGTTCATCGTGTTGTCTTTACCTGATGCTTTCAAGGCAGCATCACCGGCAAAGTATTCTTTATGGTCGTCGCCCATATCGGAACCTGCCATGTTCTGGTGCTTCACACAGGCGATACCCTGACGGATCTCCTTGCGCTGAACACCAGCTACATAACCCAACATGCCTTGCTCGCCGAAGTACGCTTTGGCCAGATTATCGGTAGACAGTGCCGCCGTGTGGTACGTAGGCAATGTAATCAGGTGATGGAAGATGCCAGCTTCACGGGCAGAGTCGGCCTGGAAGGTACGGATTTTGTCGTCGGCAAGAGCGGCCAGATCAGTTTCGTCGTAGCAGACATTCATCAGGTCGGCCCGATCGTAAGCGGACATATCTGCACCGGATTCACTCATGCTGTCAAAGATCTGCTGACGGAAGTTGAGGGTCCAGTTAAACGACGGGCTGTTGTTGTAAACCAGCTTAGCGTTGGGAACCACTTTACGAATCTCTGCCATCATTGCGCCGATTTGGCCAACGTGAGGCTTCTCGGTTTCGATCCAAATCATATCAGCGCCGTTCTGCAGGCTCGTGATGCTGTCAAGAATACAGCGCGCTTCGCCAGTGCCAGCCTTGAACTGATAAAGGTTGCTTGGCAGGCGCTTAGGGCGCACTAGCTTGCCGTTTCGATTTAGCACCACATCGCCATTCTTCATATCGGCAGGCGTGATTTCTTCAACGTCTAAGAAAGAGTTGTACTGATCGCCGAGATCGCCTGGCTCACGTGTTACCGCGATCTGCTTAGTCAGGCCAGCACCCAATGAATCGGTACGGGCAACAATTACGCCATCGTCTACACCGAGCTCAAGGAACGCATAACGAACGGCGTTGATTTTGGCGAGGAAGTCTTCGTGTGGCACTGTAACCTTGCCATCCTGGTGACCGCATTGCTTCTCATCGGACACCTGATTTTCAATCTGGATACAACAAGCACCGGCTTCGATCATCTGCTTGGCCATTAAGTAAGTGGCCTCAGCGTTACCGAAACCCGCATCGATATCGGCAACGATGGGCACTACATGCGTCTCAAAGTTATCGATTTGATCCTGAATGGCTTGCTTAGCATCACCCTGTGCTTCGTCCAGCTGACGGAACAGACCGCCCAGTTCTCGTGCATCAGCCTGGCGCAAGAAGGTGTAGAGCTCAGCGATCAACGCGGCAACGGAAGTCTTCTCGTGCATTGACTGGTCGGGCAGGGACCGAACTCTGAGCGCAGAGCCGCAACCATCCAACCTGACAGATAAAGGTATTTACGCTTGGTGGTACCGAAGTGCTTTTTAATCGCAATCAGCTTCTGCTGTCCGATAAAACCGTGCCAGCAACCCAGAGACTGAGTGTACTGAGATGAGTCGGCATCGTAGGCGGCCATATCTTCACGCATAATTGCTGCGGTGTACTTGGCGATTTCAATTCCGGTTTGAAAGCGATTCTGAGCGCGCATACGGGCTGCAGAGTCTGCGCTGATGGCACCCCAGTTCCCGCCGTGTTGCTCTTTTAGTTTGGCAACAGCTGCAAGATCATTTGAAAAATTGGACATACTTAAACCCTCTTAATGAATTCCGTTCGTTTGACAGTGAGATGAGTTTAGGTATGATACCGCTATAAATCTAATTGATAGTTTCTATTGCGAGCATTTTTACTATGAATATAGCGAGAGTCGATTTAAACCTGCTGGTATACCTAGATGTACTACTGCGAGAGTGCAACGTAACCCGCGCTGCAGAGGAGCTGGGGATTAGCCAGCCGGCTATGTCTAACAGTTTGCGACGGCTGCGGGATCTGTTTGATGACCCACTGTTAGTTAGAACCAGCGATGGCATGACACCTACTGACCGGGCTCTAGAGCTGCAGCCTTTAGTGCGCAATGTTCTGGCGGCTGCCGAGATCGCGGTATTACCCAAGACCCTCTTTGATGCCGCAGCCTCTGATCGTATCTTCCGTATTATGGCCAGTGACTATACCGAAGTCACTCTGCTACCCCAGTTGCTAACACGGCTGCGTAAAGAAGCACCAAATATTCGCCTGGATATCATGACCCCAAGTGACGTGAGCTTTCACGATGTGGAACGGGGTAAGGTGGATCTGGTGATCAATCGCTTTGATACGCTGCCACAGTCATTTCATCAGGTTCACCTTTGGGATGACAGCTTCTCCTGCGTGATGAGTGCAAATAACAATGTGATTAAAAACTGGAGCCTCGACAGCTATCTGTCTCACAAGCATGTCTGGGTTAGTAAGACCGGCATGGGTGTAGGCGTGGGTATGAGTTCTGACGACGTACAGCGATTGGGCTGGGTTGATGAGGCGCTGGGTAAGCTCGATGCTAAGCGTGAGATCACTGTATTTACCCGGCATTATCAAGCGGCACTGCTTCTTGGTGAGCAGGATGACCTGATTGTTACCATTCCCACCATCGCGGCTCGAACCATGGCGAATAACCCCAAAGTGGTGATTCTTGACCCGCCTTTTGAGATACCAAGAATGCGCCTAAAAATGGTCTGGAGTCCACTGTTGCAGAGGGATCCAGGACACAAATGGCTGCGCCAAATGATCAAAGATGTGTCTGCCGAGATTGCTCGGTAAGCTTGTGAGTCGCATAGCTATGCTGAATAGCAAAGATTGAATCCATAGATTTGGATTATTACAGGGTTGAGATTAGACTCTGCTCAAACATCTAGTTACCTGCGGAGAAAGAATCATGGTCGAACGTATCCAGCACTCAGGATTACAGATCGCAAAACCTATTTATGAGCTGGTCAACGAGCAAATCTGCCCCGGAACGGGCATTGAGTCCGACCAATTTTGGGCGTCATTTTCGTCAATCGTCAGTCATTTTGCGCCGATAAATCGCGATCTCCTTGAAAAGCGTGAGGCGCTTCAGGCGCAAATTGACAGCTGGCATCACCAGCACCGCGAGGATTTCAACTTTGCTGACTACAAAGCCTTTTTACAAAATATCGATTATCTGGTTCCCGAGGGCCCCAATTTTAGCGTGACCCCGGACAATGTTGATCCCGAGATTGCTCAGCAGGCTGGTCCCCAGCTCGTTGTGCCAATTATGAATGCACGCTTTGCCCTAAATGCGGTCAATGCCCGTTGGGGTAGTCTCTATGACGCCCTCTATGGCAATGACGTGATCTCTGAAGAAGACGGCGCCGCAAAAGTTGGGACCTATAACCCTGTGCGTGGCCAGAAAGTAATTGATTACGGAAGAGAATTACTTGATACCGCAGTACCTCTAGATAATGGCTCCCACCATTCTGCCAGCGGCTACCAGATCGTAAATCAGCGTCTAGTGGTAAGCTTGGACAATGGTTCAGAGGCTCATCTGACCAATCCAGAGCAGTTTGTTGGCTACCTGGGAACTACTGATAATCCCACATCTATATTGTTAAAAAACAATAGGTTACATCTTGAAATTCAGCTAGATTCTAGTCATCAGGTCGGTGCTACAGACAAGGCTGGGGTCAAGGATATAGTGCTTGAAGCAGCTCTGACTACCATTATGGATTGTGAAGATTCGGTTGCTGCCGTAGACGCTGAGGATAAGGCGCTGGCTTACAGCAATTGGCTGGGTCTCAATAAGGGCACGCTAAAAGAAACTATAACTCGGGGAGATAAGAGCTTTGTCCGCTCTATGAACCCAGATCGCGAATACCTTGCTAAAGATGGATCAAAACTGACGCTTAACGGCCGCAGCCTTATGTTCGTGCGCAACGTTGGCCACTTGATGACCAACCCAGCGATTCTTGACGCCGAGGGCAACGAAGTTGCAGAAGGTATTATGGATGGCGTGATCACTAGCCTGATCTCATTGCATGATCTCAACGGCACTGGCGGATTGCGTAATTCCACAGCCGGCAGTTGCTACATAGTTAAACCAAAGATGCACGGTCCAGAAGAAGTGGCCTTTACCAATGACCTATTCGATGCCATTGAAGATGCTCTGGGTCTTGCACGACACAGGATTAAGGTCGGTATTATGGACGAGGAGCGCCGCACCTCGGTCAACCTTAAAGAGTGTATTCGTGCCGCCAAAGGCCGCGTGGTGTTCATTAATACCGGATTCCTAGATCGTACCGGCGATGAGATTCATACCAGTATGCATGCAGGTCCCTTCGCACTGAAAGCTGACTTAAAGGCGATGCCCTGGATTAGCGCCTACGAAGATCGCAATGTCGATGTCGGCCTGGCCTGTGGCCTTAAGGGCAGGGCCCAGATAGGCAAGGGCATGTGGGCGATTCCGGACAATATGGCGGACATGATGGAGGTCAAAATAGGTCACGTGAAATCTGGCGCCAATACCGCTTGGGTGCCGTCGCCAACTGCAGCGACACTGCATGCCATGCATTACCATCAGGTTGATGTTGAAGCAGTGCAAGAGCGGGTGGCCAATCGGGCTATGGCCAGTGTCGACGATATACTGACCATTCCATTACTGGGCGATCGCAAACTCAGTGACGCAGAGATCCAACTTGAGTTAGATAACAATGCTCAGGGCCTTCTGGGCTATGTGGTGCGGTGGGTAGAACAGGGTGTAGGTTGTTCGAAGGTTTTGGACATTAACAATGTTGGCCTGATGGAAGATCGTGCAACGCTGCGTATCTCCAGCCAGCACATGGCTAATTGGTTACACCATGGCATCTGCAGCTCAGGTCAGATCATGGAGACGCTAAAGCGTATGGCCGCTGTGGTTGATGGTCAAAACGCCGGCGATGCGGACTATGTTGCCATGAGCCCCAACTTTGAACAGAGCATTGCCTTTAAGGCGGCCTGCGACCTGGTATTTAAAGGTGACACTCAGCCCAGCGGTTACACTGAACCGTTGCTTCACGCCTATCGTCAGCAAGCTAAAGCTGAGCGTTAATAGGGCCTTATGATGAAATCCACTCCCGATCTCTGCGACCAGTACCCGGACTTGATTCAAGTGGTTGCTCCCATGTTCAAAAACTATGGCGGTCGCGAGAGTTTTGGCGGCGAAATCGTCACGGTGAAGTGCTTCGAAGATAACAGCTGCGTTAAACAGCTAGTGGGTAGTCAGGGTCAGGGTAGAGTAATGGTTGTGGATGGCGGTGGCTCAATGCGCCGCGCCTGCCTCGGCGATATGTTAGCTGAAAAGGCCGCCGTGAATGGCTGGAGCGGGCTGATTATCTATGGCTGTATTCGCGATGTGGATGAGATTATGGCTACTGATATTGGTGTTCAGGCTCTGGGCGCCCATCCGATGAAAACGGCAAAAAAAGGAATTGGCGAGACACAAATCCCTGTGACTTTTGGCGGCGTGAGCTTTAATCCGGGGCATTATGTCTACGCCGACAACAACGGTATTGTTGTGGCCTCCGAGCAGCTGCTCTAGGCTGCCTATCTAGATGGCTTCTCTAAACGACGCCTCTAAATCAATTCAAGTTTCATAGCTATATGGGGCATACCCGCATCGAAAAATTCCTCGCCGTAACGGACAAACCCCAGACCGCTGTAAAACGGTAGGGCAGTCAACTGGGCATGGAGGAATAACTCAGGCAGTTGCTCTGCCGCGGCGGTTTTGATTACCGCTCGCATAATGGCATCGCCAATGCCGCGCCTGCGGTTGGGCTTGAGCACCGCCATACGGCCAAAGTGGCCATCAGCTAGCAAGCGGCCGGTGCCAACCGGTCTATTATCGCTGTCGTAGGCAAGCCAGTGAATGCACTCTGGGTCTAAGCCATCAAAATCCAGTTCGTAGGGAACCTGCTGTTCTTCGACAAATACCAGGCTGCGAATTTGTTTGATCTCTTTCACACTGGCCTGCCAACTTGTTTTCTCGACGCGGATTTGGAGTTTACTCTGCATAGTTAGCCTGTAAATATAGCTTGTAAATATAGTCTCTTTGGTAATTGGTCAACAACGGCGCTAACAGTAATCGATCTGGCTCTGAATTTCATGCTGAGCAATACCAAAGCCAATAAGGCCTAAGCATCTTTAAAATAACTACAAAAGATTGCCTTCTGCAGCCGAATCAGAAAAGATGCAGCATGATTGTATCCACGGCCCAATGAGAGATTAATTTGCATGATAAAGAATCTATTTAAACCCGCCCATTTTGCAGTCTTGTTGCTGCTCAGCAGTGCTGCCGTAGCCAATGAAAAAGCTAGCGAGCAAGCCATTATCGATCCTAGTGCACGCTTCCATCCAGTGCTCAGTGAGCGCGGCATGGTGGTCTCCCAAGAGATGATCGCCAGTCAGGTGGGCGCCGATATTTTAGCTGCTGGTGGCAATGCCGTTGATGCGGCTGTGGCGACCGGCTTTGCTCTGGCAGTGACTTTGCCCCGCGCGGGCAACCTCGGCGGTGGCGGATTTATGCTAGTGCATTTGGCGGAAGAGAATAAAACCATCGCTATCGACTATCGTGAAATGGCGCCAGCTTCTGCCTCCAAAGATATGTTTCTCGATGCCGAGGGCGATGTGGATAACAGTAAAGCGCGCTTTAGCATTCAGTCCTCAGGTGTACCGGGAACGGTTGCCGGTTTGCTACATGCACTGGACAGCTATGGCACTATGAGTCTAAAGCAGGTGTTAACACCTGCAATCAAGTTGGCTAGTGATGGTTTCCGGGTATCTTTTGACCTCTCTTCGTCGCTGCAGGCGCGCCAGAAAACCCTGTACAAAAACGCTGCCTCTAAAGCCTACTTTTATAAGGCGGATGGTTCTGGCTACCAATACGGCGAGACACTGGCACAAAAAGATCTTGCTGCGACCCTTGGTCGCATTGCCAAGAACGGTCGCAATGGATTTTATCAGGGCAAAACCGCGGAGCTTATGGTTGCTGAGATGCAGCGCAGTGGCGGCTTAATCAGTTATAAGGACCTGGCCAACTATCAGGTTGTTGAGCGCGAGCCGGTCTGTGGCGACTATCGCGGCAACTCTGTTTGTGCCATGCCGCCACCGTCCTCTGGCGGCGTGCATCTGGTGCAGATGTTGAATATTCTCGAGGGGTGGGATTTGTCTTCTCTGGGTCATAACAGTGCGGCTTATATCCATCGCCTGGTTGAATCCATGCGCAGAGCTTATGCGGATCGCAGTAGCTACCTAGGTGATCCAGACTTTTTTCCCGTGCCTGTGGCCGAGCTGACAGATAAAAAATATGCCGCCAGCTTGCGTCAACAAATCAATTTAGAGGAAGCCAGCCGTTCCGCCGATATTGGTCCCGGACTCAATGGCAATACCGCGGGCAATGAGAGCACCGAGACCACGCATTTTAGTGCCTGGGATCAGTGGGGCAATGTAGTGAGCAATACCTACACCCTCAACTTTTCCTACGGCAGTGGTATTTCTGTTGCTGGGGCAGGCTTTCTGCTGAACAACGAGATGGATGATTTCTCCGCCAAGCCGGGTTCGCCTAATGGCTATGGTCTGGTGGGAGGTGTGGCCAATGCTATAGAGCCAGGTAAGCGACCGCTGTCATCTATGACACCCACCATTGTTTTCGACGCTACTGGCGCGCCTATGCTGGCTACCGGCAGTCCTGGTGGCAGTACCATAATTACAATTGTGATGCAGATGGTGTTGAATCATATCGATTTTGAGATGAATGTAGCTGAAGCCACTGCGGCGCCGCGCATTCACCATCAATGGCTACCGGACATGGTGTTCTATGAGTCAGGGGTGTCTGCAGATACATTGCAGCTGCTGCGAGACATGGGCCACCAGTTAAAAGATAAAACCAGCCGTCTCGGCGCGACCCAAAGTATTCAAGCTGGTGTCACTGGTACTGCGGTTTACGGAGCCGCCGATTATCGTCGTGATGGGTCCGGTGCGGCGATTCCTGCCCTCAACAGCAAAGCAGTAGGCGAAAAGTAGCAGAGAGGTAGTCGAGAAGCAGCTGAGCAGCTACTGTTTAAGACCATTCTCATAGTGGCTGATGCTGCCGTCTGCATTGCGTAGATCGGCAGTGCGCTGCTCACCTGTTTCATCCACTAGCATCTGATATTTGGGTGTGGTCATAAAGATCGCAAACCACTCTGCCAATAATTTATCGTCATCCAATGTTTCCAGTATCAACTTCTTCGCCTGAGCTACATAGGCTTCGGGTATAGGTCCCTGTGCGGATTCTGGGGTCAATGGGGGATCAATCAGATAGCGCGGCGCTGGGCCACGGCTAAGCAGTTCAGTGGCCAGATCATCAAGCATTTCGGTAGCGGCAGGGGATCTAAAGCCTACGGAGAAGGTTGTGCAAGCACCTATAGCAACGCCGTGGTGAGCGATCTGGGGCGGCAGATACAACATATCCCCTGGTTCTAGCACCCACTCATCAGTGGGCGCAAAATCAGCCAGTATTTTAAGGCCTGTATTCTCTACCAGAACCGTGTGTTCATCGCAGTGCTGGCCAATCTGCCAGCGGCGCTTGCCAGCACCCTGAAGTAAAAACACATCATAGTAATCAAAGTGCGGGCCGACACTACCGCCGTCTTCGGCGTAGCTGACCATAATGTCATCTAGGCGCCAGGAGGGCAGGAAGTCGAATTTACAGAGTAGTTCAGCGACCTCAGGAACCCAGAGATCAACTGCTTGAACCAGCAATGTCCACTGGCTTTCTGGAAGAGTGGCAAAGCGCTCTTCATCGAAGGGGCCGTGTTCAAGCTTCCAGTCACTGCCAACCACCAGGCGTGATTCAACCTCAGCTTCGAGGGCCATACCGGCCAGTTCGTCACCATCAATAGGTGGCTCAAAGTTGGGGATAGCGCCGCGAATTAATAATGGCTTTTTTTGCCAGTAATTGGCTAAAAAGTCTGTTGTACTGATCTCGCCGAGAACACTCTGAAGTGAATCCATAAGTTTAAATATTCTGCGCTTGGTCGGCGGCATTGCCAGTATAAGAAGCAGGGGTCATAGCCTTGAGGGCAGTCTTAGCGTCTTCAGGCATATCCAAAGTATCGATAAAGGTCTGGATAGTTGCCTGATCCATCACATTGCCGCGGGTCAGTGCCTTGAGCTTTTCATAAGGTTCTTCTATGCCATAGCGACGCATTACCGTCTGGATCGGCTCAGCCAAGACTTCCCAGCTATTATCCAGATCCGCGGCGAGCTTGGTTTCATTTAGTTGCAGCTTGCTCATACCCTTAGTTAGAGAGGCATAGGCAATCATCGAATAGCCAAGACCAACACCCATATTGCGCAGGACAGTGGAATCGGTGAGGTCACGCTGCCAGCGAGAGATTGGCAGCTTGGCGGCGAGATGACCGTAAAGAGCATTGGCTATGCCCATATTGCCTTCAGCATTTTCGAAGTCGATCGGGTTAACCTTGTGCGGCATAGTCGAAGAACCCACTTCACCGGCAATGGTTTTCTGCTTGAAATAACCCAGAGAAATATAGCCCCAGATATCCCGCGCATAGTCGATCAATATGGTGTTTGAACGGGCCAGCCCATCAAACAGCTCAGCCATATAGTCATGGGGCTCGATCTGCGTGGTGTAGGGGTTGTAGTCGAGACCTAGCTGTTCGATAAATTCTTGTGCTACAGCCTGCCAATCAATTTCAGGGTAGGCGGAGAGATGAGCGTTGTAGTTGCCCACGGCGCCGTTAATTTTACCGAGCATGGGTACCGCTGCAATCTGTGTAATCTGGCGTTCTAATCTATAGGCCACATTGGCCATCTCTTTGCCCACAGTGGTGGGCGAAGCCGTCTGGCCGTGCGTGCGTGCGAGCATGGCGGCATTGGCGTAATCTCGGCCCATGGTTGCCAGATTCTGGTGAATCTCCTGCAAGGCTGGCAAGACTATATTGTCGCGGCCTTCTTTGAGCATCAGTGCATGAGAGAGGTTGTTGATATCCTCAGAGGTACAGGCGAAGTGAACAAATTCACTGACTGCGCTGAGCTCAGCATTGTCAGCAATGGTTTCTTTGATCAGGTATTCCACCGCTTTCACATCGTGGTTAGTGGTGCGCTCGATCTCTTTGATGCGCAGTGCCTGCTCAAGGGTAAAATCATCCACTAGCTGATCCAAGAGGCTATTAGCGGCAGCAGAAAAAGGCGCCACTTCACTAATAGCAGGATGCTGAGAGAGGTACTGCAACCAGCGAACTTCAACTGTGACGCGGTAGCGAATCAAACCATATTCACTAAATACATTGCGCAGTGATTCAGTTTTGCTGCTGTAGCGGCCATCAATTGGAGAAACAGCGGTCAGAGACGAGAGCGGTATACTGGTCATTAAAAGTCCAAGGAGGGTGGTTAATTAAGCCGCGTATGATAGCGGAATCACTGTGGGATTTCAGATTATTTACGCCCCAGTGGTTGAGGCGCGGGGATTGGACTGGTCTAGTTTTGCAGCGCTCGGATCAGGGCTTTGCGATAGATTACCAGGTGATATCGCTTGCCGCCTAATTGACGCCACAGGAAGGCACTTCTGACAGCGGCAAACAGCAGGCAGCGAATACGCTCGGCAATACCGGGCTGCTGCAGATAAATCGGATTGCCCTTGACCTGAATACGCTGACGCAATGTGCTGATGGTCTGCTGATAAAGCCCAGCAATATTGGCAAAGACATTGTCGTGAATAAGCGAAAAATGTTCGGCTTGTCGGGTAGCGTTGTCTATACCCTCGGCAATATTTTTCAACATTACCGGGCGACTATTCAGCTGCCGTTCAATGCTTAAAATCGAGATGCCGTAAACCAAGATAATGCTGCTGAAAAGGTCGTTGCCCTTATGCTCGCCGAGCAATAGCGTCATTGCGGCTACACCGGTTTGCAGATTTTCCTCTGACCCATAGAGATCGACTAAAGACTCTGGATCTTGATTGAGTAGGGCGCCGATACAAACTTCCATCTCTTCGGTGGAAGCTTCGCCGGTATTAGCCAGCTGGTCCACTAAATGGCAGGCCTGAAACACTGCTGCCAGAGCCATAGCTTGGTCGTGAGTCGGCTTAGCAAACATCAGCGGCCTCCATTTGACCATTCCAAGTCGCTTCAATAGTGCCACCACCAAG
>Ga0075468_10001044_pt1 | contig 11526 bp, 22 predicted proteins | sample DEB08_DNA_12_FD_77578 | JGI IMG/M metagenome (GOLD analysis project Ga0075468, IMG submission 77578) | Aqueous microbial communities from the Delaware River and Bay under freshwater to marine salinity gradient to study organic matter... | ecosystem: Environmental > Aquatic > Marine > Coastal ...
AAAAGCAAAAGACATTCACACAGCTACACCTAGGCAAGCTGAGCATCGCCATTGAGAAGCGAGCACGATGGACATGGAATTTTGCTGGATAGTATGTTTATCTGTATAGCTTTGCAGCCTGTAGAGCTATATCATAAACCTATTAAATAAAGTGAGAATAAAATGACTGTATTACTAACCAAATCAAGTGTAAAGATTGATAAGTCTCAGAATGATGACTGGCTTAACGCTGTTATGTACCTAGAACCAACATACAACAAAGCGGTATGCAAAGGACGCTCTGAGGGCTGTTTTAAGAGCTGTTTGATACATAGTGGGCGTATGCCTATGGCAAGTGCCGTTAACGCCCGTATGAAGCGCACAGAGTTATACTTTGAGCAAAATGACTTGTTTATGATGCAGCTTAAGGGTGAAATAGCCGGTATGCTTGCTACTGCTACAAAGCAAGGTAAAAAATTAGCTGTTCGTCTTAATGGAACAAGCGACTTGGATTTTAGTGAAGTTTATAACGCCTTCGCAATGGTGCAATTCTATGAGTATACGAAGCGCCCTGACTTGGCTAAAAAGCTCAGCAGCCTAGATAATGTTGATATAACATTTAGCAAGCACGAAAATCACAGTACAAAGTCTGTTAAGTATCTTATAGATAATCAAATTAACGTAGCTGTAGTGTTTGACAGTTCCAAGGAGGCTATTCCAACTATCTACAAAGGCATTAAGGTTATAAACGGAGACAAGCACGACCGTCGCTTTGAGGACACTAAAGGACGCATAGTTGGTCTATCGCTTAAGGGTAATAACAAAGTAAAACAAATAGCACGCGAAACAGGCTTTGCAGTTTCTGTATAGGTATTAAATTACATAACTAATTAGGATTGATAATGAATATATATTATGATACACTCGAAGAGCTGACTGATATAGTTTACGAACTTGTTAGAAAGGGTTTACAATTTAATGTTAGGACAGCTATAAATACTATAGAATTAACCGGAGGGTATTAACATGCAGCTACATAAACTAGTACAGGAAATAAAAGAGACATATGAACAGCTTGGCTTGCCTTATAAAGCCGATGATATTTATAATGCTTTGATAACTGTATACGGTATCAAGGCGCACCAATTAGAACAATTAAACTTAAAAGGATATAAATAATGAGATGTATCGCGTGTAATGTAGAATTGAGTGACTATGAAGCCACTAGAAAGGACATAGATGGTAACTTCATAGACCTATGTAGTCACTGTTACCATAGTGTTAAAGATAGCTTAACAGAGCTGTCGGAGTTCGACACACATATAATAGAGGGTGAATACTATGAATGATATTGAAAGAGCTATGAAGCTATTAATAGATAGCAAGAAGAGCCTAGCAAGCTGTATAAACGTATTTTTAGATAATCATATGTTTGGGTATGGGTTCGACAAGAAAGACCGTTACAATGAAGCACAAGAGCTATCAGAGCTATATTATAAGATGAAAGGAGAATAACCATGTTGGTAGGCGATAAAGTAAACTTTACAGGCACAGCAGAGGACTTATGTAGAATCTACCTAGACGATGTTCCGGTACTTGAATTGCAGAATATGGAAGTTGTCACTATAGATGAACATACATATGACGTAGGTTTAAGCATAACAACTGAGGAGGGCTATATATTCCCTGAAAATTTACTGGTGGTGATGTATGACTAAGTATGTACCAAAAGTTGGTGAAGCATTTGAGTGGTTTAACACGACTCAATGCGAGTGGGTTAAAGCTAACAAAGCGGTTCTTGTGACAGACAATGAAGTATGCGAACTGGATGATGATGGAATGATTGATATCTATCCTATTGAAAATAAATTCCGCCCAATTACAATCAAAGCCGATGTTGAGCGTGACAGGTTGCTTGATATTATGAATAGAATATTTTACGGAAAAGACATACATAAAATTCATGCTGTTCAAGAAATTCAAAAAGCGGGATTTACGATACCGAAGAAAGTTGAGCGTAGTCATATTTGGGCGGTTATTTGCGAAAACTCTGGAGCGTTAGAATTTAAAAAAAGGCGACATATAGAGGGCGCAGTTTTAGAGCTTCTAGGCGATTTAGTGGAGGGTGCTGTATGACTAACAAAGCAGATGTAGATATATTGGCTAATGCGCCAGAAGGTGCAACTCATATTAACCTTGAAAATGAATACTTTTGGCTTGATGATGATGAGCAGTTTGTTTTTGATATGGATAACTCACAATGGTCAATGGCTTTTTATCAACACAGCTCAATAAACTATGTTGTCCGCTCACTCGCAGACGTCGAAGCACTGGTAGCTCGAGATGAGTATATAGAAGAGCTTGAAAAGTATAACGGAGAGTACAGGGAGGAGAAGGGTGATTGGGTTCGGAGGCTTATATTAGAAGGCAAGAGGAATAAAGAGCTTGAGGAGAAGCTCACAGACCTAAGTAAGTGCTTTGACGGTTGTTACGAGGAGTTACAGGCAACAAGAGACGCCACAGACGCCTATGTATCAACACTCGAACATGAGGTAGAATGGCTAGATAGACAGCTAACACGTTATATGTTAAAATACAACAAAGCAGTTGATAACCTACAAAGAGAGAATAAAAGATGAATACAAAATTTAAAATAGAAACGACACTAAACAGAACAGAAGTAGCTACCTTACGAGGACTTGTTGGAGCTGTTAGCGCAGCCAGTGAACTAGCAAGTATTCTTAACAAGATATGTGATGATGAGGGCATACCTTATGTGTATCTTAAGACTGACATACATAAATACCAACATATGTGTATGCTGATGACGCAGAGAAAAAGAACAGTTATAGAAGTATATGAGGATGAGCTTGAAATGATAGAATCTATGGTCGAAGTGTTTAAGTAATAAGTTATGTCTTTTTGTTATATAGCAAACTATTTACTTCTTACTTGAAAAATGCTATAATAAACCTATATAGTCAATAAAGAGAAGAACAACAAAAGATTCTTCTAACAAATAAAGGAATGAAACGCTATGACCTATATAGCTACACACCAGCCTTGTCCGAAGTGTAACAGCAGCGATGCTTACTCTATTAGTGAAAACGGATGGGGTCACTGTTTTAGCTGTGACGCTAACATTAAAGAAGAAGAAGGAAAGGAAATTGAATACCAACCTAAAAAGGCTTCAAAGATGACTAAAGACATAGAGATAAAAGCAATACCAGAAAGAAAGATATTGTTAGAAACTTCAAAGTTCTATAAAGTTGGCTTTGATAGCTTTGATAACATACACTTCCCATTGTCAGGAGGAACCGCTTCAAAGGTTAGAATAGCAGGAGAAAAGAAGTTCAGGATTGAAGGTAACTTTGCAGAGTCTACTTTACTATTCGGTCAAGAGTTATTCCCTGAAGGAGGAAAACGCATAGTAGTAACAGAGGGCGAGTTTGATGCTATGTCAGGGTATCAGATGTTAGGGAAGTATAACGTACCTGTAGTATCAGTCAGGAATGGCGCTCAATCAGCCGTTAAAGACGTTAAAGCAAACTACAAGTACCTAGACACCTTTGAAGAAGTTATATTCTGGATGGATAATGACGACGCAGGGAAGCAAGCAGCGGAAGAATGCGCCCTAGTGTTCAGCCACAAAGCAAAGATAGTAAAGGGTGTTGACGGATACAAAGACGCAAATGACTTCCTTGTTGGTAACGCCTCTGCAAAGGCTATGAAGTGTTTCTGGGACGCACAGGTATGGACACCAGCGAATATAATTAATATATCGTCCTTGCGTGAGTCAATTATGAAGCCGCTTGCTAAGGCTGATGCTGAATACCCCTTTGAAGGTGTTAACAAGATAACGCATGGTATACGAAAGGGAGAGCTAGTCACTATAACTGCTGGTTCAGGGCTTGGTAAGTCACAGTTTGTCAAGGAGATTGTCTACCACATTCTACAGACTACACAGGATAGAGTAGGGCTGATGTTTATGGAAGAGTCAGCAGAGAAGACAGCACTTAGTCTTGCTTCATTACATGCTAACAAGCCTTTTCATATACCTACAACGGTCTATACAGATGAAGAGAAGCTACAGGCTTTTGATGACATATCACTAGAGCAGCGTGTTTTTATGTTCGACCACTTCGGTTCTTCCGGTATAGACGACATTGTTGCAACTGTTAGGTACATGGCGAAGGCATTAGACTGTAAGTATATTATGTTAGACCACGTATCTATCATTGTGTCAGCGCAGAGTAACGGTGACGAGCGTAAAGCGATAGACGAGATAATGACAAAGCTCAGGACGATGGTCGAAGCAACAGGCGTATCACTCATTATAGTATCGCACCTTAAGAGACCTGAGAAGAAAGGACACGAAGAGGGAGCAGCAACGTCATTAGCGCAACTGAGAGGCTCAGCATCAATCGCACAGCTATCAGACATGGTATTAGGGCTAGAGAGAAATGGACAGGCTGACTGCCCTATTAAACGCAATACAACGCATGTTAGAGTACTTAAGAATAGGTTCTCAGGTATAACAGGCAAAGCTGCTGATTTGTTTTATGATGCTAAAACTGGTAGGATGTACGAAAGACCACTGGAAGAGGATGCCTTATGAGCTACAAAATAAAGACAGAGCTTGATGTGTATGAGATGATAGAGCTGTATAGTATTTTGCAGAAAGCATGGGGCATGCAAGAACTTTACGTAGAGCTACAGAATACACTCACCACAGAGTACAATATTAGGCTTGACGAGGTAGTTCCAGATTCGTTAATTAATATTGATAGAGCAGGACTTAGAGAATACTCAAAGAGTAAAGTAAAAAACTAAACTAACGAGGATGCTATGTTAAGCAATAATAATTATGAAAGAACAATTAAGCCTATTAAGTACGAGTACGGAGAATATAAAGAGAATATCAAAAAACGAGAAAAGGGAAGACATAAAAGAAAACCCTCAAAATTACGAGAAGAGGTGCAAAGTATGCGGCACAGTAAAGACGTTAACTGAGTTCCCTTACGCAAGAAGAAGAGTAGACAGGAGAGAGACCATATGCAAAAGCTGTTGCACTGAACAGAGAATAAGAAGTAAGCATTATTACCCTATACTCACAAAAAAACATGGAGCAGTTTGCGCTATATGTGGTGTAACAGAGGAGCAGAATGGCAAGAGATTAGCAGTAGACCATTGCCACAAGACAGGAAAAGTTAGAGGATTGCTATGCGACAATCACAATCATGGCATTGGCAAGTTTCAAGAATGCACAGAAACAATGCTAAAGGCTATACAATACTTAAAGGAACACGAATGAAAAAGCTAGTGATAGACATAGAGACTAACATGGCACACAGCACGATATGGTGCGCTGTTACTACCGATGTTGATACAGGCGAGACAATAGTCCATAAACAAGCACACACGCTTAAAAGCACTATGGCAGGCTATGACGTCTTTATAGGGCATAACATGATAGGCTTTGACGCACCGGTACTTAGAAATGTTTGGGGTATCTCAATACGTAAAGACCAAGTACACGACACACTTGTAATGTCAAGGCTTGCTAACCCTATTATGGAAGGCGGTCACAGCCTTAAGAATTGGGGCAAGAAACTTAACAATAACAAGATTGCTTTTGATACAACAGACTTTGACGGTGGGCTAACAGAAGAAATGATTACCTACTGTATACAGGACGTAGCCTTGAATGTCGATGTGTATAAACATTTGATGACAGAGCTACAGAGCTGGGGTGATAACTGGAAGCAATCCTTCGACCTAGAGCATGAGGTGGCAATTGAAATATCAAGACAAGAAAGAACAGGTATTCCATTCGATATCCAGAGAGCTTCAATTCTTCATGCTGAGGTGTCTGATAAGATGGCTGAGATTGAGGATAATCTGCACAAGATATTTCCGCCAATTGTTGAAGAAAGACATTCAGAAAAAACAGGCAAAAGACTAAAAGACAAAGTAACAGTCTTTAATGTCGGTAGTAGAAAGCAGATAGGCGAACGTCTTGCTACTCTTGGTTGGAAGCCTAAAGAGTTTACAGAGAATGGGCAACCTAAGGTAGATGAAACAATACTTAGTGAGATAAAAGGTATACCACAGGCTGAAAAGGTTGCTGAATACTTACAGTTACAGAAAGTCAATAGCTTTCTAACAAACTGGTCTAAGAATGTAACTACCGCAGGACGAATACATGGTAGAGTAATTAGTTGTGGCGCTGTAACGCACCGTATGACTCACCACAGCCCTAACCTTGGTCAAGTACCTAGCGGCAAGGCTCTATATGGAAAAGAGTGTAGAGAGCTATTTAGACCTGCTGAGGGTGAAGTAATGGTTGGTGCTGACTTATCAGGTATTGAGTTGCGATGTCTTGCTCACTACATGGGAGACCCTAAGTACACCACACAGTTGTTAGATGGGGATATACACTCATACAATCAGCACATGGCTGGGTTACCTACTCGTGATAATTCTAAGACGTTCATCTACGCCTTTATTTATGGAGCAGGAGATGCTAAGATAGGTGAGATTGTAGGCAAGGGTGCAGGTGCTGGTAGAGCTCTTAAGTCTAAGTTTATGAAGAACGTACCAAAGCTTGCAGAGCTGATAGAGAAGGTTAAACGTATATCTAAGAAAGGCTATCTACCTGCATTAGATGGCAGACGTATTGAGGTTGGTTCAGAGCATAGTGCGCTAAACAGGCTGTTGCAGGGCGCTGGAGCTATCATTGCTAAGCAGTGGATTGTCGAAGTACACAATCTTATGCGAGCCAATAACATTACATTCACACAGCTTTTAATGGTACACGATGAAATACAAGCATCTGTAAGACCTGAAGACGCTGAAAAGGCTGGTCAGTTGATGGTAGAAGCAGCACGTATCACTGGCGAAGTATTACAATTTAGGCTACCTATAGCTGCTGAGTACGCAGTAGGGGCTAGCTGGTATGACACTCACTAAGGAGATATAACATGGGTATTTTTGGATGGTTAACAGTTTTGTTTGTTGGATTAAAACTAACAGACTTTATAGATTGGTCTTGGGTTTGGGTTCTTGCACCTACATGGGTTCCCCTATTCATAGCACTTGTTCTGTTCGTCTGTGCAGGGTTTGTTTCAGCAGTACAAAGATAAAAAAAGACTTGACATGGATGTCTTATTAATGATATAATATATGTATAGACTGAAAAGACTATATAGACTAATTTAACCCTAGAGGATAATTAAATGATTAAAGTAAAAGCAACCGTAATGTACCCTTACCTAAACGTAGCTAATGACCGTTTCAACCCTGATAACCCTAAGTATGAAGTAACTCTTGCTAACTTATCTGAAGCGGCTCAAGAGGCTTTAAAGGGTCTCGGTGTTAAGGTTTACGAGAAAGACGGTATGGGATTCAAGATTACCTGTAAGTCTATCAACTCTATCCGAGCTTATGATGACAAAGGTGGTGAGATTGACGGTTCAATTGTTGGTAACGGTTCAGAAGCTATCGCTATTATCGACACCTACTCAAACAAGTATGGTAGCTTCCCACAGCTTAACAAGCTAACAATCACTAAGCTTGAAGAGTACGCAGCAAGTGGAGGGGTTAACGCAAGCGCAGCGGCAGACTTAGATGTACTATGATTGCCCTGCTCGATAGTGACATCTTCATCTATCGGGTTGGTTCTGTAAAGACTATTGAGTCTGAAGAGCATGCTAAAAGAAAGATGGACAACTTCATGTTTAACTTGTTATCAATTGATTTGATAGATATATTTGAATGGGAGTTGTTCCTCACTGGTAAAGGTAATTTTAGGCACGACATAGCTGTCACTCAACCTTATAAGGGCAATAGAGCCGACACAGCAAAGCCTGAATATTACCACCAGCTAAGACAGCATCTTGTAGACAAATGGGAAGCTAAGGTCATCGACGGCATGGAAGCTGACGATATGTTAGCAATTAGGCAAGAGGAAGATGATGAAACAATGATTGTCACTCTTGACAAGGACTTAGACCAGATAACAGGATGGCACTACAACTTTGTATCTAAAGAGAAATACTTCATAGACGAGAAGACAGCCCTGCTAAACTTCTACATGCAGTTTCTCACAGGAGATAGAGTTGACCACATACTAGGTGTCAGAGGAATAGGCAAGGTAAAGGCTAGGAAGCTACTGGAAGATAAGAGCGAAGCAGAGATGTGGGACGTTGTTGTAGAACACCTAGGAATGGAGAGGTCTATTGAGAACGGACATCTGTTATTCATGTTACGCACAAGAACAGACAGCTTCATAGACTATTTAGACAGAAGAGGGCTTAGACGTGAATAAGAAATCACACTGGAAAGGCGCTAAGCCTGACCCTGAAACGTACTACGGATTCCTGTATATAATAACCAACATGCTTACCGGCAAGAAGTATATAGGCAGGAAGTTCTACCACAGATGGTCAAAGCGTAAGAAGGCAGGAGAAAGTGACTGGAGAAGCTACACAGGCTCTTGTGCTCCTCTTACAGCAGATATAAAAGAGTTTGGTAAAGAGAACTTCAGGTTCAGGATATTCAAACAGTACAAGTATAGAGGTAACGTAATGTACTATGAAGCCCACTACCAGCACCGTTACAATGTACTCACAGAACGAGACGAGAATGGTGATAGAACTTGGTATAACGGCAACATAGGCGCAATAAAGTTTATCCCAAAGATAGAGGATTGATTATGAAGCAAGAGAATGAGAACATGGTAGAGACAATCAAGACCTACAGAGTTGCTAACGGACATGTAGTTCAGATTAAGTGTGTTGGTATCGAAACTGAAACAACCTTCGTAGTCTCTAAAGATGATAGAATAGAGTTAGCTATCCCTGACTTTGTTAAGAAGGTATTGGAGAGTAAGCGATGATATCAGACACAGGCTCTGTATCCCATTGGGGAGTACACCACTATCTAGCTCAGGAACAAGAAGAAGAGGCTCGTGACAACGTACCTGACCATTACAATAAAGCTATCCAGCCTTGGGACTATATGGAAGCTAACCTGACTAACGAAGCCTTCAAAGGCTATTTAGTAGGTAATGTTATTAAGTACGTATCACGATTTGAAGACAAAGGAGGCGTTGCAGATATTGATAAGTCTATTCATTACCTGCAAAAGCTTAGAGAGGTGTACCAATGTTAACGCTCGAGGAGCTCAAGGAAGAGTTAGAGAGGGTAGATGAGGTAACGCTTATTGAGACTTTAGAGCTTAACAGCAAGATGATAATTGATAAGTTTGAAGACCACATCATAGACAACTTTGATAAATTACTGGAGATTGTATGAAACTTAAGATAGATACTAAAAGAGACAACCTCTTATCTGCTCATGGACGTAAGCTAGTAGAGGACTTCTACTTGGTTGAGGGTGAAACAAGTGCTCAACAGGCTTATGAGAGGGCTTCTATAGCCTATTCGGGCGGTGAACAAGATTTGGCTCAACGTATCTATGACGCTGCTTCAAAGGGCTGGTTCATGTTCAGTAGTCCAATACTGAGCAACGCACCTAAGCAAGGACAAACAGCAAAAGCACTACCTATTAGCTGCTTCCTAGGTTATGTTGAAGACACTGTAGAAGGGCTAATAGAGCACCACGCAGAGACAGCTTGGTTAAGTGTTAAGGGTGGTGGAGTAGGTGGACATTGGTCGGATGTCAGAGGTATAACTAACAAGTCTGTAGGTGTCATGCCGATGCTTAAGGTAACTGATGGGCAGATGACAGCTTACAAGCAAGGAGAGACACGTAAAGGTAGTTATGCAGCCTATTTAGACATAGACCATCCTGACATTATAGAGTTTATTAACTTCAAAGTCGCTACAGGCGGGGATATACACCGCAAGTGCTTTAACCTATTCAACGCTGTCAACGTAACTGACAAGTTTATGAAGGCTGTAGAGGATGATTTAGATTGGGATTTAATCTGTCCGAATAAGAAAGAAGTTGTTAATACTATGAAGGCTAGAAAGGTATGGCAGAGCGTATTAGAGGCTCGGTTCAGAACAGGAAGCCCTTACATTAACTTCATTGACACAGCTAACAAGGCTTTACCAGAGTTCCAGAAACGTATGGGATTAAAGATACATGGTAGCAACCTTTGCAATGAGATTCACCTAGCGACTGACAAAGATAGAACAGCAGTCTGTTGCCTGTCTAGTGTCAATCTTGAAAAGTATGACGAGTGGAAAGACACTACGATGGTAGCTGACTTAGTTACCTTTCTTGATAATGTATTAACAGGGTTTATTGAAAATGCGCCTGATAGCTTTAGCAAGGCAACTTACTCAGCCTATAAAGAACGGAGTATTGGTATTGGTGCTATGGGGTTTCATAGTTACCTTCATAGTAAAGGCATTGCTTGGGAGAGCTGGGAAGCGACTAGCGAGAACTACAAGATGTTTAAAAGGATACAGAAAGAAGCTATAGTTCAGAGTATATTATTAGGACAGGAGAAAGGATATGCCCCTGACTGTGGTTAAATGCTGTAAGGTATGTAACTCTTCAAAGACTTTAGAGTTATTCCCAAAAGCCTCTGTAGCAAAAGATGGAAGAGCAAATACATGTAAAGCCTGTACAGCTTCTAAGTGGAAGGCTCTGAGAATAGAAAGAAGCCAGAAACTATTTAAGATGCACAACAGTGAATGTAAAGACTGTAAAATGACACATGATAATATATCTTTCTTCGACTTCCATCACCTAGACCCATCAACAAAGAAATATGAAGTTAAGACTATGATTTGCAGTTCGTGGAATAGAGTGCTTGAAGAGGCGGAAAAGTGTGTTATGCTATGCCCTAACTGCCACAGAATTAGACATTTGGAGGACTAATGTATACAAAAGAAGATTTAGATGTAATGAGTGTAGAAGAACTACTTAAACTAAAAAGAAGAAATATGCACTTGGGAGCTATAGCGCCTAACGCTAATAGCAGTATTATCTGCAATACTTCAGCTTCTATAGAGCCTTTGAAGTCTAATATGTTTACACACCGTACAAGAGCAGGAGCCCATGTCTATAAAAACCCTTATCTCGAACAACTACTTGAAGAATATGAACAGAACACTGACAAGGTATGGAAAACAATACTTGAAAAGGATGGTAGCGTACAGCATCTTGACTTCCTATCAGACCATGAGAAGGATGTATACAAGACAGCATTTGAGATTAACCAGACGTGGGTAGTAGAACACGCAGCGAAGAGACAAGAGTTTATATGTCAAGGGCAGAGTGTTAACTTGTTCTTTGCAGCTGGAGCTGACAAAGCCTATGTAAATAAGGTGCATTTAAAGGCTCATAAAGAGGGGCTGAAGGGGCTTTATTACTTAAGGACTAGTGCAGGGCAGACTGCTGATAAGATTGGCTCACAAGTCGCTAGAGAGGCTTTAAAGGACTTTGAAGAAGGATGTGTATCATGCGAAGGTTAATAGGTAAAATACTACAGTGGCATAAAGATAGAAACTTAATAGATGGCGCTACAGACCTCTCTCAGCTGTTTAAGCTAAGGGAGGAAGTAGACGAG
>Ga0075468_10001056_pt1 | contig 11464 bp, 11 predicted proteins | sample DEB08_DNA_12_FD_77578 | JGI IMG/M metagenome (GOLD analysis project Ga0075468, IMG submission 77578) | Aqueous microbial communities from the Delaware River and Bay under freshwater to marine salinity gradient to study organic matter... | ecosystem: Environmental > Aquatic > Marine > Coastal ...
GAAGCAGCCTGTGTTTCGGTTCACGGTGCCAATCGTTTGGGTGGCAACTCGCTGCTTGATCTGGTTGTCTTTGGTCGCGCGTCAGGCATGTTTATTGAGCAGCAATTGCGCGAAGGTGTCGATCTTAAAGATGCTAGCGAAGCCGATATCGAAGCGGCTATGGCCGGCTTGAACCGTCTCAATGATTCAACTGGCGGTGAAAACGCCGCAGTGTTGCGCGCTGAGCTGCAAACCATTATGCAGAATTACTTTGGCGTATTCCGTCGCGGTGACTTTATGCAGGAAGGTATCGCCAAGTTGGCGGCACTGCGCCCGCGCATCGAGAATGTCGCGCTGGGTGATAAGAGTAACGCTTTCAACACCTCTCGCATTGAAGCGCTGGAACTGCAGAATCTATTTGAAGTGGCTGAAGCCACGGCGATCACTGCTGAAGCGCGCACTGAAAGCCGCGGCGCCCACGCTCGCGATGACTTTAAAGAGCGCGACGATGAGAATTGGTTGTGCCACTCAGTGTTCTTCCCGGACGACAAACGAGTGGGTAAGCGCGGCGTGAATTTCACGCTGAAAACCCGTGAAGCCTTCGAACCTAAAATTCGTACCTACTAAGCAAGGGGTTGTTAGACATATGTTAAACGTCAGTATTTATCGCTATAACCCGGAAGTTGATCAAGAGCCTTATATGCAGGATTTTCAGATCGACACTCAGGGCAAAGATATTATGGTTCTGGATGTGCTTGAGAAGCTGAAGGTTGAAGATCCAACCCTAGTCTTCCGCCGCTCATGCCGTGAAGGTGTCTGTGGTTCCGATGGCATGAATATCTCAGGCAAAAACGGACTGGCCTGCGTTACGCCGCTGTCTGAAGCGGTTAAGAAAAACAAATTGGTTATTCGCCCGCTGCCTGGTTTGCCAGTGATTCGCGACCTGGTGATCGATATGAGCCAGTTCTATGCTCAGTACGAGAAGATTCAGCCGTATATGATCAACAACACGCCGGCACCTGCAATTGAGCGTCTGCAGTCGCCCGAGGAACGCGCCAAGCTGGACGGTCTCTATGAGTGCATTCTCTGCGCCTGTTGTTCAACAGCCTGTCCCTCGTTCTGGTGGAACCCGGATAAATTTATCGGACCATCCGGTTTGTTGCAGGCCTATCGCTTCCTCGCGGATAGCCGAGACACCGCAACCGAAGAGCGTCTGGCTAACCTCGATGATCCGTTTAGTGTGTTTCGTTGCCACGGCATTATGAACTGTGTTCAAGTTTGTCCGAAAGGTCTAAACCCGACCAAAGCAATTGGCCACATTCGCAACATGTTGGTAAGAAGTGCGACTTGACGGTTAATTAGCCCTTATTCAAAGCTTAATCGCGTTTTGCCCTACCCAAACGGCCAGTTTTTACTGGCCGTTTGCGGTTTAGGCGTTTAGAATACCCGCCCATAAACTAGCCTGTTCCGACTACTTGAAAGGGGAATATCAGTAATGCCTGAGGGCCCTATGGAGCACTTCCGTCGCTCCTCCCACTTTTCTGGTGGTAACGCTGCATACATAGAAGATCTCTACGACACTTACTTGCATGATCGCAATGGTGTACCTGATCAGTGGAGCAATTTTTTCGATACGTTGCCGCGCACTAATGGTAGCAGCGCACCCGATATTTCCCATGCAACGATTGTCCAGCATTTTGAGCTGCTCGGTCGTCGTCAAGCGCGTCCAACACCAGCACCTGGTTCTGGGGGTATTCACCTCGAGCATGAGCGCAAGCAGGTTAAGGTTGTTCAGTTAATCAGTTCCTACCGCTTTCGCGGACATCAAAAAGCCAATCTAGACCCACTGGGTTTAATGATTCGCGAAGATGTTGCCGATTTGGATCTGCATTTTCATGGCCTCACCGAAGCCGATCTCGATACCACGTTTCAAACTGGCCCGCTGTATTTTGGCAAACAGGAAGCCACTCTGCGCGAGATTGTTGAATCACTGGAAGAGACTTACTGCGGTTCGCTCGGTGCTGAGTATATGCACATTACCTCGTTTGCTGAAAAGCAGTGGTTGGCGCAGCGCTTTGAGAGTGTGCGCTCCAAGCCGACCTACGGTGATGAGGCGCGGGTCGATGTACTGAATCGTCTGACCGCTGCCGAGGGTTTGGAAAAGCACCTCGATTCAAAATACCCCGGCACCAAACGCTTTGGTCTCGAGGGCGGTGAAAGTTTAATTCCGTTGCTGGACTGTCTGGTGCGTCGCGCTGGCGAGTATGGCGGCAAAGAGATTGTTATGGCCATGGCCCACCGCGGCCGCCTCAATGTGCTGGTTAATATTCTCGGTAAGAACCCAGCAGAGTTATTTGAAGAATTCGAAGGCAAGCGTCTGGTTAATACCTCTGGTGACGTGAAGTACCATCAGGGCTTTTCATCCAATGTGATGACGCCCGGTGGTGAAGTGCACATGGCGCTGGGCTTTAACCCATCGCATCTTGAGATTTCATGCCCGGTTGTGATCGGCTCCGGTCGCGCGCGACAGGATCGCCGCGATGATCGCACTGGCGAGAAAGTGGTGCCGATCTTGATGCACGGTGATGCGGCATTTGCCGGTCAGGGCGTGGTCATGGAAACCTTCCAGCTATCCCAGACTCGCGCCTACAAAACCGGCGGATCGATTCATATTGTGATCAACAACCAGGTCGGCTTTACTACTAGCCGTCAGGACGATGCGCGCTCAACCGAATACTGTACTGATATTGCCAAGATGGTTCAGGCGCCGATTCTGCATGTCAATGGTGATAACCCCGACGCAGTGATGTTCGCAGCCATGTTGGCGATGGACTATCGCTATGAGTTTGGTAAAGACGTAGTGATCGACTTGGTCTGTTATCGCCGTCGCGGTCACAATGAAACCGATGAACCATCTTCGACACAGCCCTTGATGTATGACGTGATCCGCAAGCACTCAACCACGCGTGAACTGTATTCGCAAAAGTTGGTGTCTGAAGGAGTGATCAACCAAGATCAAGCCAATGAAATGTCGAATGATTACCGCGCCAGATTGGATAACGGCGAGTTCGTTGTGCACAACCTAGTGCGCGAGCCGGATACCACTTTGTTTGTCAACTGGGAGCCCTACCTTGGCCATGATTGGCGCACGCCAGCCAATACCGGCCTCGCCCTAAAGCAGCTGCAGGCTGTCGCCGCTAAAATTATCGATATTCCCGATGGCATTAAGGTGCAGCGCCAGGTCAGCAAAATATACGATGATCGCCGCAAAATGGCCGGTGGGGCTCTGCCGCTAAACTGGGGTATGGCTGAACTGTTGGCCTACGGCACTCTCTTGGAAGAGGGCTACCCAATCCGCATTACTGGTCAGGATGTGCGTCGCGGCACTTTCTCCCATCGCCATGCCGTGGTGTTTAATCAGAAAGATGGCGAAGCCTATCTACCGATGGCCCATATCGCTGACAATCAGCCACAATTTGATATTTACGATTCGGTGCTGTCGGAAGAGGCGGTACTGGCTTTCGAATATGGCTACGCCACCACTGCGCCGAAAGGGCTGATTATCTGGGAAGCGCAATTTGGTGATTTTGCCAATGGTGCGCAGGTTGTTATCGATCAGTTTATTGCCAGTGGCGAACACAAATGGGGTCGTCTATCTGGCCTCACCATGTTGTTGCCTCACGGTTTCGAAGGGCAGGGGCCAGAGCACTCCTCGGCGCGCCTCGAGCGCTTCCTGCAACTCTGTGCTGAGCACAATATGCAGGTTGTTATCCCGACCACCCCGGCACAAATTTTCCATCTCTTGCGCCGCCAGGCCATTCGCCCGATGCGTCGACCCTTGGTGATCATGAGTCCAAAGTGGATCCTCCGTCACAAGTTGGCAACCTCGTCGCTGGAAGAGCTGGCTAACGGTGAATTCCAGAACGTTATCGATGACAGTGAGGTCGATGCCGCTAAGGTGACGCGCGTGGTTCTCTGTTCTGGCAAAGTGTATTACCACCTGCTGGAAGAACGTCAGGCTCGCGATATCGACAATATTGCGTTGATACGAATCGAACAGCTCTATCCGTTCCCCGATGCCGAGCTGGAAGCGGTATTGCAGCGTTATAGCAATATCAAAGATGCCGTATGGTGTCAGGAAGAACCCATGAATCAAGGTGCCTGGTACAGTAGTCAGCACCATATGCGGCATGTGTTGCAGCATATCGACCCAATGATCCATTTGCGTTATGTAGGCCGTGCCAGTTCCGCCGCGCCTGCCTGCGGTTATATGTCGACGCACTTGGAAGAACAAAAACAATTTATTGATGAAGCTCTGAATACAGACTCGTAACAAAGGAAAAATTAGATGGCCATTGAAATCAAGGCGCCGACATATCCGGAATCCGTTCAAGAAGGTTCGCTGGCAACCTGGCACAAGCAGGTTGGCGAAAGTGTCAAACGCGATGAACTCATTGTTGATATTGAGACAGACAAAGTGGTGTTGGAAGTCGTCGCGCCAGCCGCTGGCATACTCACTGAAATTCTTAAGATGGAAGGCGACACGGTCCTCGGCAATGAAGTGATTGCGCTGATTGAAGAGAGTGCTGCTGCATCGGCTCCAAGTGCTGCGCCAGTCGCTGAGTCGGCTGCTGATGCGGCTGAGCCAACCGAGTCGGGCGGTTTGATTAATCCAGCCGCTAAAAAGCTTGCTGAAGAGCGTGGCATCGACGTCAATCAGATAGTCGGCACGGGCAAGGGCGGGCGCATCACTAAAGAAGACGTAGTCAACTTTAATCCGCCAGCGGCAGCGGCTGTTGCAACGCCTGCAGCAGCGCCTGCGGTGACCGCAGAAGCGCCACTTGAAACCGGTGATCGAGTAGAGCGCCGTGTGGCCATGACACGGATGCGCTCGCGCATCGCTGAGCGACTCTTAGAGGTCACTCAGACAACCGCATCACTGACCACGTTTAACGAAGTGGACATGACTGCTCTGATGGATTTGCGCAAGCAGTACAAAGATGAGTTCACCAAGATACACAACGGTACTCGTCTTGGCTTTATGGGTTTCTTTGTCAAGGCAGCGGTTGAAGCCTTAAAGCGCTACCCGTCGGTCAATGCGTCTATCGATGGCACAGACATTGTGTATCACGGTTATCAGGATGTTGGTGTGGCGGTATCAACTGAGCGCGGCTTAGTGGTTCCAGTATTGCGCAGCGCTGAAAATATGAGCATTGCCAATATTGAAAATGGTATCTACGACTACGCTATGAAAGCGCGCGATGGCAAATTGACTATCGATGAAATGACCGGCGGTACCTTCACCATTACCAATGGTGGTGTTTATGGATCTCTGATTTCAACGCCAATTATCAACCCGCCGCAGTCAGCGATTCTCGGTATGCACAAAATTCAGGAGCGCCCAGTAGCCATAAACGGTGAGGTCAAGATTCGACCCATGATGTACTTGGCACTGTCCTATGACCACCGTTTAATTGACGGCAAAGGTGCGGTGCAGTTCCTTGTGACGATTAAGGAATTGATCGAAGATCCTGCTAAGATTTTACTTGAGATTTAAACTTTAAGTTTTTGATATTTATAGGAAATAACATGTCAGAAAAATATGATGTAGTGGTTATTGGCAGTGGTCCAGCGGGTTATGTTGCGGCTATTCGCGCGGCTCAATTGGGTCTTAAGACTGCCTGTATTGAAAAGTGGAAAGACGCTGAAGGCAAGGGTGTCAATGGCGGAACCTGTCTCAACGTTGGCTGTATTCCCTCCAAGACATTGCTCGATAGTTCGTTTAAATATCACGAAGCCAAAGAAGAACTTGGCATTCATGGTATCAGCACCGCTGGTGTGAAAATTGATATCGCCGCGATGCTTGAGCGTAAAAATAAAATTATCAAACAGTTTACTGGCGGTATCGCTGGTCTGTTTAAGGCCAATGGCGTCACTGGGTTATACGGCACAGGTAAATTACTGGCTGGCAAGAAAGTTGAGCTGACCGACAACGACGGCAATGTCTCGGTGTTGCAAGCGGACAATGTGATACTCGCCTCTGGCTCTCTGCCTATCGCTATCCCGGTTGCTCCGGTTGATGGTGACTTAATTGTCGATTCTACTGGTGCGCTGGAAATTGGCGCAGTACCCAAGCGCCTTGGCGTGATCGGTGCTGGCGTGATTGGCCTCGAGTTGGGTTCTGTTTGGAATCGCCTCGGCTCCGATGTGGTATTGCTTGAAGCCATGGAAGATTTCTTGGCGATTATGGATAAAGGCATCGCCAAAGAGTCGAAGAAAATCTTTACCAAGCAGGGCCTCGATATTCGTCTTGGCGCCCGCGTTACCGGTACTAAAATTAACGCTAAGAAGGTCGATGTAACCTACGTCACAACGGATGGGTCTGAGCAGCATGAGACATTCGACAAGTTGATCGTCTGTGTCGGTCGCCGCCCCTTCACCGATGGCCTGTTGGCCGCCGAGAGTGGCGTACAGTTAGACGAGCGTGGTTCGATTTTTGTCAATGAGCAATGCGCAACCAATGTTCCTGGAGTCTATGCCATTGGCGATCTGGTGCGCGGCCCGATGCTGGCGCACAAAGGCTCGGAAGAGGGCGTTATGGTTGCCGAGGTCATCGCTGGTCACAAGGCGCAAATGAACTATGACATCGTACCAAATGTTATTTACACTCACCCCGAAGTTGCTTCAGTGGGTCAGACGGAAGAGCAGATAAAGGCAGCTGGTGAGCCTTACAATGTCGGTACTTTTCCATTCGCTGCCATTGGTCGCGCGGTTGCGGCTAATGATTCCGATGGCATGGTCAAGATTATCGCTCATGCCGACACCGATCGCATTCTGGGTTGTCATATTGTCGGGCCAAGCGCGGCAGATCTGGTGCAGCAAGTCGCGATTGCCATGGAGTTTGGCTCCAGTGCAGAAGACCTCGGCATGACGGTATTCAGCCATCCGACACTGTCGGAAGCTGTCCATGAAGCTGCTCTGGCGGTCAACGGTGCGGCTATTCATATGCCAAATCGCAAGCGTCGTTAATCCGCAGCAATTACTACGCGGAGTTACTTTCAGGTAGCTCCGTTGCTTTATTCATTTAACAAATTAACGGGAACTAAAGTATGAACCTGCATGAATATCAGGGTAAGCAGCTTTTTGCCGAATATGGACTGCCAGTGTCGAAAGGCATCGCCGCAGAAACCGTAGCAGAAGCTGTCGCCGCTGCCGATGTCATTGGTGGTGATAAATGGGTCGTTAAAGCTCAGGTCCACGCTGGTGGTCGCGGTAAAGCGGGCGGCGTAAAGCTGGTTAGCTCGAAAGCCGAAATCGAAGCATTCTCCGAGCAGTGGTTAGGCAAAAACCTGGTCACCTATCAAACCGATGCCAAAGGGCAGCCGGTTAGCCGTATCCTGGTTGAGACCTGCACCGACATCGACCAAGAGTTATATCTTGGCGCTGTGGTTGATCGCGGTACTCGTCGGATTATCTTTATGGCCTCCACCGAAGGCGGCGTAGAGATTGAGAAAGTGGCCGAAGAGACCCCCGAAAAAATTCTTAAGGCGATTATTGATCCCCTCACAGGCGCACAGCCCTACCAAGGCCGTGACCTTGCTTTTAAACTGGGCCTAAAAGGCGTTCAGGTTAAGCAATTTGTACAGATCTTTATGGGTCTCGCCAAGCTGTTTAAAGAGAAAGATTTAGAGCTGTTGGAAGTTAACCCACTGGTTATTACTGACGAAGGCAATCTTCACTGCCTAGATGCCAAAGTGATTATCGATGGCAACGCACTGTACCGTCAGCCAGCGATTAAAGCGATGCACGATCCCTCACAGGAAGATGCTCGTGAAGCTCATGCTGCTTCGTTTGAGCTCAACTATGTTGCCCTAGACGGCAATATTGGTTGCATGGTCAATGGCGCTGGTCTGGCCATGGGCACCATGGATATTGTTCATCTACACGGTGGTTCACCGGCCAACTTCCTCGACGTAGGCGGCGGAGCAACCAAAGAGCGTGTAGTCGAAGCGTTTAAAATTATTCTGTCTGACAGCAATGTTAAAGCCGTACTGATCAATATCTTTGGCGGCATTGTTCGCTGTGACCTGATTGCAGACGGTGTTATCGGTGCCGTAGAAGAAGTTGGCGTTAAGATTCCAGTGGTTGTTCGCTTGGAAGGTAACAACGCAGAGCTAGGCACTAAAAAGCTGGCTGAATCTGGTCTGGCTATTATTGCCGCCACCAGCCTAACTGACGCAGCACAACAGGCAGTTAAAGCTGCTGGAGGTAACTAATATGTCTATCTTAATTAATCGTGACACAAAGGTTATCTGTCAGGGCTTTACCGGCGGACAGGGCACCTTTCACTCAGAGCAAGCCCTCGAGTACGGCACTAAAATGGTTGGCGGCGTAACACCAGGCAAAGGCGGTACAACCCACCTTGGTCTGCCAGTGTTTAACACTGTTGCAGAAGCCGTAGAAGCCACAGGCGCAGAAGCCTCGGTAATCTATGTACCGGCACCATTTTGCAAAGACTCCATCCTCGAAGCCGCTAACGCAGGCCTAAAGCTGGTTGTCTGTATCACTGAAGGTATTCCAACTCAGGATATGCTCGACTGTAAAGTAGTTTGCGACACATTGGGCGTACGCCTAATCGGACCAAACTGCCCAGGTGTAATCACCCCAGGCGAATGCAAGATCGGCATTATGCCCGGCCACATTCACCTGCCCGGCAAAGTCGGCATCGTTTCTCGTTCAGGTACTCTGACCTACGAAGCGGTTAAGCAAACCACTGATTATGGTTTTGGCCAGTCTACCTGTGTTGGCATTGGTGGCGACCCGATTCCAGGTTCAAGCTTTATCGATATTCTCGAACTGTTTGAAAAAGATCCCGCCACCGAAGCCATCGTCATGATCGGCGAAATCGGCGGAACAGCAGAAGAAGAAGCCGCGGCTTATATTAAAGCCAATGTAACTAAGCCTGTTGTGTCTTATATTGCTGGTGTAACTGCACCTGCGGGCAAGCGCATGGGCCATGCTGGTGCGATTGTTTCTGGCGGTAAGGGAACTGCAGACGAGAAGTTTGCGGCACTTGAAGATGCTGGTGTTAAGACTGTTCGCAGTCTGGCCGACATCGGCGCTGGCCTGAAAGAAATTACCGGTTGGTAGATTCTTTTTTGACGGTGTAAAGAAGCGGCTTTCGGGCCGCTTTTTTTATGCCTGAGGTTCTTCACTGCGCCTGTCCCATGTCGCACATTCTGTCATTTTGACCGCAGGGGAAGGTCTCCTTCAAGCTGGCACCAAGCCCCCATAGCCCCTGCCAGTGCCCCTGCGATCGGTCCCATGGGTACAGGTATTTTCAGCGTTCAGACAACTCGCGTTGCTCAAACAAGTCTTCTCTCAATCTGAAAATACCCGCACCCATAAACGGGCCCTGATTGATCGCAAGGGCACTGCCAGGGACTATTTGATTTTTCTACTTTTGCTGACTTTGGTTTATTGGGGGGATTACATACCAAGAGACTCAATTTGCTCAGGCGATAGAGTGATCGCTAAAGTAGTGGCTGACACACAGATGATAAGTACTGAAAAAGCTCCTTGCCAGGTTGATGGGTAAGAAAATTTTTGACCTAAAATTTCCATAGAATTTTCTGACATGTTCATCTCCTTGTGATTTATTTCGTATGCTAACGCCTTGCTCAGCTGCAATTTAAAGTGGCACGTTTTTGCGAATGCAAAACAAGTGACGCTTTAAATTGTCCGCTGGAGCTATTTGTTGTGTTTTTTGACTTAGTAAGCATGTTTTAATTTACCCACCCCTTACGCTTAACTAGTTTGGAGTACCAGATTAGGAATGCTGCAATTAGTATCGACATTAGGCTACCCACCCAAATTTCTATAGCACTGCTTACCTGAAATGTATGAATATTTGTAATTAACGCACCAAGGAACGACGCAACAAATAAGTAATATGCAACCGCTTTTTTCAATAATAAAAAAAGCTCCGCAAGCACGCCGCCAAACACAGCAACAGCAAAAGCGATAGTCGCCCAAAATGGGCGACTTGCTATCAGCGATTGTGCCGCTTCAGGAAAATTAGCAACCATTTCCGGGTTGGTCTGCATAACAAAGTTAATACTTCCCATAACATTCCAGATTAACGCAATAATACAAATTACCCAAAAGCTCCAATGGGGTTTTGTTTGAACTTCACTCATTTTTACTCCTGATCTTAATTAATTGTTAACTTTCAGGTAGTGCTTCAAATTCCTTGCGTTTTGACTCAAACCATTTTTGCATTTGTTCTGGTTCTTTCATAAGTTCTTGCATTTTACTCATAGCATTCAGATGAGCTTTATCTTGTTTATGGAACATTTCCATTCCATGCTGTTTACTCATTTCAGCTATCTCGTCAAATGTCTCGGCATGAAACTCTTTCTCACAAGCTCCGCCAAGTTGATTGCAGGTCATAGTTTTCATGAAATTCTCCATTGGTGTGTTTTTGAAACATAACGCCGCAAAAACGTCCTGTTGAATGCTTTGTTATGCAATTTGCGCTATTACACTTTCTATAACCTCGTTTTTGTACTGATAGCTGGGCTCACAAAGCTCGGGGCGCCTACCATTTTCATATAACTGCCATACTTGTTCATACACATGCCAAATAGATAAAAGAGCTTTTTCAATCTCATATAAATTTAAAGATTGGTTCGGCTTTAGAACTTCCGAATGAGAAAAGTGTATTGCATGCGCATATACTTTTGATGCCACATTTGTGTAGACACCCTTCATCCGCTTACTTCTTTCCCGAATATACTTTGCCATATTTTTAAAATCATCTTCGTTCGGCTCGTACTTTCCTTCAATATATTTTTCAGCCTGAATAGATGAAAGAGCTCCGTTCGCTATCTTTCGTCTTTTTACACTTTCTAAAGAAAAATCATCAATATTTTGGATGAAAACAGAGATAAGTTTCTGAACAGAAAAGCTATCGTGTTTATTTTCGTACAACCTTCGAACAGACAGAAAAACATTAGACATCATTGAAGCTTCAAAAAGTCGCCAATAATCTGGATTTCTGTTTAAGAATTTAACCTTACTCTCATCACTAAGCGCTTCATGAAAAGCAATGGAAGCATATAGGAACCTTAAAGATGATTCGGATATAATTCTAAATTTATCAATTTCTGATTTCATAGTGTTGCATAACAGTCTAATTATGAGGCGTGTTGGCCTCATAATAATTATTATCGGGGCGCCCATTATAATATGTTGCAGGGGCATTGTGATGTTCTTTAACTGATTGATTTACATGCCAAAAACTATTAAGACTGAAGTGCATGGCTTTATTATCGGGGCACTCTTTTGAGGTGAGTCGTTGAGTTATAGTAAACAGGCTGGAATATCGTAGTTTCATGCAGCACTCTGAAGAGGGAGGTTCGCAAGTTTGTCATCACCATTCCTTTGGTCTGTGCGTGAATATATGTTCTATGGGTTTTAAAGT
>Ga0075468_10001060_pt1 | contig 11448 bp, 8 predicted proteins | sample DEB08_DNA_12_FD_77578 | JGI IMG/M metagenome (GOLD analysis project Ga0075468, IMG submission 77578) | Aqueous microbial communities from the Delaware River and Bay under freshwater to marine salinity gradient to study organic matter... | ecosystem: Environmental > Aquatic > Marine > Coastal ...
CAGCAGCAGCAGCAGCAACAGCAGCAGCAGCAACAGCAGCAGCAGCAAGGAGGCACAGTCGACCCCGCGTTGTTTATTTAAATTATAAAATAATTAATTGTAATATTATCATAATTAATTATCACTGGTTCATTATTTTTAGAACAACATACATTCCCGTAATAGTAAGAGTTGACAAATATAACTGCATCAATATATCGTCTGGCATACTGGAGTAATTATTTACGGGCGCTTCGTTCCCGTCGCTGTATATATTTTCAAATGATTCGATATACTCGGCATAATCCCCATCGGTCATATGAACCTTAGCCTGAGTTGTTATATTCCCCCCCGCCGCTGTTTGCGTTATTTCGTTAATAGAACGTGCTCTACATACGGCATCCTCACCGACCTCTGGTATAAGAGCAGTTAATAATTTGATGGGATTAAGACGGTCCAAGTTTGAAAGCATACCAGGTATTAATCCTTTCGGGATTCCACCGGTTCCTGCCAACTCGCTAAGAATTGGAAAATCGCCAGTAGGTCGATTATTTACACCAATATGACGCTCTACAATATCGCCATTTGCTGTAGAACATTCAATCCCTGTATTTATTACATACTTGTTCCCTAAAACACCCTTTGTTTTTTGAACTCCTCCGGAGGTATAACCCGCCTCACCCCGAGCGGGCTCGTGAAATAAAAGCGCATTACCATAATTCAAAGTCCCTTTAATATTTGTTTTTATTTTTCCACCATCCTCACCCATACAGGGACCCCCACCACAATCTCTTGGATTGTAAAACGCTTTAATATAATCATAATCCTCGCCTAAAAAACTATTACTGGGCATTATATTATTATATTAGATATTAATGACTATTTAATACCCAATTCCTTTGCGTTTGAAGTCGCCTTCGCTCCGTTAGACTTAACCAACGACAATATTTGCTCGGCATTGCTATCCGTTTTTTTTTCTAATTCTTGAACCTTCAACGTAAGCGTGTTCAACGGTGCCCCTAACTGTTCTTGTAAAATAGCTATTTCTCCTGTATGTTTATGCATAGTCGCTTCAACCGACATGGCTGCACCACCAATGTTACTCTGTCCTTCTATAGTTTTAGGTATCGCGCATTTAAGACAATCAAACAACGACATTCCAATTAAAAATAATACGAAAATTAAAACCACTTTATTAAATATCGTGTCAGTAACCATATTAATATAATAACAGGTTTTATTTTCTAAAATTAGTATATAAAATGACCTCAACTTATAATTGGCAGGCCCAACCCATAATTAGTTGGAAAGGACAAACAAATAATAGTGTGGTTCCTTCGTGGACGCGTGCTGATAACGATACCATAGTAGGAGATAGCGGACCCGCTTTTAAGGCTCGTCCGCTTAAGATATGGCGAAAACAACTAAACGGGAAAAACAGTCAGGGGCGTTCAGCGGTCGGTATGCCAATGGATACACCCGGAGGTTCTGTAAATTTAGGAAGTGGTGTGGTTTGCGACACCGATAACAATAGAATTGGGCTAGTGGACGAGATTAATCACGGGATACAGATACGCGATCCACTTCCATCAGATAAGTATTTCGACACCTCATCTAACAAGACCGCGTGTGTTGCGTGTAACCCCGAAAATCACGTTATCAAAAGCGCCTCCACATTGATAGACAAAAACTATTATACAGACAGCCGCGCATATTTACAATCCAGAGGCCGAACATACACACAGAATCAGGCGACTGGCATCAAAGTCGATGGTGTTAGCTATTTCGATTCAAACGGCAAACCATTACATCCGTCAAATGACGTAACTAAGGGACCGCCCAACTACAATAAAACATCAGGCAACGAGCCCGATTGTCCGGTTCCCAATAAACTAATATATAAACCCAACAATCACAAATTCTCTACACAGGGTGCCGTTTCTAGTGGTTCGCGATTATTAAGACTAAAGGTAGATACGATAAATAACAACGCACAAAGTTTCGCATCTGCCTATGGATTAGAGGCGCGAAATGCCGGTCGTTACAGCTCTAATTCCAACGCAATTTATTTCCTAAAATCTAAACAAAATACGTGCACGCCTCGTCGTCTAACTGGTAACAAAACGATGTGCTTCACGACAACTCAATAAGTAATCTACATAATATATGATTGTCCAATAATATATTATACAACTCTTTACCATTAATGTGTTTCGGTGTTCTTTGATAGGAATATATTGCCTGTATGACTATTGTTGTGTGGCATATTGTATTTAAGACACCAATTAATACATTTCTGAATATTATGTTTCTTAAGATTTTCTATTTTATCTGACTTGTTATTGTCTATCAGATTTAGTGTACACGCAATGCTATCTAATTGTTGCTGTCCATAAATCGCGTTCAATTCTTCTATCTTATTGACAAATAAATACGGTGGTCTAATTGACAGAATTTCGCATATATTATAGTCATTGTTCATATTGTCAAATATCGGGGCAAATTGTGCTACTAGTGCTTCTGGGTCTTCGAGACGAAAATTTTTACAAACAACATATTTCTCCGAATTTGCGTATCTACTAGAGTTCGGCTTCACGAAATAGACCTCCTCGTATATTATAGACAACAAGTATAGCATGTCTACCGATGCGCTCGTAAATGTATCAAAAAACTTTATTAAGAAATTTCCGCGTTTTTTTTGAACGGCAATTGCGAAAATTATCTGGCACAGGATTAATTTGGAGCTCACCGCCTCCTGATGATTAAAGTCTATTGAAAAATCAAATCCACCATCGGCGGTTACTAAATCAATACCGTGTTTGTATTTTTTCTGACAATATATCAAGTTTTCAAGCGACATTAAATTTCCGGTGCGATCTGCTGCTGTCTCAATGTAAACATTCGGATTATTTTCTAAAAATACGTTGCTTTTTTTCCACCCAGGGACGTTATTGTTATTTTTGTCAAGCAATGTAATACCAACATAAGAATCGCCTGGGTTCTGTCTAAGGTGACATAACGCCTCTATGAACCCACCCGGACCCTCTGCCAGATGAAACGATTTACAATTAACAGGAAGACACTTAACCAAATCAAATAGCCCACACATTTCAATCATCTTGAAATACGAGCGTGAGAGCGGCTTGGTCTTACATACGGACATTTTCGTGTTTGATATTTGGGTGTGAATATACTCGTATGGGTTCGTATATTTTTTGAATCTATCCCAGTCGTCTTGCCGATTGTCAATTTCCGTTTTAATATCTGTGAGATATATTGCCAGCGTCTTGTTTATCGTTGGCAATACATTTTCCTTAGCAATAACCTTTATCGAAATGGAGCTATATAAATTTGTGTTATATGATACATTTGGTAATAAAAAATAACTCATAGGTGATACATAATATATAGTTCATCATTTAGATTGTTTACGGCAATAATATTCTCTTTATTTCTTTGTCGAACTAGTAGAAGTGTTCAATTTTAACCGCGTGGTTTTCTTTTTTGGTTTGCTTGGCGCAGCCTTCTTGCTCGTATCCGCGTTGCTCGTATCCGCGTTGCCTGTATCCGCGTCCCCTGTATCCGCGTTGCCTGTATCCGCGTCCCCTGTGGTAGAAGCTTCCTCTACGAACTCCTCTTCTTTAATTACATCGTCGGGTGGCTGCGCCATTTCATCCTCCAGGGTCTGAGATAGTAAATCTCTGGAAACGTTTTCGGCGTTAACATTGTGTGTCTTCTTATATACGAAATATCTATTGAGGAATGATATTTTGCGCTGTTCCGTGCTCATATTAGGTGCCAACCCATAATTGTGCTTTTTCTTTCGCTTCACTTCGGTAGTCATCGTATCAAATAGTTCTTTGAACATTCCGCTTCCAGACGGTATTCCCATCGCCTTAGCCTCGTTATTGGCGACGAGTGTGAATCCGTAATTCTCAAGCAACCGTGTCAAGTAGTTATAGTTGACGAGATATTCGCGAAATTTCTTATTGATTGACTCTTGATACACGTCTATCGCATAGCCAAGACAGCTGCTATTGTCCGAAAAGTCCGTTCTTTCATACTCTTTTGTGATTTCCCATATTTTATCACCCTCCACCATAATGACGTCGCTCTCCCCCTTTTGTTTGTCTGAAAGCAATCTAAATATGGAGTTTCCATCGTAGCTGGTTCCTATGAAATAACCACCAACCTTCGTAACCTCGCTGACGTTTCGCAGGAAACTATGAAGCGTGAGCTGTGACTCGAACATATAGTGAATGGCAAACTGAATAGATGTTATGTCGAACCCATCTTTGCCCAGCCCATATACATTATACAGTCCTTTTCCCATGTCCTTCGCCTCCTTCGCGCCTTTACCAAATACCGCGTTGGTAATCTTCTTGCCTTGGTCGGTTATTATTCCCTCGGTGTTACGAATATTAACAGATGAATTTCCGTTTACAAATATTCCCTTTGCCATTCGCTTGTTATTTTTTCGCTCCGTTAGGTATCTGGCGCAGACACCATCCTTTCTATTGCTAATGTTATCCGCCGCAATGTCAATACCGAATACGAAATTAAGTTTGGCTATTTTCCATTTAGGAATATCACCACCCTTACCAACCGCCAAGTCAATCATGTTATTGCCCGGTTTTGATACCTTTGTAATTAGCATATTTTTCACGTAAAGATTATGGAAGTTGCGCAGCTCCTTGGTGCGACTTGCTCCGCTCACCTTATTATAGTATACGTCGTCGTCCTCCGCCACATAACTATCAAGACCAGAAGTAATTATTGTATCGCTAACCGGATAATGAATACTGTGCCAATTGTTATTAGCAACACGATAATCATTACCGTAGTTGCTTCCACCGTTCCGCAGCTCCTCCGTTTTATCGTATCTAACCCTAAGAGGAGTCCACTTCCAGTGCTTGTCGCCGTCCATCACATAGCTAAACTCCACAATCATATTATCCTCTATCGTTTCTCCCACTTCAGTTAGCATTACCTTTTTACCGTTGTTTCCGTCTTTAAGCATAATGTTACAAATTCCCGCGTCGTCATCGCTAGGCGACGACGGAAAGAACTGCATCGGTCGATAGTCGTTGCTGTTATATTCGGTGTATGTGGGAATTTCGTCGTCGATTACATTTTGACACGGATTGATATATCCGTGCATCTTCTCGTCGAATCCCACCCGGAGAATTAGCGTCTTATATTGAACTATTTGGCTGTTCACATTCGTGTCCACACCAGATTTAAATAAATTGCCCACGACTTCCTCACCAGAGGGTAACGTCTTTATAGATACCAAAAAGTCAATGGTGTTATATTTTGGCGGCTTCCACTTGAATGAATGCCCCCATGATTTTTTAAACGCCTTGTCGGCCGCCTTATCATTGCTATTATCGGCCCCAACCGCAAATAGAGCAGGCGTGAATATGAGCCCATCTGTCTCATATTCGTATAGTCCCGGATTGTTTATTATTTCGCCACATTGCTTGAATATCGAAGCATTCTCTGTTCCAAGTCTGAAGACTTTCGTTTCGATGCGAACTGGGGTTCCATCGGTCGCGCTCACCGGAATGGGCTTGATACTATTAATTATATGGGTAAGCAGCAATAGACGATAGTTGTTCCTATCTTTTTCCACAGACATTTCGATGGGTGCGAATGGCAGACTTCGCTTATCCTCCCCACTCAAGTAGTATATATCGAACGCAGCATACAAGTTAATATAAACCCCGCTCTTATTATGCAAAATATGCTCACCGTCGATTAACGTGCCAACAAGGTCTTTATCTTGTGTAATAGAGCCTGTGAATTGGACGTTCATATTCGTGTCAATCATGTATATTTTGCGGTTCCTTCCAACATACAGTAGCTTGCGCTCACCATCCGCCTTATCAGTTACAGTATAGTTATCGTTGATATTCGGAACCGTAGAATCCTCGGATAGTGGCGCAATGTTCTCTAGCTGTAGCGTAAAGGAGGATGGACCCGCAAAATTACGATTCTTTACATAATGACGCCCCTTCTTCTCGTGCCCCAATAGCTCCATATAGTCGTTTATAACGGTATTCTGCTCTGTATATGATACGGGATAGTTGGTTGACTGAAGGCCCGCCATCACTAATTTAATAACCTTTCTAATTGCGGCGCCAAGCGTTTCCGTATCGTTGTAATTTGTTCCCGGACCGACTCTAGCATTGTCAACCTCAATCTCTATCTCATACGCCTGCGATGATTCGGTTACACCCGAGTTTGTAAAACGGTATTCGGGGACAAATTGCCTTCCCTCTTTCCTCGAAGAGCGAACTATACTGATGTCTACTTTTACCGGATATTCATTGTGTTTAAGCGTTGTTCTGTTTAATAAACGGAAGGTTTTTTTGCTATCCTTCCACTTATCAATTATACTTCGCACAATCCCCGCACCCTGATGAAATTTCTTCTCTATCTGGGCTGAGACTCTGAAGTTGTAATCGTCAAAATCCAATGGGTAAACCGGGTTATTGTCGTCATCGCGCATAAATGATTTCTGCTCAAACGTACAATACGCCGAGCCCGTCTGGTCTACAATCGAGTCCGAGCTACAATATTTAGATATATTGCCCATCCCGCTTATCTCCGAGCGTATGTTGGATATTTTAGATACGCCCGTCTTGGGGTCAATATATTCACAATTAATTCTCAGAAAATCGCTTGGGGTTGTAGCAGTGAAGTTGGACGACAATAAGTTGCGGACGACATTTGTATAATCTATGTAGCTTATATTGCTACCCTTTGTCCCAAAGCGAACCTCTAGCTCAAGAGTGCCATCATTTGTGTTGCGACCCATTTTATTTTCTAAATAGAGATTTATTAACTCATCAAATTTTACTTTTGTTTGAGTTCTCTCCGACATTATATATATTACTATAATAATTTATACTTTTAAAATCAATTTTAAATATGTTATAGCTGGCTTTGTATTGACTGATATAAATCCTTCTTATTTAATTTAGTCCCAGTGCTATTAATAATGGCCAGATTTAGTTTCTTACAGATATCCTGTAAATCACTTACCGTATAGCCACTAATCGCATTAATGGGTTTTGTCGCATTTGTTATCTGATAATACGATGACACTATTTTCTCATAGTAAGAAGGGACATCCTCATTATAAACACCATTATTATCTCCGTGAATGATTACCCCTCGCTCGCCGCCCACATTAAAATCGAAATCATAGAAAACCCGCTCTTTCACCATACACACCGAAACCCCATAGGCCAGACACAGCGCCTTCAACCCCTTCACTGTTATTTTTTTCTCGTTTAACAGTTCGTTCTCAATCTCAATGCGTTTCAGCTTATTTTCTTTTAACAGTTCTTTTTTTTCCGCGAGAATCTCTATAGTTCGGATTTTCATATCTTTCTCGGTTCTAAATATGTGGTTAATATTCTGCTGATACCAGTCTTCGCCCATATAGATTATGTAAAAACACCAGAACAACGAGTCCTGTTGTCTAGGATAAAAAATATCTGGTTGTTTCTTCGCGATTTTAAATTTATTTTCGCAGTTTGATTTAAACTTTGATTTAAACTTTGATTTAATGTTTGATTTATTTAACGATTTCTTATCAATGTTAAACGTCTGTTTAATATTTGAATGCCTAATTATGTTTTCGGGTGTTAGCATATATTTGTTAAGGTCGTTAAATAAATCATCGAATGTTTTCTTTCTACACGTCATATGTATTAGATAATTATGTTGTTATTATCTTTATTATCTTTAAAAAATGTATTTTGTATGCGGTCTTTTTCATTTTCAATCTCGTTTAATTGGGTCTCCTGTTCGTTCACATACGATATATATTTGTCCAACTTATCAATGATACTGTTATCTAACTCTGTTAGATTTATAAAGGTTCCGTTATTATTTTCATTTAATAGTATATCAGATTCCTTGAATATTCTCAAGATTTCAATCTGATGATAAACAGGCATTTTTTCAATCCGACCCTTCAAGGTCTGTAGCATCTTAGTCGACGACATAATATCTACACTATATTAATATTTAATTAGTATTTATATAGTATTTATTTGTTGAACACCAGTTTTTTGTTTTTTTTCTTTAATCCTATATTATCCGAGACGTTGCTATCAATAAGCTCGGCAATGATTGAGATATACTTGTCGTTCAGCTCAAATCTCTGTCCGATTACTCTTACCTTTATTTTACGTCCTGCGGTTACATTACCGAACTTATTCATCGCCGCGTGGTGATCTCTGGCTACAAATATAACGACCGGACTCGGCATATCATCGGTTTCTGCTCTAATTCCTGCCTTCGTAATATTCTTGGCGACGCATGTAATGTGCATACCCTCCACCGGAAGACATATCATACATTCAAACACGATGTCAAATACTATATTGTTGCTGCTAACAACCCCACAAGAATATGTCATAATGCGCGTTGATTTCTCCTTGACAAATCCCTCGGCAATACATTTGCCCTCAATTTCGCTGGCAATGATAGACTCGAGAGTTTCCCTTATATTTTTACCAACATTGTGAATTGGGACTGAAACCTTTTTAGTTATCATAGAGTTGTGGAATATATCTACTATAACGTTCTTTTTGTATTTCTTTACTTTCTTAGCAACAACTTCTGCGGGTGGGTTCATATCCTCCACTTCCGCTTCCTCCGCTTCCTCCACTTCCTCTTCCTCCGCTTCTGCTTCCTCCGCTTCCTCCGCTTCCTCCGCTTCCTCCGCTTCCGCTTCCTCCACTTCTGCTTCTTCTGCTTCCTCCGCTTCCTCGGTATTTGGTATAGCGGTTGCGTCAATGACTTGCTCTAATTGTATTTCTTCCAATTCATCTCCTATTTTAATTTTATTGTCGGTGTTTTTAGTTTCATCACCATTCGCCATATTATATTAGATAGACATATTTTTAAATAACAATCAATTTTTATTGGAATTCTTCTTTTGTTTATCGAACTTCTGCTTTATAATATATTCCAGTGGATTCAAAAACCATATTTTGCCATTGGTATTATTCTTACTATATATTCTAAAATACATCTCTAATAAAATACAAATCTGAATCGCATTGAAATTGTTTGAATTTAACTTTTTAATTCCATAGCTGTTCTTTTCGAGAATATTCTTGAAAAGGTTATAATCCTCGTCACCTATTATTTTTTTAAATAATGCTACCACATACTTCTTCGGTTTCTGTTGGCAACGATACCCCTTCACTCTAGTATTATTATTATCCTTTATCTTAAACTCGTTGGTTTCACTCTTATCGTCATAGGACATAAATCCAAAGTGATCGTTTATTTGGGTTTTAACGCTTTTTACAGACGCTGTTATCTCGTTCTCCATTTTACCTTTGTCGCTAGGTAACCCCTTTATCCATTCTCCATTGTTTAATTTATACAGCTCGCGAATGCCTTTATTATTCAAGTAATAACCAGAAATTTTATCATTTTTAATAATTTGGTTCTCTAAATATGTCTGTATCTTTTTATGGAACTCGTTCATTTCCAAGTTCTTGTTCCTTTCAATATAGTTAAGTAGAGATAGCGTATCCTCGAAATCCATTTTATCAATTATATGTCCCACCACCGCATCGTCAATATCGCTGTTTTCGAATTTTTCAGATTGTTTCAATTCGTGTATAACCGGTCCCGCGAGAGCATACCAGTCTTTCTCACCCGAGTTAACAACGCGCGTATCCATTACCAAGATATATTTTTTATTCATATCGTCAATTATTTCATCGCCGGTCTGTTTAATGTCCTCCTCCTGCGTATTTGTAAGGTCAATCTTGATTGCCGGGCGTTTATATTCAATAGGCGCCGAGCGCTCGTATACCGATATCTTTTCATTTTTAATCTCCAATGGTTGAAATAGATACAGGTCGCCTATGTTTATTAAGTTGCCTATCCTGTTATATTTATCGGTTATATACTCGCTCTTATCCTCAATCATTTGGTTTAACGCAGCAAAAATCTGAATTAACGGATAGTCGCGGACCTGATTAATTTCGGTAATCATTTCGCTCTTCTTATAGAAGAAACGATTCTTCATCAATAATCTTACGCGCTTAATAATCCGGTCCGTATTAACATTAATGAATTCCTTACGATACGACCCCAAATTTGTGTTGTTGTCTAGTAATTTATACCCTTTGTCTTTTGTTTTACAAGAATACATACATTTATCCATATAATCACATATCGCAGTCAGTGGTTTATCGCCCACCTGGTATTCGATGCTTTCCTTTTTACTCGAAAGATTTTGCTTTACTATTTTTTCCACTCCATTTTCCTTCATACTCTCTATAGAAAAGTTCATCTGTTCTGAGTTTAACAGACAATCAACCGCGATTGTTTTAATAACGCGAGACACACGCCCCATAGTAACTGCTTTAGCTTCGGCCACACGATACACATACAAATCTGCGGCCTCTTCGTCACTATCCTTAATTAATGTCCCGTGTAAATATATCTCTACGTTCCTATCGATAAAATCCAGATTCTTATGACTACACGTCCTCACAGCTCTTCCTATAATCTGTTCTATGCGATTCATATTATACCATGGTTCTACCACGTGAACCTGACGGATAAATTTGAAATCGAGCCCTTCCGCCCCTGCGAGCGATATGAGAACGACCTTAACCTTTTCTCCGTTTACATTATCTAAACTAGTTACCGACTTAAGGTCCGCCACATTATCCGGCGAGATTGACTTATCGCCTGTAATCATTACGTATTTTGCCGAATTAAATTCATCACCTTCCACTTCTGATTTTGGTTTCAAGGTGGCCGCATCGATGGGGTCGGTAGGGGGCGTCTCGAACAGCGATTTCCCGCCGCTGGCCCGCGTGAGACCCAGCTCTTCGAGCGCGAGGGCGATTGGAATAATTCCACCATCTATATATTGCGAATATATCAATACCACGCCCGTTGATTTCATTACACTTTCACAAATGCTCTTTATTTTACCACTATATTTTCCAATTTCACTACGTGAAAATATCCTACCATAGTCTCTCATAGCATCATCTTTATATTTAAAACTGTGGCGGATTTTATTTGTCTGTTTGTGGGACATGACGCGGTTGAGCCCCTCCTTGCCGACGATTCCTGATATGTTCTTTGCGCTACTATCGTCGTCCAACCTTTTATTGGGATAGACCATAATAAGAGACTCTAGCGGTTTCAGTAACATTTGATATCCAAACCTCTCCATATTATCGAATGTTGGGAGTCGCATTTCGGCTTCCTCGGACATCACAACTTCTTCTCTTCGCGCGGCGTCGTCCGGTGTCGGTAATTGCGATTCTTCTAATTCATCCCCTATCTTGATTTTATTTACAGCATCCTCCTCCTCTTCGGCATCCTCCTCTTTGGCATCCTCCTCTTCGGCATCCTCCTCTTCGGCATCCTCTTCGACGGCATCCTCCTCTTCGGCATCCTCTTCGA
>Ga0075468_10001066_pt1 | contig 11412 bp, 18 predicted proteins | sample DEB08_DNA_12_FD_77578 | JGI IMG/M metagenome (GOLD analysis project Ga0075468, IMG submission 77578) | Aqueous microbial communities from the Delaware River and Bay under freshwater to marine salinity gradient to study organic matter... | ecosystem: Environmental > Aquatic > Marine > Coastal ...
GCCAGTTTGGGTTATAAGGTACTGGCAAACCTCAGACAACTTACGCTGCCAAAGCGAGACTTTCATCTGCAATTAAAATTTAGTCAGCTTTTAACGTGGCCCACTGACCAACCACGGATTGCAATTATTACATCATATTGTCAGTCGATTCAATTCACCCCCGATTTTTGATAACCGCTTGTGCGAACTCAATAACTTCTTCATCTGAAAATTTATTGCGAGCAAAATTAAACATAACAGAAACGAATCTTACATTACCTTGAACATATCCTTTTGAGTTGTCAATTCTATCAAGACTTGCACTCTTGATGTTAAGTTGACTATCACTTTTATATGTTCTTAGTTCGAGGTCAAATCCAGTAAAAGGACACTCACCCTCCTGTGTCTCCCAAATTTCTTTGAGGTACTCAAGAGTGAGATTGAAGTCTCTCGGCCTGTCTTTGATCCTTGATCGTAACATTTTTAGAATAGGTCGAAACTTACTATATTCGTCCTGCTTTTTAGGGTTGTTAAGTTCCCACACTGGATGACCTGATCCGTTAGACACGATGTGTTTAACATTTTCAGGACTTTTACCAGAGCAAGATAAACTACAGTAAAATTTGTCTTTTCCTAATCTAATTCTTCTGTTATATTCGTTCCTCGCTTTTTCAAACTCTTTGTTACAAGTGTCACACGTTACAGTTATCTTCGACATTTCCATTCTCCTTTGTTTAATGGTATATCTTATTATACACAAAAAACGGTGGAGGTGGGCGGAAATAAAGTGGAGGTGTCGGATAACGAGTCCGAGTCCTCTACAACATCAATAATAATCTTTATACATGCTTGTTAAAACGGTCCATCTTCTGCACTATCGTGAAATCTTGTGATAGCTTTCTCTAAAGCTCCCTTGAATTTATCTGTAACAACATAAGAAAAACTACCATCTGGTTCTATCATCTGCTCTAACATTCCCTGATGAAACATCATAAACAGTTCTTCGCCAACGTATTGCATGGCGACTTCTTTCATTTTTAATATAGATGGTTTGTCGTTCATTTCAAATTTCATTATGTTAAAGGAAACGCTTTCTGATTCTGGTCTTATATTCTCCACTTTATTCAAGTGGGACTTTGCTTTTCTCATAGTATCATACACGCCAAGTGGCTCAGAAACAACCTTTTCAGGTGTACTAATCAACATTTCTAATAAATATACTGTCATTTTTTTATCCTTTGTAGGGCCATGTCTCTCTTAGTATATCGGTAACTCCGGGGATGTCAACCAGCCATCTTCCATATTTTCCTGTTTTTTCTGTTCTTATTTTTACCCAGTGTTCTGGATGCCCTATGGATTCATTGCGAATATCAGCAACAGAACTCAAAAGTCTAGCGCATGTCTCTGTCGCCTTCTTCCAGTCCTCATGTCCTCGTTCTGGAGTGTCTACCCCGATGAGTCTCGTTCGTATAGTCGTGTGAATGTTAAAGCCGAGATCAACAACAAAATCGACAGTATCTCCATCCACCACTCGCTTAACTCTTGCATTATATTCATACATTAATCTATATTCCTTATAATATTATTATCAAGTTCAGGCATAATTCTGGCACTAGGTGTAGCCATAAATGAATAAAATGAATACACCAGCATACAAAATGCTATCGTAGCGAGAAGTGACGCACCAATCATTTTCATACCCTCAATATCTAAACTAAGTTTTAGTTTTACTTTCTTAGCTGTTCTTTTATATTTAAACTTTGCTGGCAGCTTTTTAGGTGGAGGTTTGTTTCGTCGAAACATGTCCTCCAAACCCTTTTCTGCCGCCCTTTGGGTTTGAGATTTAACCCTTGGGTCAGTTTTCATTTAACGGCAACCAAGGTCCGAAGTTTCGTTTCAATGTTTCAATTCTATCCTCTGCATCAGCAAGACTAGAAAGCGCTTCGTTTAAGTTATTATGAAGATCGCCCGTACTATGATCTCCAATACCCGCTGGATGATTAAACATAATCTCCAAACTGGTGACTGCCTCTGCCCTGTCTGATGCCGCTTTTAGCATCAAGGAATTTACTGCTTCTGCTTTAAAACTCATATCAATTTCTCCCATTCCAAATTGCTTGTAAAGTAAACTTAAAAATGTCTAACATAAATCCTCTCAATCAGTTTGAGAAATTCTTTTTCACTCAATCGTCTTTTTGCCTTGTTGCAATCTTCGCAGCAGGAGCGGCAGTTGTCTACAGTATAACCTTTAGTAGAATCAATCCTGTCAACACCAGAAAGGTTTTTTCTTGAAATGCCCACCGCTCGATGCTTACCTCTACAATTATCTGGCTCTAACCCGCAATACCAACAGTCCTCTAAAACAAGACTTTTAAACTGGTTAAACGATAAATCAAATTCCCAGTCTTTCATTTTACATTTTGACTTGTAATTAGAATATACTATACCAACGTGTCTGTCAATGTCATTTTCATATTTTACTGCTATTCGATTATTTTTTAATTTATTCTTTTGACATTCATGACAACATATAGTGTTTCTTTTTAACACCTCTGTAGACTTTAAGACTCGTCTGATAAAAGTTTCTTCTCGCCCGCAGTCGCAACGACACAGATAATAGTGGTCGTACCTATTACCTGACGGTAGCCATTTTTCTTCTAAAAATTTAACCACAGTTAATGATCCAACATTATAACCAATAAATTCCTCTATGTTTATTCTAGATGTAGACATTTATGAAACCTCTTGTTTTTAGTATACTGTGAAAAACGATAGTATACTATATTATACACAAAAACCATCAAAAAATGCCTAAAATTTCTAATTTCTACCGTTCCATATTGCCTCCAGAGTAAACTTAAATGGTTCGCCCTCTATCGTGGCGACCAAATCCCACATCTGTTGTGCGATTTCGCGGATTTCCTTTTGTGCCGCTGGACTATTTCTTAGTTGTATAAAGTTAGCAAAGCTACGCATGTTGAACATTACGTCTGCCTGAATCTGACTATTGTAAGTCTTAAAGAATCGTGCTGACTCTTTTGCTCTCTTGCGTCCCAAGACTGGTTCAAGGTCTGCGATACATTGGTGGTAAAGTTCATTACCCAACTCTGTATAGTTCTTCAATACGTCAGTCCAACTTTGCACCCGGAAACTTGCAAAACCATCATCAGGCCAATTAGAAACCATAATATCATTCCAGTCCTCTGGAATGTAATACTTATCTTCTTTTAATTCTTTATATCTAGCTGACTCAGCATTAAGACTACTAATGCGATGTTTAAGCAAATGAATATGACTAGCAATGTCTGTGTCAACAAGAAAGTGAACTGAGCCTTTTTCAAAAGGCGTTTCATGTCCGTTGATCCAGAGCATTTCAATAAGTCTTTGTATTCGTCCTCGTTTTTCATCCGTAAGATTCCTGCTTGTACTCGTCCATGCTGAACAGGCGATAACCTCATCGCTACCGTAATATCCTAAAAGTTCTACTTTGTTATCCACTCTTTTATCTTCTCCCAAAATGTCCTGTCTTTGTTTTTGCCTGACTCCCATCGTTGCCGCATCTCTCTCATTCTATACTCTTTATCGAGTTTGTCAATGTTCTTCTGTAGTTTTTTACTCATGATTTTCTGGCTTTTCATAAAACTACTGTCAGACATATTTGAATCACCTCTCATTCCAATGGACTCCAATCGTGTTCTAGCAACCAATCGTCCTTGTCTATTTTAACTTCTGTGAAACTTATTTCCACATTGCCGATCCACACGGCACTTATCCTGTAGTGTCTTGTATCTTTTGTTCTTGCGCATTTTCCGTTTTCTTCTACTAGCCTTTTGAATCCTTGATAATTCATCTTAACTTCGCCACCAAAGAAGTCGCTGGGACCATAGCCAGATTCTACTAGATAGTCCCAAACATTTATGGTTTCTGTCCATAGTTCTTTTTTGGATACTGTTTTAATAGGCTTGTCGCAGGTTATTCCTTCAACCTTCATTTTCTATTCCATTATGAGTAATAAAAGACCACTGAAAGTCGTCTAAATCTTCTTCTGTCACACTCTTGACTGGTTCATCCTCATACCTATCTTCTTCCATTATATAATAAATTTCTTCGCCTTCTAGTTCATCCAATTTTATTTCTCCATCTGTAAGTTTCTTGTAAATTAAGTCTAAACTCTGTTTTTGAAATAAGTTGTTAGAAGCAAATGCTCTGACAGACAAATCTATTCTTTTTAGATCCTCAATAACCTGATTAAATGATGCAGGTATTTCTTCTAAACCATTTTCATCTGATTCAAAGGTTGCAAACGGTTTTTGAATAACCGGTTCTTCTGGTTCGCTGGGCGTTGGTCCCTTTTTTGGCATGGGACGTTCATCTATATCATAACTAGCAAACACTCCGCCCGGAGTTCCGTAGTCATTTTTATCCAATTCCGCAATAATGTCCATTAAAACGTCTGCGTTCTGAGACTGGGTGAACGATACTACACCAATAGAATTTATAATCTTTGTATTCCACTGGATCATTTCTTTTGCTTTATCATTTTTATATTTTACCCACACACATAATGATAGTATAACAACCAAATTCAACACTCTTAAAATCTTAGTTTTAGTTGAACATTCCATGATAATTCTCGCTATTTGTTTGAGGTATGAACAACTGATTATACACATCTTCATAACTTTGTCAACTCTCTTAATTAAATTTTAATTTTAACGAGAATAAATCAACCATTACCTATGGAATTGTGGAACCAATCTATCAACAAAATCCTGCCACTCTTGAGAGACAAAAGGTTTTTTGTAATTTGGTAGTTCGGTAAGTCCTCTCCTAAGTTTTTGCGGAAAAAACTCTCTGTCTGCTGTCTCTGGGTCGTACTGAGAATTAGTTTCTATAAAAATCTTTGACTTTATAATCCTACGAAAACCCTTATCAAAAAATTTCACCTCCCAGTATTTTGTTTTAAAGTTCTTTACTGGATAATACTGACCGCCAATGAAATCTCCACGATATGCGCTGGCGTTTAAAAAGTCCCGCCTAACTTCCCAGTCCTTGATTTTGTCTGCGTAATCCCTTACGCTTTTGTCCCATTTCTTCTGACCTTCCTCCGTTTTCTTGTAGGCATCTCTCATCATAACCCAGTGTTGAACACGAAACACGCTCTTTCTACCATACCAATCCCAGCAGATCAACTGGGACCAAACCTCAACACCCCACTCGTTATGATAATGGTTTACTTCTATTCTATCAAAGTAATCGACATACGGAGGTTCTTTGTTTAGATCAAACATTAGAAACAATAAAATTAACTTAACCATCTTACTACTGACCCCACAACAAAAAGATATATAAACACAACATGAACCATAGCAATCATTATTAACAATCCCAAGGCTATAGTTTTCCAAGTAGGATTTTCACGATCTTTATTTTCTGGTGGTTGATACGGATTCATCTTTATCCCATTCTATTTCTTCATAATTTTTATCGTAAGTATCTTTGTCAACTGGTCGCTGACGATCACCTTTACCACTCATTTGTCAACTCCTTCAAAGATATTTCCGATAACTTCTATCCTACCGCTAAAATTACTGCCCTCGCCAGCCTGATTAAACATCTCACCATTATACATTATGTCAGGCCAATCGTCAAAATCTATCAGACAAAAAAAGCAAGAATGTGGATCATAGTTTACAACCTTTTTGTTGTGATATTCTTCGTGATTATCAATAATATCCCCCTCATAAATCTCAACTCCATTCTTATCTTTGAGTCCAGTGTACTGTTGTGGAATATCATCTTCTTCGTCTATTGAACACAAAAGACCTTTATTGATTTCAAACAGATCGAAGTATCGGAATTTTTCATTGTGTCTGTTCCAAACCCTAAACTTAATCTCTCTCATTTGTCACTCCTACATAATTTTGATGCTAAGATGGTAGCACAGGCACGAATCGCTGCGTCTTTGGATTTAAGTTCTATGTCCCAGTCGTACTTCCAAATAGTAGGACAGTCTGTTGGCATGTCTGCATGGGCGCGTGGGTTGGTCTTTTCTGGGTGACTCTCACTGTAATGAAACAGAGGTTTGATCTTACCCCATGTAAATGCACAAGTTTCCATAGGCTGAAACTTTCCTGATGGATTACACTTGTGATGAAGATTGTCAAACGTAATAGGTAAATTAAAGTAGTGTAGAAGATTACCAACAGTCCAGCAACCTTTGTCCTCGTTCTCAATCACTAGCCTCCTAGTCACGCTTTGATCGCACTTGTTTAGGTTGGACATGAAGCGAGTAGCAATATCGGCAAGGTCGCCCTTGGTGCAGTTGACATGAATATTCATAGGATTGTAGTAACTACGCTCGCAACCCAGCATGTCCATGACCCAACCGTGATGGTTGAGTTCTCGGATAGTCTTGTCTACTGCCGCTTGGTTTTCGCTGGCAAGCACGTTGAACTGGTCTGGATGCGTGGACAGACGAACCTGCCATGACTCGTTGTAATAAACAATGTCACGAAATTCCTCCATGATCTGCTCGTACTGAGGCACGTTCTGTACGCTGTACTCAAACTCTGGATGCGTAAGACATGGGAACAATGCGCTTGATACACGGTATCCCCAGCCGTTGTCTGCACAGTGTTCTATGCACAGGCGAGTAACCTCTACGTTGTTGAGCCAACGCTGACCTAGCTGGTCTAGTGCGTACTCTGCTCCATGCTCGTCACGCAGTTGATTAAAACGCTTCCAAGTCATAGTCTGAAACTTGTAACCTTGCTCTTTGAGTTCGTTACTGATACAACATAAATTATACATAGGTGACTCCATAAAAAAACGATACATGGTTATGATGATGTGTTGAACGCAAAACTAATTGCATAACAATTTAAATCATAACACATATATCGTCGTTGTAAAGTAAAAACTTTAGGATAATGCGATAAATACAAATAAATTGTATGACATGTTGAATCCTAAAGTTAAAGAGTAATAACAATGTGAATACTTATTAAGTATGATGTCTTAAATTACTCTGGTAGTCCTGCATGTTCTACAGACAATCTATCTTGAAAAAATCTATAAAGTTCTCTGATCGCATGATTGTAGTTCTTTCTGTGCATAAGAAAACAATTATCTTCTTCTTTGGTAAACTTAGTTCCTGCTTTAAATGTTTTACCATCATCGTCAAAGAATCCACCGCGCTTTTTACCCTTGAGCTTAACGCCATCTTCTTTGGCTTTTCTAATGATGTAGTTTTTCATTCCATGATAGTAGAGATTACTTCTGGCAACGCCGCCCCTGAAATGAAACGGGGTCATCCCAAACAAATATCTTTTAGCAAATTTCCAAGACGGCAATTTACCGTTTACTTTTCTCAGAGTACCAGATTCGTCTTGCAGACAGGATAGTACGCTGTAGATTTGAGGCATACTAATCTTGTTCCAACATATATCTCCAACCTTCCATTTGCCCTTTCTGTTATTTGTATATCTACAATTAGTTAGACCGAAAGCATCTTTAGTGTTATCAGAAAGTTCAGATTCCATTTCTGACATTAGTGATTTTAGTAGCTTAGTATTCTTATCATCCTCATCTAAATACTTGTATCTTCTTGCTAGATTTAAAGTATAGTTAATCTCATCTTTCATCCTCCAAGACCGTTCTCTTTTTTGGCTTGGTTTAAAATCCTTGGGAGGATTCATCATACTTATTTCAGGAAAGTCTTTTATTAAATTATAAATTGAAACTGGATCATTTTCATCTCCCTTTTCTTTTTCGGAGTACGCACAGGCTCTTGGTGTAGACTGCTGCGGAAACAGTTTTAGTTTGATGCCATTTTTTTGTAAATCGTTATAGATTTGTTTTAACTCGTCGGCTACAAAAGGTTGCGACAAAGACAAGGGCTTTCTATCACAACCTAGATGAGCATACTCACAGATTAAAGTTGAATTTGGTTCTAATCTTTTGTGAAGTTCTAGCACTTCTTCATGGCTAATCTTGATTACTTGTTTTGTTTTAGAGTTAAATAGTGTAGATTGATTAACGCCACAATCCAAGACGTAAGTTGTTTTAGACATTTTATCTGTACCTTTATCTAAAAATATTGAAATAAAAAACTAGGAGTGATGTTCTAAACACTTTAATAAGTGTGACAGATTGAACTCCTTATGCTACATAATAGGACAGAACCTAGTCTTTGGCAACACAAAATAAAAAAATATTAAAATAAAAAAGGGGCTAGGATGACTAAGTGAATACAACGTGAATTGTATAAAGATATGAATCCTAACCCCGACCACCAACCACAGTGGAGTTTACCAAGAATCGTTGATTACATCACCATCTTCTAGTTCGTCAAGATAATCTTCTTCATCGTCGTAATCATCCTCTGAATAGACTGCTTCTTCAAGTTGCTCACGGGCAACAGAGATTACTTCGTAGCTACTGACTCGCATCTTCTCGCAGTTACAGTCAGATGGAACGCTGACAATATCTTTCGGGTTGAACTTTACAAGAACAACAACACCAGTGTTTCCCGCCCAGTTGCAAGCATAATCATAAGTACCAACATGAAGTCCAGTGTCGCAACCCTGAGTATGATCGTCGCATACCTGTCGTCGCTTCATGCTGGCAGTATCACCAACATTGTTACGGAAACTGTTGCCAGTATAGATGTCAACAAGATCGCCCTCTTTGATCTCGCCGTTCTTACCTTGGATCGTTTCGCCAGCGTAAGTCCTTACACCTTTGTAACCAACCAACATGCCGTCCTCGGTGATTGGTAGACCCTTGTGACTTGACCACCTGTACGACTCTTGAACAGCACGTTCGCTGACGTTATCATACAGGTTGGTAAGGTAGTTCATCATAAACTGATGAGGGAAACCTTGCTGTAAACATTCCACAATCCTGTTTGTAGGATCTTTGGCAACTTGCTCGTCCTCAAAGTAGAGCAGTCCATCGCGAAACTTAAAGTCGCCTTCGCTCCAATCCTCTACAATAAGACCAGTATTCAAAAGATTCACAAACTCATCTGCGTCACCAGCATGTACGCACTGGATAAGAGATGTGTAGTGGGGATGTGATGGATCAAACAAATGAGGCTGACCATTAAGTGTAACAGTCCAGTGTCCTTGTCCGTCTTTGATGTGACTCAACATAATGATTCTCCTAAACGTGATTGTAAGGTAGCGGGATGAAAGTCTGAATCCAAAACATTTTGGATGATTCACTGAATCCCGCTTTGTATTATAGTATATTTATCGTCTTTGTCAATAACAATTCTTTAATTCTTTTGTAGAATCTTGGACATCTCTGTAATAACTATCAAGAGATTGATCTACATGCGCCAGTCCCGCATTACGATTCCAGTCGATATGATTCAAAACGTCTACAATATACGTTTCATCTGGACAGTAAACTGCCTGAATCATACCATCTTCATCAACTTCTACCACAATATGTTTGTCATTCATTAGAATAAACCTTTCTTGTTCTTCTCTACATATCTTCCTAAAGTCTTATCTTCTATTGTTTTGTTAGTAGGATTGTAGTGCAGGAAATAACTACGCTCTGCAATCCTGTTTGTCCAACAAAACTCTCCTTCACCTTCTACTTCGTACTTCTCAAAAACATCTAAACGGTGACGCTCGTAATCTCCTTGAGTCCAAAGGTGAGCATCGCGAATCTTTATAATCTTTAGACCTTCTGTGTCTACATTATTCTCTAACCAGAACATTAACTCGTCCTTTGGAATAATCTTCTTGTCTTTACGCATTGGTACTGGTGACGGTAAACCCATTTGCTTTCTCCTTGATGTGGTTGATTAAAATGTCAATTTGACTATCGCTGGCGTGAGAACCATTCCAGTGTAGCAATTCTACAACAGGATACTCGGCAACAAACTTGTCTGCGATCTTCTGCAACTTATCTTCTGACTTGATCTTGTGACCAAGACCCAAGGCATTGTAAGCAAACTTGTCAGAGTGTTCTGCTTTTGCCAACTCTACAGTGTCACTATACTCCTTGACAATCTCGTTGTCAAACCTGTTTCCAAGTTTTCTGAATAATTCTTGATACGGATTCTCCCTGTTTCTCTCGTTCTGAATTACCTCGATGTCTGGCATACTTGCTGACTCTCGTTGGATATACTCTCCAAGACTAATCCAATTACCTTGTTTAAACGCTTTGGTTTTCAGGAAAGCGGTCTTGAGTCCGTAGATAGAATTGATAGCAACACCAAGATGCTCAAGACTATCCAGAATGTTCTTAAATTGATCCATGCTGTAACTTTGCGATTCATACCTGTTGATCTCAACGTACACTCGCTCGCTACCATCGTTATCAATCTCAACATCATCCCAGCACTCATTTGCTTTGACTCTCCATCCAGTAGTCTTGCCATTCCACTCGGCAACCTTTGATCTTGTAGGAGTTGATCCTCCGTAGCTATTGCTACTTTTCGGCACAACTTCTTCCAAATCTTCAATCAAATCGGCAGGAATACCAAGCAAATCAATTTGCTCCTGCTTGAGCAATACAATTTGTAGACCTCTCTTGCTACGCATCCACTCCATGATACGGGTTTTCATGCGGTCTTTGTGTAAGAAATACCTGATGTCCCAATCATTATTGTTTACAAGTGGCAACCTAGTAAGACTCTCGATGTCTGGTGAATCTCTGTGCCAAGTGCCTCGCTTGTATGCGGTGATACGCTCGTCACCATCTTTGATGGATGGCAGGTTGAACTTATCAAAACCTAATTTAGAGTTTCTTAGAACATTACGCATGGAACCTGAGTAGACTTCTGCTTTCTGCTTCGCTCTGACAAACTTACACTGCTCTGCATTTAACCTATCATAAACAACTTGTGCTAGATTGTCAGTAACTTGCTGGATGCGAGACTTGAGTAATTTCTTTGTGCTATCGTCCATCGACAATTCTTCACGACCAGCATTGAAAGACAGATCACCAATCTCAAAGTTGATAAAGCCAGACAGATCGCTACGATAGTCCCGTGGAATCTTGTAGGCAACATTACCCATACGAGCATACAAACTACCATAACCAGTGTTGAACGAACCTTCATCACAAACAAACTTGTAATCTTCCTTGGCAAGAGTCACTTGCCTGACCACATCTTGATTATTGATGTTGGGCAGTACGTCAAAATACTTGAACACGTTTACTGCTTCGTCCTCAAAATCATCCTCGCGACCATTCACAGTCATACTGACCTGCAAACCATTATCTTCGTCGGTATCGTTAGAACACAACAATGCTACCTGTGGTTCTCCGTACTCGTCCTTGTAGCAGGAGTAATCGTTCTTGGTTCCATTGTAATAACTTACAACAGAGAAACTATCTACAAGAGAAAACGCTGACTTGCTACCTAGACCCAACGCTCCCACAAAATCATTGCTACCAGTTTTAGTA
>Ga0075468_10001067_pt1 | contig 11410 bp, 7 predicted proteins | sample DEB08_DNA_12_FD_77578 | JGI IMG/M metagenome (GOLD analysis project Ga0075468, IMG submission 77578) | Aqueous microbial communities from the Delaware River and Bay under freshwater to marine salinity gradient to study organic matter... | ecosystem: Environmental > Aquatic > Marine > Coastal ...
GAACGATACCTGTTGGGGCAGATACCGAGATAGATGTTGCATCAATGACTTTTTCAATGCCGATATGGTTATCACCCCCGGTCAAGGTTAAAAAACTAGGTGTAGTGCAAAAGATCATTATGAGCATATACGACGACGATGGCGGAATTGCAAAAGGTCTAATAGATGGCGAACTTACATCTAGAAGTTACATCACACCAAACAATTTTGGTTTATTAGTTACAGGAAACCAATTGAGATTACTAGGCTCAACAGGCACAAATGTCAAATCAGGCGGAGATGGATTCCAAACGGGTGCTAACGAACCCAACAACTATGATCCTTTCGAAACGTTTGGTCCAGCAGTGAACTGGAAAGTATTATTAGATCAGTACGGAAAAGTAACAAATGGTACATCACAGATTAGGCTTACACAGCCAAACGGGAATGAGATTGTAGGAACAATAGCAACCACAAGCCTAGATGACACAATTTTATTGTACACAATCGACGGCGACACAATTCCAAGCAACACACTAACAGCAGTAAAGAAAATTATTAATCCTGCAACATTTGATCCAGGCACACCTGCCAACGGTGACAGATATTTGGTTATAAATGATGTTGGGGATTCAACAGCAAGTTTCCAAAGTGCAACCTGGGGTACGCTTGTGGCCAGTGTTGGCGACATCATAGAATACAACAGTTCAACATCAAAATGGAACATAGCCTTCGACGCTTCGAATCCAGACAGTACACAACACTACGTTACCAATCTTAACACTGGTATTCAGTACAGATTCAATGGTACGGAATGGGTGAAATCATACGAGGGTGTGTACACACAAGGTAATTGGAGCATAGTGCTAGACGGCGGAGCAGATTCCGGGTACAACTCATCAATTGACGCTACCACTCCATAGTTGTTATAATAAAGCATGAAAGATAATATTGTTTGTTCTGGTGCCCTGTTCTACTCTACGAGTACAAAGAGATTTTTATTCTTACAAAGAACTGAACAGAAGACACAAGGACTTTGGGGATTAGTTGGAGGCAAAAGTAAGTTCACTGAAAGTGCATTTGAAGGTCTAAAACGTGAAATAGAAGAGGAAGTTGGAAGCACACCTAAGTTCAAGAAAGTAATTCCATTAGAAATGTTCACATCAAATGACCAGAAGTTTTTTTTCCACACATACCTCATAGCAACAGAATCAGAATTTATGCCAAAACTAAATGAAGAGCATTCAGGATATTGTTGGTGTGCGTTTGAATGTTGGCCAAAGAATCTACACATGGGTCTCAAGAACACTTTGAACAATAAAAGTATCAAAGGAAAATTACAGACTATATTAGACTTAATAGTCTAATCGTTCTTGATATAAGATTTACCTGTAAGTTTCTCAATATCACGGATCATCTCTTCCATGTTCACTCTGACAACTTTTCCGGTCTTTGTGTTCCTGGAGTAGTATTCCCACTCACCCGCTTCGTTGTGCGGTGATATCTTGGTCACGTTGCCCGCCTCATCTTTTACGAACACCTCAGCACTAGATGCCTCGTCCTTGGCGTATATGTGTGCATAGTCGGTAATTGTGGCAGGATCACTGTTCACAGCCAATGCCACAGCGGTGTTCATTTTTATTCGACCACCCGCATTTCCATCAATTATAAACTGTCCATTGTTGCCGGCAGGATCTGCACCTGTACCATCTGTGGAAACTGCAACAGCAAACTGTGTCTTGTTGGCATCGTTGGTGTTATCAAAAGCAAACGAACCGCCAACAATGAGTGCTGAACCATTCCAGTATTCGTGGTTACTCCTGAACAGGTAGTCACCTGCCTGCACAGCACTTGGCGATCCTTCCGTGCCCCTGTATCTCCTTGTCCTCACGTCCGGGGCGTCAGCCGAGTCGTTGTACTGCTCCATCCTGATCTGTGTGGTCTGGGCACCAGTGCCCGTCATGTGCAGTGTGACCTCTGGAGAGGTCTGGTTTATGCCCAAGTAGTTGGATACAGGATCAACGGTAAGTGTAGTGGTCTCGCCTATGGTACCATCGCCTGCGTTGATAAGGAATGCGTTGTCTGTGGATAATCCAGTCACTTTCAAGTTGTCATTAACTGTCACTGCACTGGAATCACTTGATGAGATGCTGTTCAATATGACTTCACTCGAGAACGTCTTAGCACCTGTAATTGTTTGATCTGTGTTTGTCAACACGGTGATGTCAGTACTAGCACCAGCACTTGACCTTAACAAGTTCACCCTGTATGCGTTGACAGTTGTACTTGCACCTGAAGTACTTGCAGAACTTACAGTCACGGTAGAACCTGATAGTCCAGCAGTGAATGTCAACTGACTCGAACCTTTGGTTGATACTTGTGGTCCTGTTGAAACAAAGGCATCTGCACCATCACTCACAACAAACACTTCACTCACACTGGCGGCACTCTCAGAACTGCTGTTTCCTACTACAATGTAGTGGGCACCATTGGCACTGTCTGTGGAGAATGTGTCCATTGTGGTAGCACTGCTTGATGTTGAAGTCTGTCCAACGGTCTTTGTGTTATCACTGGATGCATCAGATTCTGCATCTCCAAGTAACACCCTGTACATCTTGACCGCTGTGTTTGGTTCATTTGCGGTTGCTCTCAATCTCACGTTGTCACCGCTTATGTCTGCAGTCAAACTTATAAGTTCATTGTTGCCTGTAAAATTACTGTTATATGTAGTGATAAATGCGTCAGTGCCGTTGTGTACAACCAAGCACTCTATGTTGTGTAATTCTGTCTTGCCTGTGTTGTTGGCATTGATGTAATACTTGGCACCTCTGTATGTGCCGTGTGCAAATGTGTCTAAGTTCTCTGTCGCACTGTCAACATCTGTGTTTATTATTGTCGCAACGTTTCCAGAACTGGACGCAGATGTGTTGTCGCCAAGTCCGATTTTGTAGAATTTGATTGAGTTTACTGCCGCAGTACCCGTACCCCTTAATCTGACTGTGCCTGAATTTATATCTGCAGTGAACGTCAGTTGTGCGTTACTGCCTTGCTGTACACCACCACCCGCTGATACAAAAGCATCTGTGTCGTTATGAACTAAACTTATGTTGGCAGTGGCCAGTTCGTTATTGATTTCATCCTTCATCACAGCAAGATAGAATGCACTATCAAATGTGCTTGTTGTGAATGTATCTATGTTCTTTACACTTGTACCTATAGATGTTGCTTCACCAGTACTGACGTCGTCAGATTCACTTACAGTGGCCTGTGTGGCTATGTTTGTCCATCCTGATGTGTCATATCTCTCGTATGTATCAGTGGATGTGTTGTACCTGATCATACCGGTAACATTTATAGTTGGTCGTTCTGATGTTGTTCCTTTTGGTAGTGTCAAAGCACCCGGTTCTAGTTTTAAGTTGTTGTGTGTTATGTACAAGTCGTCAGATGTGCCACCACTTGCTCTGTATATGTTTTCTGCTTCTATGGCCAGTCTAGCAAAATAAATTTTTGTGTTTGGATTACAACTTGCCCTTAGTCTTGCTTTGCCACTGCTTACATCTGCTGAGAAAGTAGCCAAAGTATTATTTGCCGAAATTACAAAACTTTCAGATATCGTAGCATCAGTACCAGCATGGTTGACCGTCATTGTGATCTCAGAATTCTGGTATTCCGATCCCGATTCCATTGTTACAAAATACCTTGCCGACTTGTATTTGAATATATCAAATGAGTCCACGGTTTCTACAGTAGAATCTATATCACCTTTGACGCCATAAAGAAAATTATCAAATTCACCTAGTTTTGTTTTTGATCCTAGATCCTGCCTGTACAGTATTGCTGTGGCTGTCGTGTTACCACCTGATGCAGAACTTAGGGTTAACGTTGCTCCTGATATATTTGCACTGATTGTATGAAGTGGTGTGCCTCTGCTTGAAACCAAAGCATAGTCATCGTGGTACACAGTTGTGCCGTCATGTGTTAGGCTGGTTTCAGATATCTGGTAGTCGCCTGCTGTGTCGTCTTTGATCAATATTACGTACTTGGCACCACGTATATCTGTCTTTGTGAATTGGTCAAGTGTTGTTGCACTTGATGATATGTTTGTTGAAGTGGCAATAATCTTGCTGTTTGTATTTGCCACGGTCTCATGATGATCGCCTAACGCTATCCTGTATACTCTTAGGTTGGTATTAGAAGAAGAGTTTGTTGCTCCTGATAACTGCAACATGTCTCCTGATATCGCCACCGTAAAATCTGCTATTCTAGTTGAATCTTCATTAACATTGTAAGTTGAAACATAAGGTGTAGAGTCGTCATGCACAACTGAAACTTTGAGGTGTCCAACAAATCCGTTTGTTTGATCTTCCATGATGATATCATAGATCGCACCTCTGTATTCCGTTATGTCAAATTCATCAACGACTGCTGATGTCGTACCTAGTTTGTAGTAATTGAATTGTTTGACTGCCGTGTTGTTTCCGCCACCACCACCTGATGATTCTGCAAATGATATCGTTCCCGCTCCATCTGTCTGTAGTACCTGTCCATTACTTCCATCGGCTGACGGAAAAGTAAATCCTGATACAGTGAGTGTTCCTGTTGTTGTTAAATTTTCGTTGCCAAAACTGATGGCACCGCTTGAGTCTGTTATTGATCCGTTTGCTAATGTTAGATTGCCAACAGTTGACCCTGTGGCCAGTGTTGCGGCACTAGTGCTTGACACACTTGTGGCTGTCACTGTTCCGTTTACTTGTAATGCTGTTGTGGGTTCTGAAGTACCAATACCCACACGACTGTTTGTAACATCGAGATACAGTAGGTTTGTTTCAAATGCCAGGTCCGTACCATTCCTAGTCAAATTTGACTTCAGTACTGACCCAGATATACGACCTATGGCCATACTAGGTACTCCTTATAATAATGTTAGTACAGCATATGCCGTACACAGTCTCGTTATCGTTGCCGACTGACAGCAGTGCTAGTATTTATACGGGCATAAAAAAAGGGCGACCGAAGCCGCCCTTAGTGTTCTACTAAAAAGTAAAATTATTTATTAGTTGTTAGTTCTCACTGCACAGTTTACCAATTTGATACCTGCGTCTGTTGAGCTCTCTAATGCTCTACCAATAACGTTGAAAGGAGAGATTGACTCACCTTGTGCTACTGCTCTTGCACAACCTTTAACACTTGAAGTAACAAGTCTTTGACCTTTTGTCACCGCACCTGTAGTTCTAACTGGTGTTCTACCTGTCATTGCTACGTATGGGTGTGATTCGTTGTTACCTGCCGCCGCGTTCATGGCGTATGCTGGCATATCAGAGATAACACCAAAAACATTCTCAGATAGATCTGTTGTGCTTTCCGTGATTTCTGCTGTTCCACCAATTGTTACTACAGCACCTGCTGACATAGGAGCGTCTGCTTCGAAACGCTCGGCAACGTCCGCGTATTGTGCCGAAGTTGATGTTGCGTGTACAACGTTTGCCCTGATGTCTACTAATTCAGAAGAACCTGGTGCACTTGTATCATTTCTGTGTCTAGCGAATGCAGTAAAGGCACCACCTACGTTACCGTGTGTAGTTGTACCATCATCTGCAAAACTTTCATCCCATGCCCAAAGAAGTGATTTCTCTGTGGCAGTTGATGCTTCACCCCTGTTAACCTGTAAACCTGAAATAGTAGGCGTACCTGCGTTTGATGAAACGTTTCTGTTTACCTCGATGATGTTGTCCTCAACTGAAAGTGTTGTTGTGTTGATGATGGTCTCAGTTCCGTCAACTGTTAAGTTTCCGTGTACCCTGACACCTGCATCTGTTACTGTTAATTCTGCGTTACTGTTTGTAGTAACAACGAAAGAACCTGCCGCGCCTGTTCCTGCTACTTCTACTTTCGTAGCACCACTGTCAGTGGTTAGCTCTGTTGATGATAAAGCCGCTACTGCATCATCGACGTATTTTTTATTAGCGAATTGACCATCAGCACTAGGTGCCGCTGTTGATCCGCCTGTGATTGTGTTTGCTGATGCACTGATTACAATGTCACCAACTGAGATACCATTATGTACTCTAAAGTTTCTTGTTGTCATAGTTCCATATTTCCCGTATGATTTGTGTTAATAAAAGTCAAGCCGTAAAAAAACGCCCCAACAGTAGTATTTACCATTGGGGCGTTTAGAATTATCTCTAGGGTTCTAGTTTTGCCTTACGCTACAAGTGAGTACTGTACTTTACCCGCTGTTACGCCACCTGTTGTAACCGCTTGTATGCTTACTGTGTTTGATCCATCATGCACAGCAGTGATTGTTCCCAAGTCACTGTCACCTGTGTTAGTGATACTAGACACAGTAATGAATGCAGTTGCACCATTGTGTACTACAACACCTTTCATCGCCGCGTACTCTGTGTTTGCAGTGTCCGTCAACTGGATGAATAACTCTGCCGATCTGTATGTTGCGGCATTGAAACTGAAGATAGTTGTCGCTGTTGATGTGAAGTTCGTTGAACTCGTCTCTGATCTTGCAACACCACCTGTGACCAATGCAGTACTATCAGCACCAGTGATCGCAAAAATCCTCGCCGCACTGTGTGGGGCAGAAGTGAATGTGATGTTGGTACCAGAAACACTGTAGTTCTCAGTTGGTTCTTGGTATACGTTGTCGATGTAAACAAATACGTTGTTCGCTGACTCTGGAGCAGAGCTAAAGAAACCTGCGAAAGTAGTTGTTGATCCGTCACCTGTTGTTGATTCTTTCGTGAACGTTGGAGCAGATCCAGCCGTCGCAAATGATATGAACGTAGATCCATCTGAACAACCTTCGTATGTTCCAGTCGTTGTGTTGAATCTAATGATACCTGATGCACCTGTTGGTCTCTGAGCAGTTGTACCTACCGGTACTCTTAATGCATCAGTTGATCCACCTGCGTCTAAGTCATAAGCCGGAGTGGCAGTCTTGATACCAACGTGATCCTCAGAACCATCAACAAACAATGCGTGTGCATGTCCATTTGATTCTACTCTGAAGTCAACACTTGCTGAACTATCGTTGATCGTAACGTTTCCACCGTCTAACTCAACAGCACCTGATGCCGTCAAAGTTGTAACAGTAGCCGCCGCCGCTGAGTTTGATCCTAATATACCATCGAGGTCAACTGCTGTAACATTTTTTGCTCTAATGTCTGCGTAACTGTCGATTGTTACGTTACCTGCTGTTGTTCCGTCTTCTCCTGCCGTGACTGCAAAAGCAAACTGATCTGCTGATTCGTCCCATAAGAATGATACGTTAGAGTCAGATCCTCTGTTGAAGAATAGACCTTGGTCAAACGTGTTGGCCGATCCACCTGAGTTGTTCTTCGCCAATGTCAAAAGCGGATCTTCAATTGTTAATGTTGTACTGTCAATGGTTGTTGTTGTACCATTTACTGTCAAGTTACCTGTGATCGTAGTCGCACCTGCAACTGTCAATGCTGAGCTTACCGCAACAACACCTGTTCCGTTTGGAGTAAGTGTGATGTCACCGTTAGTAACCTGTCCTGTTAATGTACTTGCTGTGTTTGATAGTCTCGTAACACCTAGATCTGTTGTGGCAGTTCTAAAGATCGCAGTCTGGTTTCCACTTGTCGTTAAGTGAATTTCGTCAGCGTCTGAACTTGTTTCAACATCTACTTTAGTGTCTCCGTCAGCATCCTCGATCGATGTACCTGAAGCCAAGTTGGCGTATGCACCGTTACTGTAACCCTCGATGGTTGCAGTTGTTGTGTTGTACCTGATGTCACCGTTCGCTGGTGAACCTGGTCTCTGACCTGTTGATCCTGATGGTAGTCTTAGTGAGTCAGTTGCCGCGATGTGTAATGTTGTTCCCGGCGAAGCCGTTCCAATACCTACTCTGCTGTTACTAACGTCTAAGGCTAATAAATTTGTTTCAAATGTTAAATCTGTACCAGACCTTGCTAGGTTGGCAGATAACATCTGTCCTGTTATTCGTCCTATTGCCATTGTTTTATCCCCTTATCGATAATTGATTTTATGTTGCAAAACTGTAGGTATTTATTTAAAAAGGTGATTATGACGGTGTTAAATACCGTAAGACATGAAAAGTGCGTATATTACAGTAATCGGAAACCTGCCCGTAAAGTTCGATATTGAGCAGGCAAGAAAAATAGGACCGGTGATTGCATCGGCCAATGCGAACAAAAGTATTATGTTTGATTATGCCACATGCAACACTGAAACAAATCTACAAGATATGCTAAATTCAGCAAGTTTCAAAGATTCAACACTTCTCGTTCCAGAAACACTTTTTAAGAAATATGTGTTTTTTGACGGAGTGACATGCCTCCCGGAGTTTCCTGGATTGAAAAGTTATGATATTGATCCAGAAAAATGTAGTCCGCAGACATTGAGTCTTATGTTAGCAGTGTATTTGAGACAGACTATTGTATTCCTGGTCGGGTATGACATATCCAACCCAATCGAATTGACTAGATTGAAGAGTATAATGGTGGCAAATCCAGATACCAAGTTTATGTTCATATGTAATCCACCAAGGACATATCAGTTGGATGATCTGAATAATGGATTTTGTGATACATTCATAAAGTTTCAGGAGTTAATTGACCGTGCAAAATAAAGCAATAACATACACATATAGCCTGAAGTTGATGTGGCCTGCTGTTTGTCGAAACAGAAGTGTTGAAATACTTAAAGACAGACCTGACTTGGTAGATCAGATGAATAAATTTCGTCAGAAAGTCGAGAATGTTTTGAAGATTGTGTGTAGGAAGCACTTCCAAGTTGATGCCACATACATGATGAGTGGCGTGCGTTTATGGTTTGAATCAGGACAAGACTGTTACGACTTGATTATAAGACAACCGGAGTTCGAATGGGAAATTCAACCTGAATTGTCAGTGATAAACAGTGTCACAAGTCAATTACAAACATTTCAGATAGTATATACACCCACTGGTGTCACTATTGATTAATCAGCAAATCCGTGCATCACAACAATCCTAGCACCTGTGTGTGCGGCCTCACCTGCTGTTGTGATTGTTGTACCGCTCATTGTGTAGTTTTGTGTTGGTTCCTGCATCACACCATCTATATACACAATAATATTTTTTAAATCTGTTGGCTCCACAGTCATTGTAAATGATGTTGTTGAACCGTCACCAGTAAAAATGTCCTTTGTGATTGTTCCGGCATCTGCACTTGTTCTAAGATTTACATATGTTGACCCGTCCTGCGAAACTTCGTACTGTCCTGACTGTGTGTTGAATCTGATGATACCTTCTTCCGCTGTTGGTCTCTGTGCTGTGTTTCCTTTAGGCAATGTGACACTAGTTGTACCTTCGAATATGTAACTACCGGTGCCCGAATTATCAAACGTCATGTCTGCGTTTGATGGTGCACTTAAAGTTGATCCGGTAAAAGTAATATCACCTGTTGATGCTGTGCTGAAATTTTGTAAACCTAAGGTTCCTGTGTATCTTGCACCAGAAACGTAAACAGATTTGCCGGAGAAGTTAATTCCATTGGGTAAGTTCGAACCAATGAAGTGTACCACACCTGACTGATAATCAAAGAACCATTCGTCATTGTTACCTGAACCGGTAGCAAATACTTGATCGCCACCGGATGCGGCGTTGCCGGCATCACCTGAAGTGTGAATATAAATTTTTACTTGATAAGTTGATCCAAACTCAGGTGGTATCCAGTCAGCCAGGCCTGTTTTCCAGGTCCTGTTTGCAGTCGCAGTACCGTCATTAGTAGTCTCGTCTGGAGTGCCTGTTGGGTAGACTGTTACCACACCCGCACTCGATCCTGGCATTGTGCTAGGTATTAGACTCGCTTGGTTCCAAACTTTGTCACCCCGTAGTAACAACGGTGATGCAATGGCCTCATTGGGTGCTTTCTTTGCCGCATTTGTATCTGTCTTGGTGGCACCGTATCCAACTTTCTTCCAAAGATAATCTACTTTTTTTGCGTCAGTAATTGCCATTAGTCTATTGCCAGTGCTGTTACACTGTCTCCTGAATTTAATTTTATTCTAACCAATATCACATTACCTGTGGCGTTGGTCGCGTTTTCTGTGCCCAATGTGAACGTGAATTCCTGTCCACTGTATGTGGTGTTGTCTACTACCCTGTCTCCAGAGTTGAACGCACAACCGTTGGAGCCGTTACCACCGTTACCGGTGTCTGATCCTGGTACGCCTGATCCACCGTAAGTTGTTGAACAGTCTAACCATCCGTTCAAACCAGAGGCACTGTCTATGGCTGTACCTGGGGCGGCTATGAACATTCCTGAAACTTTACCGGACATGGTCAAGTTGAAGTTTGCCATTGTGGTCCTCCTGAAAGCGAAAGTGAAGTACTGTGCTTCACCACCATCTCTTCCATCTGCTAGGTCTGGACCAACCGGTAGGTATCCTGAACTCAAGTCTGTGGTGAAGTGTTTGATTGTTCCAAATCTTGATATTGCTTCATTGGTCCCCGCCACTGTGACTGCACCAGACCATGCGTGATCCGTGTAGTAGTTGGCATTTGAAGAATCGTTCAAGGCAGGTGTGTCACCTGACAGGGATCCAAATCCACTTATCCTTACAGCGTCGTCATCGAAGCCGGCGCCTAAAGAATCTGATACTGTTATACCACTTGCTTCATTATCTAATGTCAATAAAGAATTTGTGTATAACTGAATTTTTGTTGAACTTTCTGAATAAGAACTTGTACCGTTACAGTTCCTTGCTCTCATTTTAATCTGTTGGATTGAACGTCTTTGAGTACTTAAAAGAGGCACAGTAAGAGTTCCTAATGTGTATGCGGAACTCACGCCAATGTCGGTTTTTGGAATGCCACTGTCTAGCATTGTTGTCGATCCGTCAACGTTTGCATACGTAAAATCTGTATCGCTTATGATGGCTCCAGATGTTGATTCTTGGTTAGTACCTGGATCTATTTCAACTGGATTAGATGCATCTTGGTAGGCTTGACCTGTGAAGTTTGCAATGGTTGATCCTGTGACTGTGACTGTTGGAGAACCATCATTGTAGTAAGGAATACCAGAAATGTATCTTAAATTTCCTGCTGTGCCTTGTGCCACTGTTCCTATTGTTGCTGTTGGTGCCGCGGTGACGTCGTCCTTCAACACATGGACGTATCCTGTGTTGCCACCAGCACTGCTTTCAATCCTTTGAGCACTCAATCCAACCGGATAGTCTGATAGTGCCTGGGTGATTTTAGCAGTGGCCACTAGATATAATCTCTGCGGATATGAACCATCAACCTCGTCGTAGTCTCTGTGATTGGTTGTCACAAGTTTAGTGAATGTGCTGTTGTTTGATCCGCCTTCTGCTGTGGTATATGTCCTCGCACCACTGGCACTGGCATTTATTGATGCCGTCACGGTCTGATTTACTGTTGAACCTGTACCG
>Ga0075468_10001069_pt1 | contig 11392 bp, 11 predicted proteins | sample DEB08_DNA_12_FD_77578 | JGI IMG/M metagenome (GOLD analysis project Ga0075468, IMG submission 77578) | Aqueous microbial communities from the Delaware River and Bay under freshwater to marine salinity gradient to study organic matter... | ecosystem: Environmental > Aquatic > Marine > Coastal ...
CCGTTGGTAGAAGTACCCACACCACGATTCAGCTGAATGTTGTCTACAGAGGAAGTGAAGTCAGGAAGATTGACCCAAAAAGTTCCTTGAGACTCCGAATCGTTGAACGGTATTCCATTGATGGTTACGTTTACACGAGAAGCGTCGCTCCCTCGAACTCGAATTCCAGTATATCCAATTCCAGCTCCCGCGTCACTGGTGGTAACTACACCCGGTAAAAAGTTGAGGAGTATTGGTAAATCTTGACCTAAATTACGTTCTTTCAAAGCTTCTGTTTGCACCTCCGAAAAAGTAAGGGGTTGATTTTCATTGACGCGCAATCCCGAAACACTGACTTCTTCAAGGCTTATTAAAGGATTGATTAAGCTATCGGTTAGCTGCTGTTGTTGTTGTGCTATAAGAGAAGTAGTTCCCAACAACAAAGACCAAAGTATACAAGGTAATTTCATTCGAAAAAATATATTTCACGAATAACAAAGGGCAACTATTCTTAGTTTAATTATAAAAAGTCTACTTCCCTTAGCAGCATTACCTGCCCAGGTTCATAGGGTATGATCTCAGCTCGTTATTTAGAGCACCCCTTAGAGAAAGTACAAAATTACTCTTTTTTTTGTTCTAAACAATCATTAATTGTTTTAAGCGAACGAAAAGTTGCAGTAGGAATTTCGACAAAAATAGAGTTCCAGTATCCCATACTTCCATTCCATAGTCCTGGGAGTTCAAATGTTTTTATTGGCTGACCCATTTGGATTTTCTCTGAGATTATTGATCGCCCACTATCTTTGTAACGATCCAATTCCCATGTGTTATCCTCAAAATCTTTTAAGCCACAAACCATATTGACGGGGTTAAAGAAAAGAGCGTCGGGCAAAACACCTTGAGAAGCTTGTAATTCGCTCGACTCTACAATTTGTAGGGCAGTTTCTCCGTTCTGTTCTATCCAAAAAGGTCCCCCTCCTGGTTTACCTTCATTGGTGATCATTCCGCAAACCCGCAAAGGGCGGTTAAAAAAATCGATTAAACGTTGAATTTGCTCCTCAAAATCCAATCCTTTTAATTTTGAAGTGAGGTCGATATGAAAACAGCTTTTAATGAAATCTGTGGACTGGTTAATACTCGTTGCTGTTGCATTTTGAAGTTGATTTAAAAGACTTTTAATTTGATTGAATCGCTCCAAATAAAGACCTCCCATCGCTTTTTGAACGTTGACAGATCCCCTATCATTAGGCTTGACATTATCTACTGTTTTAATGAAAACTAAATCTGTTTTAAATCGTTGAATATTATCTATAAGTGCTCCGTGACCCGATTTTCTAAATTCAATTTTACCTTCTATATCTCTTAAAATAGTCTTGTTATTCAACAGAGCGATGCTATCTGTTTTTGAGTCTTGAAAGGAATACTCGATCTGTAAACGCTCGCTGTCGCCTTTAGAAATTTTTTCTGACAATTTATTTTCTAATGCAATAAAATGAGGAAGTTGATCGGCGTCAATTGTAAAGTGAACTTTGGTTTTTGTTATACCCGAAAAAAGTTGGAGCGCTTCTATAATTTGAAGTTCAAAAGCGGAATCATACGCAGCTTTCGAGTTACTGTATAGAGGTAATAAAGCTTTCGCTTTTCCTTCCATTCCAAGCGCTGCATCATCAAGTAATACTTGGATGAAGTTATAAATAAATGCTGCATGATTTTTGTGCGTTTGCCCTTCTTCAATTACTTTATTTTTTATCAGGTCATAAAAGGAAAATTTCTCTATATGCTGAATAAAATAACAAAACTCATGGTTTGATTCATTAGCTAAATAGGTTTCGAAATCATCTTGGTCAGGGTCAAAATTTAAAAGAAAATCTCGAAGAAAATAAAACATTCGAGAAGCAAGTCCGGAAGCGGGTACAAACTTAATTGCACTTATTTGTGAACCATGTTGATCAAAGTAATTGCGATAGTGATCTTGTTGATCTAATGGGAATTCATGAATACCATTGCCTAATGTGGCTGGCTTTTGTACCAAAAGACGAGCTTCTTTACTTTTAAGACTAATCAATTGATGCTGAATCAGTACAGTATTTTTTTTAATTTCATGAAAGTAAGCTAAGTCTTCCTTTGTTATCATTTTATAAAATTATACTATCTATGGCAGTTGTTGCCTGTTTAATTCTGTTTTCTCTGCCCCCTTTAATATGTTTATAGGCACTTTTTTGCTCTTTTAACTTTATTTTAAAATATTCGAACATGCGCGCTCTATCGTTTGGACGATCTCGTAAATCGTCTGCCTCCCATGGAATATCAATTCCTGTTAGTAAGTAAAGGTCATAATGCACTTGATTTACTGCTGCTACTATTTTTGGATCACAATAACCCTCAAAATGGGTTTCCGACCAGATTTGAGTGACCAAGACATTGGTGTCGCAAAAAAGAATTTTATTCGCATTTTTTAATGCTGCGTTTTCCAAATCCATCTGCCCTTGGGCTATGATGGGTAAATCTTCGAGTGTGCAGACTTCCTGTGTTGTATCCCATTTGTTTTGTAAAAAATCACGTGCAAATTCGGGAACCCAGAGCGTTTTATAATGCGCTGCAAGATCTTTGCATAGTGTAGTTTTTCCCGTACTTTCTGGACCAAAAACGACTACTCTGAGAAGAGAAGAATGCTGCTGTTGTAAAAGCTTCGATTGTGCCATTTTAAAAATTAGAGCGATAGCCACTCCGATCGCTTTTTACAATTTTAAGGTTTATCATTCCAGCGTCTAAACCATTAAAACTCGCTTCAATTGCTTCAGTCAAAAAAATCATTAATGGTGCATAAGCGCCATATATTTGAGTACTAAGAGGATTCTCAAGGACTTTAAAGTCTGAGGCACGTAAACATTTGATGAATTCCTTGATTGGAGCTTCATACTGATCTTGTAAAGGCATTAGGGTTATTTCGATTGAAACATTCATTGCTTAGTTGTTCTTAATGGCAACACAAAGTTCGCCGTTTATAATGGATTTGAAATGTAAAGAAAAAGAATATTCTTTATCTAAATGAACTAGGCGGGCTGAACCGTTTTCGTCTTCTATCGAGAAAGGAGCTACAAGAATCTGTTTTGAAAAATGAATTCCAGGCATTCCAAAAGCTTTGTAAATCGCTTCTTTAGCAGTCCAAAGACGGGTTAACAATGCAACTTCATTCTCTTTAATTAGTGTAAATTCTTCATTTTGATGTCTGAATTTTGATGCAATACGAACGATCTTATCCCGATAAGCCTCAACATCTACCCCAACAGATTTATCTGAAATTACAGCTGCGGCGTAAGCTGCTGAATGCGAAAGAGAACAAAACTTTTGATTCGCAAGAAAAGGTGCACCATGCTCATGAAACTGAAGGTCTTTTAAAGAAATCTTCAATGCAGATAAACTAGCTCTACTGCTTAAAAATTCTATTCGGTGTTGTGCGCTTTTTCGTTGGTTAAGCTTATCTTTTTCAGCCTCTGGGAGTTCAACCAGTTGAAGTAATACTTGCTCAGACTCGTCTATTTTCCAAAGTATAAGTTGGGTTTCGAAATTAAAATGTAACTCTTTGATTACAGGCATTTTTTATTCTTTAGAAAGTCCTTACTTTTGCATCGAAATATTATTCAGTAAAGATAAAAACTATGAGCGAAAAAACAGCATACTTACCCTACAAGGTAAAGGATATTACCCTTGCAGACTGGGGACGAAAAGAAATTGATCTTGCCGAAGCAGAAATGCCCGGATTGATGGCACTTCGTGCTGAGTACGGAAAAGATCAGCCACTTGCTGGAGCTCGTATTGCTGGTTGTTTACACATGACCATTCAAACCGCTGTATTAATCGAAACTCTTGTTGCCTTGGGTGCTGATGTTACTTGGAGTTCTTGTAATATTTTCTCTACTCAAGATCATGCCGCTGCTGCTATTGCTGCTGCTGGGATCCCTGTTTATGCATGGAAAGGTATGAACGAAGAAGAGTTTGATTGGTGTATTGAGCAAACCTTATTTTTTGGAGATGCTCGTGAGCCTTTGAATATGATTTTAGATGATGGTGGAGATTTAACCAATTTGGTTTTGGATCATTATCCAGCACTAGTTGACGCTATCAAAGGCCTCTCTGAAGAAACTACTACGGGAGTTCATCGTTTATACGAACGTATGAAAAACGGAACCTTACCACTTCCTGCTATCAATGTAAATGACTCGGTAACCAAATCGAAATTCGATAATAAATACGGTTGTAAAGAAAGTGCGGTTGACGCAATTCGTAGAGCAACGGATTTGATGTTGGCTGGAAAAAGAGTTCTTGTTGCTGGATACGGTGACGTTGGAAAAGGTACTGCAGCTTCGTTTAGAGGTGCGGGATCGATTGTTACTGTTACTGAGATTGATCCTATTTGTGCGCTTCAAGCGGCAATGGATGGTTTTGAAGTAAAAAGAATTCGTACGGTTGTTGAAAAAGCAGATATCATCATTACTACTACTGGAAACAAAAACATTATTCGAGGAGAACACTTCTTGAAAATGAAAGACAAAGCAATTGTTTGTAATATTGGGCATTTTGATAATGAAATTGAAATGGACTGGTTGAATGACACCTACGGTGCATCGAAAGTTGAAATTAAACCTCAGGTAGATAAATATACCCTGGAAGATGGGAAAGAAATCATTGTCTTAGCAGAAGGACGTTTGGTGAATTTAGGTTGTGCTACAGGTCATCCTAGTTTTGTGATGAGTAATTCTTTTACAAATCAAACACTAGCTCAATTGGAGCTTTGGGGTAACCCGGGGAAGTATGAAAACAAAGTATATATGCTTCCTAAACATTTAGATGAAAAGGTTGCAGCTCTCCACCTAGGTCACTTGGGTGTTGAACTTGAAGAGCTTTCTCAAGAACAAGCAGAGTATATTGGTGTTACTGTCAAAGGACCTTATAAGCCCGAGTATTACCGTTACTAAAACACATTTATATTTTATTTAAAAAGCCGTACATTTTTGTATGGCTTTTTTATTTCCCTATATTAGAGTCAAATACATTCTAATGATGAGAAAAAAACTACTCCTAATCCCCGTTGCACTATTCTTTTTTAATGGTGTGTTTGCACAAAATGTTTCTGGTTTCTCTACTGAAAAACTGCTTGAATTCAATGCGTACATTCAAAATGAAATTGACGCAGAAAACATTGCTGGCGCAGAAATATTAATCGCTCAAAACGATGTTGTCGCTTGGCAAGAGCGTTTTGGGAAACGTAATATGAAAACGAGTGCTCCGTTGACCAAAAACAGTATTTATTACATTCAGTCGATGACCAAACCTTTGATCAGTGTTGCGATAATGCAGCTCGTTGAAAAAGGACTGATTGCAATAGAAGATCCAGTTCATAAGTATATCCCAGAGGTTAAAAATCTAGGAATAACTACTGATGTTAAACTCGGAATTGACGCTCCAACTCGGGCGCCCAAAAAAACAATGACCATTCGTAATTTACTAACGCATACCGCAGGAATGACCCATGGACTTGGGTCTAGTAAATTAGATCAAGAGCTTTTTAAATTACTGTACAATGAAACGCTTGATTATAAAGGACATCTCGATCTAGAAAGTCGCGTGGATGTGTTGATGCATGCTCCACTTATTGGAGAACCTGGAGAGCAATGGGCATATAGTGCGGCACCCGATTTACTTGCACTTATTTTACAGCGTGTTTCAAAAGAATCAATTCCAGATTATTTAAAGAAACATATTCTTGATCCACTAGGCATGACCGACACTGGCTATAACCTAAATGAAGAACAATCCGAACGTGTAATGCAACTCCACAGTCAAAAAGAAACTGGAGGCTTAGAACTAAGTCCACTTCAAGTTCCCACTCAAGGAAATACAGTATATGGAGGAACCCATGGATTATTTTCTTCTGCACAAGACTATTTACAGTTTTGTCAAATGATACTAAACGAAGGCACTTGGAACGGGTCTCAAATCCTTTCTAAGGAAACTGTTGCCTTGATGTCTATGAATCATGTGGGCGCGTTATTGGGGCCAGCTGGAGGTTTTGGATTGGGTTTTGGAGTGATTCGGGATGCCAAAACACATCCTGGTCCAGGAAGTACAGGTCAGTTGTATTGGGGAGGTTATTTTAGAACCCATTTTTTTATAGACCCTGCACTAGATCTGATCGCTATTTTCATGACACAAAAACTCCCCCACGGGGATGATTACGCTATTGCTTTGAATCAATATGTGTACGCTGCACTTGAATAAATTTCAGTTGAGTTAAGACCAAAAAAAATCCCGCTGCATAGCGGGATTTTTTATTATTTAGAAGTTCTTATGCTTCAAAGGGAACAATAGATACGTATGATTTATTGTCTCTCTTTTTAGTAAAATGAACTAGTCCGTCTACTCTTGCGTGTAGCGTATGATCTTTACCAAGGTATACATTTTCACCAGGGTGATGTGCAGTACCTCGTTGACGGATGATAATGTTTCCAGCTCTTGCTGCTTGTCCACCGAAGATTTTCACTCCGAGTCGTTTCGATTCTGATTCTCTACCATTCTTCGAACTACCTACTCCTTTCTTGTGAGCCATACTATTTCTTTTTTATGATAAATTATGCGTTCAATGCTGCGATTAAATCTGCTTTTTTCATTGCAGAAATACCGGTGATTCCTTTAGCTTTCGCTAAATCTTTCAATTCAGCAACTGTTTTTCCACTCAAGTCTTCAGCTTTTGGAGCAGAAACTTTTGGAGCAACAACTTTTGGAGCCGCAGCTACAGGAGCTTTAGCTTTTGGTGCAGCTTCTTTTTTAGGAGCAGCTTTTTTAGCGCCTCCTTTTGCAGAAATACTTTCAATTAAAATTTCAGTTAACGATTGACGGTGTCCGTTTTTAACACGGTATCCTTTTCTACGTTTTTTCTTGAAAACGATTACTTTGTCACCTTTAAGGTGCTTTACTACTTTTGCTTCTACAGAAGCTCCAGTAATAGCTGGGGCGCCAAGAGTCACTTGAGTACCGTCGTCTAAAAGGTAAACTTTGTCGAAAGAAACTGAACTTCCTTCTTCACCTTGTAAACGATGTACATAGACTTTTTGATCTTTTGCAACTTTAAATTGCTGCCCTGCTATCTCTACGATTGCGTACATGTTATTTATTTTAAGACTGCGAATTTACAGTTTTATTGTTGATTACCAAAGCCTCCAATGTTTTTTATGCAGAATACCGCAATTTTATGGGGATGTTTCTCTAATTTGGGAAAAGTAGCTTATATAATTACCTATATTTGAAGACTATATTGTTTGTGATGCGAAATCTAATCAGCTTATTTTTATCGAGTGCATTTTTATTTTCATGCACTAAAGAATTTGTGCCTCCAGAAGATACTGAGGCTGATACTAATTTATTGGCTATTATAGCTCCGTCTGGAAATCCAGACCACAAAACAGGTTCTGTTCAAGCAAGTTTTCTTTCATCAAACAGTGTTTTTACTGTAGCGAGTAGCACGCTAAGTAATTTAGCTTTTCCTGTAACTTTTATTTCTACCGCCCAAAACAATGATAGTATCGTTTGGATTTTTGAAGGAAGTACGGCAAGTCCCACCACACTTCGAGGAAATGCTAGTTCTCCGAGTGCTGTTGCAACTCAAGTATTTTATCAGAAACTAGGAAGCTTTGACGTAGTCCACGCGGTAGCCAATAAAACAGATTTTAATGTCATTCGAAAGAAAAACTATGTTAGCTATGAGTTTCGGGATAACTTAACCATCGATGCTACAAACGGTGACAGCTGGACGGTTTTGTCAGCTGAACCGATTGGTTGGATTGCACCTGCAGACACCTATGTATATGCTCCTTGTGAAGAATCTCTTGTTGCTTTCCATACACTTCGCAATCCAGTTACAGGAGAAGTACTTGACACCAACAACGATAATCATATACTCAGTAAAAGTTTTCGATCGTTTGGAGATGAGCCAAAAAATTTAGTTTTTGAATATAAAATCGATTTTATAGCTCTGCCAACTGTGGTAGATATAAATCCTAAAATATCGTTATCCTATAATCCCATTATCGCGCTTGGGAGCGGCCTAAATCCAGTTGAAACGGATCCTTACGAATTGTGGAGTGACGTGACTTATGATGTTACTCGATTTAGGCAAGTAATCATTCCGCTACCCAATCTCTCTGATTTTGATTTAGTTTTCACAAAGTATCCATCTGCATTGAATGAAAATGATGATCAACTGCATCCGTTCACCGTGTGTATTCGAGATATTCGGATTGTTGCTTCTGAGTAATCGATTTATTAAGAATCCATTTTCTCATAGGATGAATTCATAGATTTGAATTCAGGAACAATGTTTTTCATTTGCTTTACCAAAGTCTCGTTCGATTTCCCAAGCTCTGCTTCTGCAATCAACTGCTCAATTTGCAGTATTTTTTCTTTTCCAAAAGATTCCTTTTGAGCAATATAAATCAATTCGTTGTGCGAAGGTTTAAGATTTTCGTTATCTGTAAGCAATTCCTCATACAGCTTCTCTCCGGGTCGTAATCCAGAATATTCTATTTTGATGTCTTGGTTTTCAACCAAGCCAGACAGTCGAATCATACTGATTGCCAAGTCTTTAATTTTAACTGGGGCGCCCATATCAAAAACGTAGATCTCCCCTCCTGTTCCCGTAGCTCCCGCTTCAAGAACCAATTGGCAGGCTTCGGTTATAGTCATAAAAAAACGTGTGATTTCTGGATGGGTAACCGTTACGGGGCCCCCTTTAGCGATCTGTTCTTTAAAGATGGGAACGACTGAGCCATTGGACCCTAAAACATTTCCAAAACGGGTAGTGATCAATTGTGTATTAGATGACTCTGCTTGGTTCGCTACATACATTTCGGCTATCCGTTTGGATGCTCCCATTACATTAGAAGGATTGACGGCCTTGTCTGTTGAAACCATCACAAAATGGGCAACCTTATTTTTTATAGCCACATCAACTACATTCTTCGTTCCTAAAATATTATTAAGTACAGCTGCAGCTGGGGTAGTTTCAGTCATATAAACGTGTTTATAGGCTGCGGCGTGAAACACAACATCAATTGTATGCGCCTTAAAACACTGATCTACCGAAGCATAATTAGAGACAGAGCGTAATAAAAACTCGAATTGAGTCGTATGCTTTGTTTTGAGTAATTCATTTTTCAAGTCGAATAATGGGGTTTCAGCTTGATCGAATAAAATAAGTTTATGGGGTTTGAATTTTAATAATTGACGCACAATTTCGCTTCCAATAGAACCAGCAGCACCAGTCACTAAAATGGTTTTATCTTGGTATTGTAAAACGTTTTTTTGAAGATCAATATTAATTGCATCTCGTCGCAATAAATCTTCAATGATGATGGGTTTTAGGTTCCCAACAATGCCTTGACTATTTGCCCACTGGTCAATTGCTGGAACCGTAAAGATTTTAACACCTTGTAATTTAAAAAAATTGAAGACTTCGTTTTTTCTCTTTTGAGAAATCTTGTCTGTAGTAATGATCACTTGATCGATGTTTTGTTGCTCTAAAGTTTTCTTTAATTTTTCGTCTAAGGCAAAAACAGAAATCCCTTCGATACTCCGACCAACCTTGGTTTTATCATCATCAACGAAAGCAAGCACATTAACCGAATTACTGTCATCTAAGGCTCTTTTTGCCATCAGACCATTGACTCCTGCTCCAAATAAAATAGTAGCCGTTAGTTTTTGTTCTTTCGAGACTCGAGCGTAAAGTAGTTTCACAATGAGACGATACAGTGATAAAAAAGAAAGGCTAAAATAAAATAACAACAGCAGGTAGTTATAATGGGCTCTTGTATTTGCTTTTACATAAATCGCATAGATTGCCAGTGTTAGGACTAAGCCGATTGTAATTTTTCCAATATCGATGAACGTGGTAAAGCGAAGTAGCATCCGATAGCCTCTCACCAAAGTCAAACAACCTAGTGCAAGAACTATAAAAACGAATTTGTCTGTTAATGAACGTATTACTATGTTGGAACCATTTAGATATAAGAGAACTTCTATGGCTAGAAAAAGACAAATCCCATCCAATACATAGGCGTATTTTTTAGAATAATGGTATTTGAAAATCTTCTCAAACATATGGGTTTGGGTTTATGAATTCAAAAAACTTTGAATGGATTTTTGAATTCGCTCTTTATCTTGGCTTGTTAAATTACTCCCCGAAGGTAAGCATATTCCTTTTTGAAAAAGTTGTTCGGCGATCGTTCCTCCAAAATAAGCAGCACCTTTATAAAGTGGCTGCATATGCATGGGCTTCCACAAAGGGCGACTTTCTATATTATCTTGCTCTAAATGTAAACGGAAATCTTCTGGAGATAATTTCTTGTTTTCTGACTGTTCCAATAAAACACAGCTTAACCAACGGTTGGATATGTACCCCTGCGGTTCTTCTAAAAACTGAACTCCGTCTACATTTTTGAAAAGGTCTTCGTAGAATTTATAATTTGCTCGGCGTGCCGCTACTCGATCATCTAAAACCTGAAGTTGACCTACACCAATCGCCGCCGCAATATTAGACATTCGATAGTTGTACCCTAAGGTAGAATGTTCGTAATGCGGAGCATTATCTTTGGCTTGCGTTGCCAGAAAACGAGCTTTGACTATTGCTGATTCATCATTGGATTGCAATGCACCCCCTCCAGAAGTTGTGATGATTTTATTTCCATTGAAACTCAAAATTCCAAAGGCTCCAAAAGAACCACAAGCTTGACCTTCAATTGAAGATCCTAGCGCTTCGGCAGCATCTTCTATGATTGGAATTTCATAACGTTCCGAAATAACCCCTATCTCTTTCATCTTGGCTGGCATCCCGTAGAGGTGCACAACAAGAATGGCTTTGGGTTTTTTACCTCGTTTTATAAAATGCTTGATTGCTGTCTCCAAAGCTTCAGGACACATGTTCCAGGTTTCGGGTTCAGAATCTATAAAAACTGGCTGTGCTTGTTGGTAGGTGATCGGATTTGATGAGCCGATAAAAGTAAAGGATTGACAAAGCACAATATCATCTTTCGCTACATCCAACAAGCAAAGTGCTAAATGAATTGCAGCGGTTCCAGACTGAACAACAGCTGTATGTTTTACTTGGGTATAGTCCGATAAATCGCTTTCAAATTGACTGATAAAAGGACCTACAGGAGCAACCCAATTGGTTGCAAAAGCCTCTTGTACGTTTTTCAATTCCTCAGTTCCCATATGGGGAGAGGAAAGCCATATTTTATCCTTCATATTCCTTTATTACTTTCGCTGGAATTCCAACAGCTAAACAATTTGAGGGAATGTTTTTAACGACAACACTACCCGCACCTAGGGTAACATTATTCCCTACTGTTACTTGATTTAT
>Ga0075468_10001070_pt1 | contig 11389 bp, 9 predicted proteins | sample DEB08_DNA_12_FD_77578 | JGI IMG/M metagenome (GOLD analysis project Ga0075468, IMG submission 77578) | Aqueous microbial communities from the Delaware River and Bay under freshwater to marine salinity gradient to study organic matter... | ecosystem: Environmental > Aquatic > Marine > Coastal ...
GAAGTTCCGGTGGTCTTGAAGTGGTCGAGGACGCTCTTCGCGTTGTCCCCCGAATCCGCGGGTTCAACAGTCGTCCACATGACGACGTTGCCCTCGTCGTCCGCGAACGGTTGGACCGTAAAGCGCAGCCCGTTCTCGACCCAACTCGGGGGGGTCACGCAGATGCAGCCAGCCCGCGGACTGCCGTCGTCGCGGTGCTTCATGGAGATGGCGGACGTGATGGGACGGTCGAAACGGATGGTCATGGCATTCCTTTCAAAGAAGCCGTGAAATTTGATTCACCCGAACAACATGTCCGGGTGAGCAAAGCGAAAGCCCGGACTTGTTGGGTGGGTGAATGCGTTAGGCTTGTGTTGTGGGAGAGCGACTAAAACGTGGCGTGCCCTGACGCCCGTTTGGTCGATCGTTGTGGTGGGGTGGTGGCCCCTCGGTGGCTGTGCCAGCACTAGGAGAAAGGCCCTCCCCGTATCAAAATTCTTTTCGTTGGTACCTTTGGTACGCCTGCGGTACGCCGTAATCGCCCTTATCGCGTCAATACCGGCGTTATGTACCACATGTGCCACATGTGCCATACCTGCGGCACACATTTATATACCTATTACTACACACCCTACTTTTTAAAAAGGTATGGTACATCTGGTACAAACCCCTCTACCAGCCCCCTACAGCGGAAAGGGCGTACCACACCCCCTACCGGCATGGTACGCCCCTATGGTACATCTGGTACGCCTAGCCCTTGACAGACAAGCCCCTGATGCCCCTTTTGCCGCCGCCGCCGATACGGGCTCTACGGAGGTCCCAAGTGGACCCCTCAATAACCCGGTACACCAACTGGTTCTTACTGAGTGGGGGGACTCTCAGCCCCTTGCTCCAGTCTTCCCACTTGCCATAAACCGCATCGGACGTAACAAAGCCCCCTTCTTTAGGCTTGAAGCATGAGCCTAAGAACTCGTCAATGGGGTTATTGACGGTGTGGTACTCATCAATAAGAGCCAATGACCTCTCGGGCATAGGGAACTTCTTCTTGGGCTCGGATTCCGTTTCGATTGCCTTAGCACCCTGCCAAGCCCAATACGCAATACCGGGCAGTTCAGCAAGCAACTGCTCCGCTAGGCGATAATTTTCACGACCCGCAAAACTTACCGTGAAGGGGAGTAAGACCATTTTCCCAGACAGCCCGAGCCCCTTGTTGGGAAGACGCGGAATCTCGTTAGATTGCATGATCGGGACGGCGTCCACGACCACGTTCCTGAGAGGTTGTTCAAATTTTCGGTTGATGGAGATGGGGTCTCGCCCCACGATCGACTTAAGAACTCGGCAGGCTGCTTCGCCTTCACGATTCGATATCTCGGATACTTCATTGATTGCCATCACCCGTGCTTGTTCGATGCCCCAGAGCCCGAACTGACCAGCGATATCCTCAAGGCAGGTGCCCATATAGCCCTCTCCAAGCAGGGCTTTGAGGATCGACATGATAGTACCCTTGCCTCCCCGGATCTTGCCATACATCAAGAACCATTTCGCATAATCCCTATGGGGAAGCAGGCAATAACCAAACATCCGCTGAAGAAGATTACTCCATTCAGGGTCTCCCCCACTCCATTCAGACAGGCAACGATGCCAAGTAGGGCATTTTGCCCCCGGCTCAAAGTTGCAGGGGATCACATTTGGGTCAAAGAAGGTTTCATCTCGACTGAAACGATCGCCAGTCTTGGCGTCAAGGATCGTGTCTGCAAAAGAAATCAGGGTTCTAGTTGTTTTCGTTTGTGGAGCGGTAAGCCAGACAGGAGACTTTTCATGAGGCAAGGTTTGAACCGCTTGCAATGCTCTCATCACTCCTTGAACCTTTGGGATGTTGGGGGCATACCGAACTTGCTGTGTTCCATTGGCGGATGCTTGGGAAAAAGTAGTATTTTCCAATGACACCCAAATAGCACTTTCAACCCACTCCCGATCTCGCTGCTGCCATCTTTCTCCGTACCATTCGTAAAAATTTCCTCTCCAAAACCACAATCCGTTTCTATTATTAGGGGTAGAGAAACGGGTTGATAGAAGGTATCGTGCAACCTGCATCGGTTCTTGGGACGCCAAGGTAGGGGTTTGGGTCCTGTTCGTCATGTTGACTCCAAAGGGTTTTAAAATGTCTAACTTTGCAAGTGGTATGGGGATGGGATTTTTAAACAATCCCATGGCAATGAGCGCATATATGCGGGGCAAGGCTGACGCCACCACCGCAGCAAAGGAATCTAACACGGTTTCCAACTCAAGCAACCCCATGAGTGGGATTAACGACATTTATGCTCAGATGAACCGTGACGCAAACGATCGTCGCCGAGACTCTGTTCTTCAGGCAACATACGAAGCCAACCGTGGTCTCTTCCCTCTCGTTCAGGACAGGAAGAAGACGAATCGAATCAATGAACGTCGTCGTAATGCGAGAATTGGAAAAAAGTCCAAGGCTCAAATGGAACGAGACGAAAGAAGCCGCGACCGAACGAGGGCAGCAAACGCCGATAAGAAGAATCGGCGTGCTGAACGAGACAAACAGCGTGAAGCAGATCTAGCGGCTGAAACGCAGCGTTTGATTGCGTTCGGCCCCAACACATCTGCGGCTGCTGTTGCAGCAGGCCAAGCAGACAAGAACGAAAGTCTTGCCTACCAAGAAGAACAAGATCGCCTAAGAGCAGAGTCTGCTGCTAGAGCAGAGGCTGCTGCTGTGGAGGCCGAACGAATCAAGGCAGAGCATGAGGCAGGAATTGCTCAAAGCATTGCAGCCGGGGAAAACATGGAACCCCAAGGCGATATCGACGATCAAGAAGCATACCGTATTGCAGATGAAGTCCATGCCGCACAACAAGCAGCAATGGAAGCAGAGAGAAGGCGTCAGGAAAGAGTTGCCGCATTGCAGACAGGCCAACTGACTCCCGAGCAAATAGAGGTTGGTCAAGCAGGGGCAGCAGCAGGTCAAGCGAGTTTTGACCAATATCAAAATGATCCTGACCGTTATCTTGGTTTTATTGATCCCCGCCAAGACGTATCTAGAGACTCTTTTTATGACAGGAATTTCTTTACCCCCGAAGAAAGAAATGTTCCTCATCATCTGAGCCCTCAATTTCAGGAGTCACAGGAAGCCATCCGTCCTTATATGGAAAGAATGGGACCCGGAGTGCTTCGTAATGTTGGCCCCGCCGCAAGAGTCATTCCGGGTATAGCAGGAAGGGCCGCGCCTCCCCCCAGACCGGCTTCCTCGCCTCCACCCCGACCAGCCCAATCGCCCCCCTCCCGACCGGCTCCTGCTGGTCCCGCTCTCCCTTCCCCTCCTCCTTACGGTCGGGCAACGCCTATGCCGGGTCGAGGTCCCGGATTGCCAAGACCGACCGTTGCTCCCCCCGGAATCACCCATCCTTCTCATTACCTTATTAGAGGAAGAGACGGAGTTACCAAGGTTGGTACTCAAGGCATGTCTCCCACCGAAATGAACATGCTTAGAATCAAATCTGCTAGAGATGGGCTCCTCTGATATGCCCGAGAAGCGAAACATTGTTCGTACAGGGATAAACAGGCGTGCTGCCAATGCCGCCAAGAAAAAGAGGATCACAAAGCAAGGTCGTGGCTTTGAAGACTCTTTGACTGGAAAGAAGTTTGGCTATCCGGTTACAAAACAATTTCCACTCCGAAATCTACTGGGCACTCGAATTCTTGAGGATCTTGTAAGCATTGGAGTAGACCCCGACGAGGCTTTAAACCTCGTGAAAGATCTTGGCGATCTTGATGATCTTGATCCGCATACGCGATTAAAGGTCTTTATGAGTAAGACAACGCTTCCTCCGCCAAAGACTCTTATTGATGACGCTTTGGGTCAACCGGGACCTACTCAATCAAGAAGCCAAGTCCGCCAAGGTCAGTCTTTTATTAAAGCCCAAGACACTGCTGATTTAAAAACTCGTAAGAAACTTCTTACGGATGTCAAGAAGACTGGTCTTCTTGCTTACCGACAGCAAAATGAACTTCAGAAAATTACTGACAAGTTAGATGAAGTCCCTCTCACCGACACGGCTGACATTAAGGCTGCTAGAAGATCTAATCGGTTGGACCAAGAAACCCTTAAACAAATGGGGTTTACTGACGATATTCGGAGGGTTGAATCATCTCCTTACATGGGACCCGCTGCTAGCGAAAACCTCGACAATTCCCCCCTCTCAAATAACCCACTAAAGCAGACACCTGCGTCAAGATTTAATGCGGTAAGAAGAGGCTCTACCCTTGTGGTGGAACAGGGACCAAACACTTTTATTGTCGAGCCTGATAAGAGCGGGAAAGGCTTGAAGATTTCTAGGCAGTTCTTTAAGAGAAGCAAAGATATCCAAGGAAACCCCATTAGAACTGCTGGGAGTTTTTCAGAAGATCTGGTAGCACTAACCAAAGACCAGAAAAGCAACTTCATAAAGGCTCTTGCCTCTAAGCAAATAGAGGAAACAACTGATTTCCAAAGGAAGTCTGCAATTAAAGCCGCTATTAGTACAAAGGCTAAACGGGTCGCTGCTTTTGAACGACTAGAGGCAAGCGGAAAGCCATTTGGTACAGTTTCTTCTGGGATACGAACTGCTGGAATGACAGCAGTAGCAAAGGGGGATCTCAGTAGTGAAGGCGTAGATTCTGTACGGGTAGGAGGGCAACGTGTAACTCCTAGAGATTTAGCCACCATCTCAGAAAAGAACATAGGTCGTGGTGGTAATTACCGAAATACGAAAGCAGATATGATGCGTGCGGCCAGATCCCTTTCAAGAAAGGGAGGACCGGCTGCACTCATCGCACTTGCCGTTCTATTGGGCGGCGGTGCAATGGTAGGAGGATCAAGTGACTCAGCCTGAATGGCAACACGAAGAGAGTGGGGGGAAGATCCTTTCGTTCTTTGATGCCGACGCTGCATCAAAAGCGTTGGAGATGAATTCTTTCTCGATTGAGGAAGAGATTGCCACCCTCGTCCAGCATCTTCGTGATCCAGACGCTAAGATCGCCCTTAGAGCCCATAACCAGTTACGGAGAGTACTCAATGAAGTCGCCAAGGCGAACGGACTCATTACGACTCAGGAGTACACCGCAACAGACAAGGAAGGAAACCAGAGTGTCCGCATCACCCGCAATCAAAAACTCCTCTCAAACCTCAAAGCAACGACCCACAGAAGTCAAATCCCAGAAAACCCCGATTTTGCAGCCCAGTATCTCGCCCCGTCAAAGTCTGATTCTGAGGCAGATGAGGCAAATGGGACCGATGGGAATGGCGAGATCGGCGGGTCAAGTACTATTCGACTTGGCGATTAAAGACATTGATGAAGTGGTAGGAAGTCGAGAAAGATTCGGGGTTCTTATCTACGAGTCGTTCATTAAAAAAGATGAACCCACTGAATACTTTTTCCAAGTCTTCAATAATGTCTATCCGCATTCCATGGTTGCCCATAGTGAGATTGCGTTTATCGCAACGATGTCTCGTATTGCGACCACTCTGATGATGTCCAACGGAACTTTCAATGCGGATCAAAAGGATAGAGACAAGGGCTGAGGGTAATGAATTATTTCCGCTACCTCCAGATTACATGGAGTGTACGGAAGACGGTCAGCGTCAAGCCCGAGTCAATGCCTGTCGTCAATGGCTGGTCCCTGTAACGAGTCCGCAAGATAAAGCGGATCGTTTCATTGGGGCCATGCTGTTCTTCGATCATTGGTATCTGTGTCCTGATGAAGCAGACGACTTTAACCCAATGTTCTATGACGAGGATCCAGTCCCCCTCCCGGATGGTCACTTGGGGATCTATAAGGAGTGGGCTCAGAACCGAGCATCCATTGCCATTGCACCGCGAGGTTTTGCAAAGAGCAACTGCATCCGCAAGTCAATCCTCCTCCAGATGTTGACGCGGCCCGGTTACTCCTTCATCTACGCAACCTCCACCAACGACAACGCCAAGCAGACCGGCCAGATCATCAAGACGCAGTTCCAGCAGAACTCTCGAATCTTTGACGATTGGGCTCCCGAGTTTGACGACAACCGAATTGTGCCTCGTCGCGGCGAAGCCTCTTTCGGTATCGAGTTGATGTATTTGAAGAACGGGTCTTGGTTCCGTGCGATCTCATCTGAGAGCAGGCAGCGGGGCGGTCGCCCCCGCTGCTACGTTCTTGACGACCCCGAATACGATCCTCGGGCATCTACCTCGATGTCTGTCCTCCGATCGTATATGGACACCCTCCTCTTCAAGGTCGTCATGCCCATGATCACGAGGCCCGGCACCAGCCTTCGCTGGCTTGCCACCTTCGTGAGTCGCCGCCATTATGCGTGGTACGCAATGGAGACTCAAGCGTCTGAGAACGGGCTTAAAGCCCGTGATCCCCGCTTTGACCATTGGTCCCGAATGATCATCAAGGCGGCATACAAAGACAAGGAAGACAATTTGATTTCCTGTTGGCCTGAAATGTGGCCTGTAGACAGGAAGCATAAACTGGAAGATCCTCGCCTTAAAGAACGTATCAGCCTTGAAGAGATCAAGGAGCAGATCGGATCTGCCAACTTCTCGTCGGAATACATGGCTGACCCCGGCTCTAGCGAAGATCAGTTCTTCCCCGAACTTGACGAGTCCCATCGTTGGTGGTTGACGAGCATTGATGCTGACTACGGTGCTAATCCAAGAGATTCTGCAACTCTCTTGAATTGGAAGGATCAAGAAGGCAACACTAAGAAGATGCCGATCTGTGACTTCCTCAAGGAGTCTTGGGTGTTCATGACGGTAGATACCTCGTGGACCTCAACAGGCGATTCTGACCTGAAGGTTTGCACGGTGATGGCGGCTACCCCCGACAACGAGTTGTTTGTATTGGATATCTGGGGGGCTCAATGCGATGAAAACACCCTCATAAAGAAGATCTTTGAGATTGCCGACAAGTGGAAGGTTCCTTCTATCCACCCCGAAGTCGTTCGCCAAAGCATCGCTCTTTATCAAAACCTCGATAGCCTTGTTAAACAGCGTGCGACCGAGATGTTTGGGGTTGCCCACATGCCAAAGATCGTGCCTCTCAAAGTAGGCATGATCTCCAAGTCAGCCCGGATCGGGGCTCTACAGTTCCGGTTTGAAAATGGCCTCATCAAGTTCCCGCTGGAACGCCGGATGGATCGGCATTGGACGAATCTCTTTGACCAGATTGAACAATTCAACCCCGAGGTAGCCGATGGAGGTCTTGCTAAAGACGACCATATTGATACTATCTCTATGTCTGGAAATATCCTTAAAGGGCGAATACACAGAAACCCTGAAGATATAGTGGACGATAGGAGTGTCGAAGACAAACTCCTAGACGGCGAATTAAAAGACGACGATGGCACCCTTCTCGCCTATAAACTCGCATCAATTTCCCCGGAATTTGTCAATGAACTCCTCGCCCGAGCAGCAGATCAACCAGAGGATAGATCCAGTAGGGTCTGATCCTGCTTTTCAACAAGTGACAATTCCGTATTTTCTTTATGAAGCAATGGCAAGAGCCTATTACAGTCTTGATAGAAATGCCGATTTACCCGTCCAGCCTCCTCCTAAAGTGGGGGGAGATATTAATTTTGACGGGGTTCAGTTTAATCCGATGGATATCCCACCTCATTGGAAGCCGGGGGGCGTAGCCGCAAAGGAACGACATGTCTCAAACCAGATTCAAACTACCCAAAAAGAAGATTGAGATTTGTCGGGTCATTCGTGACCATGCCGAAAAAGAAATTTCGCGGCTGTCATATCGTCGAATTACTTGGCTGCTTACTTATTACTACTTGAATGGGATGCGTCGTTTCGATGTATTCGATCCTGAGTCCGGCAACTTGTCCCCCCACTACCTTGATGAAGAGGGGAATATGGAGTTCCAGAGTCAGGAGATGCTGTCTGCTATTGACCGGGCGTCTTCTCGGCTGTCTTCAATGGACCTTCGGCCCAAGATTCTTCGGACGGGAACCAGCCTCCCCATGATTCGCCAGCGTGCAACCGCCCAGTTGCTTGCTGATTCCCTTGTTTCTGACGAACAGGTTGCAGAAGTAAGTACTAAGTTTGCTCACTTGTTCACCTCGTTGGGCTCTTGCGGTATTCAAGGCCACATCACTCAGCACGAAACTATTGGTCTTACTTCAGATCTCGAAGTAATTCATCCAAAGGAAATCCTGCCTTTCCCTTCGCTTGGTCAAGACTACACCAAGCAGTGTGGAATGATTCGTCAGCGGCTTGTTCCGCTTGAAACTTTGGTTGAGAAGTTTGGGCCAAAGATCAAAGCAAATCTGGAAGATTGCGAATATTACGATATGGAGATCGGTGATCCTCTCGACGATCCCGATCTCACCCAAGACCACGGACAGACTGTTAATCCCTTTAACAACAAGGGGTATAAGAGTAATAGTGCCGACTCAATGACGGTTGTTCGTATTCGTGAACTCTGGATTGACGGAGATAGAGGGACTTGTTCTAGGTATGTCATATGTTCAGGTGATTACCTGATTGACGACCAAGACTTGAGTAGCAGTCAGACTTATTGCCCGATTGGCTTCGCCCGATTCATGGAGAACGGGTCGTTCCACGGCGCAGGTCTTTTCGATCTCCTGTTCAGCATTAACCGTGAGATGGAAAAGATGTTGAAGGCTCTCTTCAACAACATCAAGAATCTAGACAGGTACGGCGTTGTTGTTATGCCGCAGGGATCATTCAACGAGCGTTCGATCCTTCGAGAAGTAGGTGATGGCTTACGGATGATTTCGTATCAGCCTGACCCCCTCAATGAAAAGTTCAGCCCATTCACAATCCAGCCTCACAACGCAGGCGATGTTCCCGGTAAGACAGCCGCATTCGCCAAGCAGTTGATGCAGTCGATCAATCCAGTCCAAGACCTTATTGCCGAAAAGGGACGGGTGGACTCTGCAACCGGCCTTCAGTTCCTCGACGAACAAATCAATCGTGCCATGACGAATCCGACAATGGGAGTCGTTCAGGCATTCGGAAAGATGTATCGGAGTATGGTCTCAAACGCCACAAGAGAACTTGTGGTCAACCCTCATCCTATCCCGGTAAAGGCATTCGATCTTAATCTTGCTGGTGCGGTAGTTGACTTTGATCGAAGCGAGATCTCATTCCAGAATAATCCAATTCCCAATGTTGCTCATCTGACATTCTCTGTTCGGCAGATTAACCCGCGATCAGAGGTTGCTCGTAAGCAAGAAGCCATGCAGATGCTTCAAGCAGGTCTTACTGATCCAGACGGCCTTAAGTTGTTTGCACTAAAGGAGGGTCTGGACTTTGCTATGTGGATTGACGAAGATCAGTCGGCTTATGAGCAGGTCGTTCAAAACATCCTTCAACTTTACGGCAACGGATCAGATCCGGGTCAAGTTGTCATTACTCCTCATACCAGTAAGCCTGAAATTCAAATGAGGGTATTGTCTTCATTCATGTCAGGCCCTCTAATGACCAAGGCAGACCCCTTGGTCATTGACGAGTTTAAGAAGTATCGTGAAGCACTAATTCAATTCATGGGCGCATCGCTTCCTGCAATGGTGCCGAATCCAGATTCGGCAGCACTCTTTGCAGAACAGCCGCCTCAACCCGCCGTTCCCGGACCTCAGCCCGGACCCGGCATGACTCAAGGAGCCAACATTGGCTGAAGAGAACACAAACGTGGAAGAAACGAGCGAAAATCCTACCCCTAATGTAGAAGAGGTAGTTACACCGCAAGTCCCCATCGACATGGATCAGAAGATCAAGGTGGGGGGAGAAGAATTTACGGCTAGAGAATTGGCAGACACTGCCGAAAACTACGAAAATCTTCGGGCATATGCCGAAGAACTTGAGCAGTTCAAAGAAGCAACTTCTCGTCTTATGAACCCAGAAACTGATCAGGCAGTAAAAAAGAGGGATGCCACAGATATCCTTCTGAACATGAATTACACGCCTGAACAAGTCAGCGAGTGGGTTAAAATCTACGATCAGGAAGAACAAATGACTAGTCCGCAGCCCGAACAAGCCCCCCAGCAGCCTATGGTGGATCCCCGAACAGATCAGATCAATGATCAGGTTCTAAAGATGCGGGCTCAGATGCTTCAGCAAAATCTAGAAAATTCTCTTTCTAGTGCTATTAATTCAGATGGTGATGGTAAGGTTCTTATGGATTGGCTTGGTTCCAATCGTAGTGAAGAAGAAGCAAAGACCGCTCGTGAAAATGTTTCCGAGAGAGTCAGGGCTCAGGCTCTTGAAAACCTCCGAAACCGTAGAAACTACGCGGGCTCTTTTGATGATTCTTGGGTAGGGGAAGAAGTTAAGAAGGCGGCCAATTCGGTCGCAAAGGATATGCTCACGGTAATCGGCGATACGTCCAAGATTGGGCGTGTCCCGGAAACGGCGGGGCAGACCGAGACTCTTCACCGGAAGGAGCCCGTAAAGGTGCCAGACACCAAGGGCAAGTCTTTCGGTGATGTTGAAGCCCAGTTGCGTGACTGGACTTCTGATCAGATTCTTCGGTCGCTCTCCGATCCCGGTGGCGACTCTAAAGCGTGAGGTAATTTATCATGGCTACCACAGGTAGTATTTTTGACAAGGAGAGTACGCGGATTGAAGAGATCCTGTCGAAGCAGATCGACACGATCCTCCCGACTCTCGATCCAATTTGGCGTGACACCGTTGTGTCTTCTCAGGGCGTTGGTAGTGCCAGCGAGTTTTCAAAGGACTTTCAGGTCAACAAGTTGTACCGCACTGGTATGACGGGTGTGATTGAGAACGCTGGCGTCACCGACGTTGACGACTTTGTTCTCTACGGCGATCCAGACACTACTGCCCTTGGTAATCGTATGCGTCGTAACAGCAACACTACGACCTTCCCCGATCCGCTGGATGGTGCGAAGCCCAAGACGTTCCGTCTTACGGTTCCGATGCGTGCCATGTACACCAACCTGTCGCTCACCCTCGGTGAACTTCAGATGGACGCGACCCCTGCGGTCGTGGGCGATGTGATTGCTCCGATTCTTCAGGGCTTTGCCCAGAACCTGAGCCACACGCTGTGCAACTACTGGTACATCAGCCAGAATCAGGCGTACCGACTCGGTAAGATCAGCAGCGTCACCCACCACACCGATACCAAGGGTGTCGCAGGTACGGGTGCCGCTACGACTTCAATTAGGTCAAGCCGTATTGTCCTTGCAGGACACGAGTACGATCGGTTCTTCGTTGGTCAGCGTCTCGACATCTACCCGGAAAGCAGCGAAACCATCGCTTCTGATGGCGTGCGTCGTAACGGTGCCAGTGGTGTCCGTGATTCCGTGTATGTGGCTGCTGTTGATGACCTGAAGGGCGAACTGGTTCTTGTTTCGCCTAATGGTTACGACACCACT
>Ga0075468_10001075_pt1 | contig 11351 bp, 7 predicted proteins | sample DEB08_DNA_12_FD_77578 | JGI IMG/M metagenome (GOLD analysis project Ga0075468, IMG submission 77578) | Aqueous microbial communities from the Delaware River and Bay under freshwater to marine salinity gradient to study organic matter... | ecosystem: Environmental > Aquatic > Marine > Coastal ...
CTTGATGGTACAAAGCTTTTGGGACTTGGGACACGGTTCAAACTGTACATACAAGAAGGTGCAAGCTACAACGACATCACTCCAATACGCAGCACAACGGGTGCGGGCGACGTTACCTTTGCTGCAACCAATGGATCAAGCACGATAACTGTCACCGACACAGGTCACGGTGCCGCAGAAGGTGACTTTGTTACTTTTTCTGATGCAGCAAGTTTAGGTGGGAATGTTGTTGCAGCAGTCTTAAACCAAGAATATCAAATCGCATCTGTGCCAAGCACAAGCACGTTTACTATTGTCGCAAAAGACACAAGCGGTGCAGAAGTTACTGCAAACAGTAGTGACAGTGGTAATGGAGGTAGCTCGACTGTAGGGACATATCAGATAACAAGCGGGCTAGATGTCTTTGTTGATGGCACAGGTTGGGGTGTTGGTGCTTGGAGCTCTGGCTCTTGGGGTTCAACCTCTGCTTTGACTGATGCAAACCAGCTGCGTTTGTGGTCAATGGATAACTTTGGTGAAGACTTAATATCTAATCCTCGCGCAGGAAGCATCTACTACTGGGACAAAACAAATGGCCTTAGCACCAGGGCCGTCGCTTTGTCAGGCATCAGTGGCGCAAACTTGGTTCCCACAAAGGGGCTGCAGGTCATAGTCTCAGACATCGACAGACACGTTCTTGTGCTTGGCGCTGACCCTATCAATGCAGCAGGCACTGCGCGAACTGGCTCTATTGACCCGCTGTTGATTGCGTTCTCTGATCAAGAAAACGCCACTGAGTTTGAGCCATTAGCTACGAATACGGCAGGATCATTAAGATGTTCTGCAGGCAGCGAGATCATAGGTGGCTTGCGAGCTAGGCAAGAGACTTTGATATGGACTGACGTTGCGCTGTACAGCCTGCAGTTTATTGGGCCACCTTTGACCTTTGGTCTTAATCTAATCAATGAAGGCGTTAGCCTGATTGGCCCTAATGGTGCGGTGAATGCACCATCTGGCGTGTTTTGGATGGATAAGAAAGGTTTTTATTCATACGGAGGCAACGTCACTCCGCTGCCTTGTTCAGTAAAGTCGTATGTGTTTGATGACTTCAACGAAGGCCAGGCGTTTCAAGTGTTTGCGTTTTTGAACAAGCAGTTCAACGAGGTCGGTTGGTTCTACTGCTCTGCAGACTCAATCACCATAGATAGGTTTGTTGCGTACAACTACGAAGAACAAACATGGAACATTGGGCAGCTATCTAGAACTGCATGGCTTGATGAAGGCATCGTTGCTTTTCCAAGAGCAGCAGGTAAATCAAGCTCCACAAATTATTTGTTTCAACACGAGACAGGTCACGATGATGATGGCAGTCCAATGACTAACGTGTTCATCGAATCTGCTGACTTTGATATTGGCGATGGTGAGGAGTTTCAGTTCATTCGCCGCTGCATACCAGACATCAAGTTTACAGGCACAGGCTCAACTCAAACAATTAATGTGGTAGTCAAAGCGCGCAACTTCCCCGGCAGTACGCTGACCACCGATCAGACTACTGCAATCACAAGCTCAACCACCAAGGTCGATACTCGAGCAAGAGGGCGTCAAGCAGTGGTGCGCTTTGAGTCTGATGATGACGCAGTCACTGATTCGCAACTAGGCGTTGGTTTCAGAGTTGGTGGTACTCGACTTGATATACAGCCCAACGGTAGACGATGAGCAAGTTGTTAAAAAGCAGACTGCCTCTCATTAACAATGGTGCTTCTGTTGACGGCACCACGTTCAATAGAACAGTGCGCTTGCTTGAACTGAGCTTAGATGCGTTTGATCCAGACTCTACGCCGCAGTTCACGCGAGAGAAAAGAGACACTTTGAAATTCAATACAGGTGATTTAATCTGGAATACAACTATCAACACCTTACAGGTGTTTGATGGGAGCAATTGGATTAGTTTATCTCAGGAGCTGCCTTACACAACTGATCCTCTTGAAGCACAAGGTGAGGTTGGTTCTGTTCAGGTGATAAACAAAGGAGCAATCGTAGTGAGTGTAGGTTCATGACAAAACTATGCCCAAGAGGTAAAGCTGCAGCCAAGCGCAAGTTCAAGGTATACCCGTCCGCGTATGCAAACGCTTACGCCAGCAAGATTTGTGCAGGCAAGATTAAAGATCCGTCTGGTAAGAAACGTAAAGACTTCAAAGGCCCGAAGCCTAAAAGCAGTGGTACGTCATCTGCAGCGAAGAAAATAAGAAACGTGAGAGGCGGGGGCTTCATATCCAGACGAGCTAGATTGATAGACAGATGAGTTTAAAAGAATGGTTCGGCAAAGGCCCAAAAGGTGATTGGGTAGATATTGGGGCACCGAAGAAAGACGGTAAGTTCCAGAAGTGTGGCCGTGCCAAAGTAAAAGGTTCAAAGCGCAAGTATCCAAAGTGCGTGCCTAGGTCAAAAGCAAAATCTATGACTGAGGGCGAGCGGCGTAGTGCTGTTGCGCGCAAGCGTGCAAAGCCCCAAGGTGTGGGCGGCAAGCCAACAAATGTGAAGACCATTGTAAAAAAAGCCAATGGTGGTGAAGTTCGCCGTAATCACCGTGGTTGCGGTGCTGTTATGTCGGATCGACGCAAGAGAACTAGGTACTCCTGATGTTTAGACGATACGCAGAAGAGTTCAATGGCGGTGGCGAGGTCAAGAAACGACGCCGTGACAAGATGCCAAAGCGCAATAAAAAGAACTTTCGCCCTACAAAACAAGGCGCTGGCATGACAGAAGCTGGTGTAAAGGCGTATCGTAAAGCTAATCCTGGTAGTAAACTCCAGACTGCTGTGACGGAGAGTAAGCCTACAGGGAAGCGAGCAGCGCGTAGAAAGTCTTTTTGCGCACGATCTGCAGGACAAATGAAGAAGTTTCCAAAAGCAGCAAAAGATCCTAACTCTAGGCTGAGACAGGCCAGACGGCGATGGAAGTGTTAAGCAGGTGAGTAACTGATATGGGAAAAAAACCACAGTCGAGCAAAGAAATAGACCGCTTGCAAACGCAAAGCAGAGCGCGTGCTTCTGAAATAATATCTGATGATGCTAGATTTAAACGGTTTCCTGATTCTCCACTAGCCACAAAAGATCCTAGGTTTAGTCAAACATCATCTTTTTTAGGCGGTGCATCAAGCCCATATGCACAATCTCTAGCTCCTCAACGCTTAGCTGGTATGACTTATGCGAATCTTCCGGGAACCACGCAACCTTTTTACCCACAAGCAAACGTGGCCCCTCCTGTAGCCACAACGCCTCCAGCAAGCGGGGGTATCGGGGGTGGCGCATCTCAAGCGGGTTCTAGTTTTGGTTCTTTGCCAGAAGATTCGCAAGCGATCATAGCGTCCATAAGACAAGATTTAGATTTGCCTACTTTTGGCTCTTACGAAGACCTTGTGCCGAAGCCTATACCTAAGAAGGCTGCTGGCAACATTGGTAGGCAAACAAGGATTAAAAGGGAGAACAAGGCGGCGTTAGATCGTTGGAACAAGGGTAAAGCAGAATTTGAGGCGCGTCTTAAAGGTGACTCTGCGCCTGACTCTGCGCCTGAACCTGAGCGTGCACCTGATTCTGAAATACCATTCTCTCCAACTTTTGGCGATGACTTAATGCTCGCTGCGCAAGGCGGGATTGCAAGCTTGCCTGTTGAGATGAGTGGTGGAGGCATGCCCGGAGGAATGGAATTGTATGGAGGCGCGCCAGAGCCAACTGGCATGCAAAAGTTTGGCACCATGATGACAGGACTAAGCGGCAAGCTAAAAGATTTCTCATCTGAATTGGCTGGCGGTTCATCATCTCAAGGTGATGCCGATCTTGAAAATATGTCTAAAGAACAATTGATTGCCTTAATTATGCAAAGCAGAGGAGGCATGAGATCAAATCCGGGTGCAGGAAGAGATCCAAACGCAAGTTCATCTGATGGCCCAGACATTGGCCAAATAGCTAAACTAGCTTCCATGGTTGGAGGTATGCAAAGTGGCGGGTTAGCAGCACTTGCACAAGGTGGTGACGTAGATTTCCCTCGTATGAACGGCCCTATAGCCGGTCCAGGCACAGAAACAAGTGATGACATTCCTGCAATGCTTAGCGATGGTGAATTTGTTGTGAACGCTAAGGCGGTTCGTGGCGTCGGCAGAATGAATGGCGCTGGCAAATCAAAAGAGGAACAACGCCGTGAGGGCGCTCGCATGATGTATGCCTTACAGAAGGCAGGCGAGCAAGCGATGAGGAAAGCTTAGCCATGGTTCAGAATCTTTTACAAAGCAGCACAGTGCAGACTGATGATACGCTGCCTGTTGTTCTCCCAAGTGCAGGACAGACTTTTGCCGATCCAGCAATGGAGTTGGCGACTCGGAATATCCTTGCTAGTTACTTTGGCAGTGGGCAACCTGGTGACCTTGGCCTCATGGGTCAACCCATCCCCATACCGATACAACAAGTCGCTGGTCTTTCACCATTAGAGATTCAAGCACGCAATGCTGCACAAGGGTTAGGTGGTTTTGGTGCTCAACTCGCAGAAGCGCAAGATCTTTTCAGACAGGCTGGCCAAGGGTTTGACCCTCGTTCTGCTGGTTTGTTTGCCGATCCACGAGCGCGTGAACTGTACGAACAAAGCTTGGGCGTTTTTGACCCAGCGACAGGTGAGCGGTTTGTAGATCAACGTGCACGACAAGGCATGGAAACTGCGATTGGCGATATTGCAGAAGCAGGCAGAGGCATTCCTTCTATTCTTGGTAGTGCACAAGCAGGTATGTCTGATGCTGAGCGTGCCATAGCTGAAGCAAGTGGCACTGCAACAACAGGAATTACAGAAGCTGCTCGTGGTATCACGGGTGAGGTCGCTGGGGCGCAGACAGGCGCTGCAGAAGCCGCACAAAGAGCGCGTGCACAAACTGAAATGGCTGGTACAGACTTGCGGTCTGCTGGCCAAATGGGCCGTGCAGCAGCACTTCAAGGCATAGCTGGGCTTGCTGGCACTGGTGACCAGTTCGATCCTGCAGGCATAGCTAGATTCCAAGATCCCTTTAACCAACAGGTTATTGAGGCACAACAAGCAGAGATTGCAAGGTTAGGCGAGCAACAGAAACGAGATGCACGCGCACAGCAGATACGAGCAGGCGCATTTGGTGGGTCTCGAGGCGCAATACAAGAGGCAGAGATTGGCCGTAATGTATTACAGCAACAAGCCAAGACAGGCGCTGAGTTACGATCACAAGGATTTCAACAAGCAGCACAACAAGCACAACAAGCCTTTGAGCAGGCGCAGGGACGCCGTCAGCAGGCCGCACAACTTACTGGGTCATTGGGTCAAGCAGGCGCAGGAACCTCTCTACAGGCAGCACAGCAAGCAGGACAGCTTGGTTTGAGTGCGGAGCAACTGGCTCAACGAGGTGCGCTTGAAAGTGGGCAGCTTGGATTGTCAGGGCAGCAAGGTATTGGTTCATTACTTGGTCAAGCTGGGCAAATGGGCATGCAAGCAGGCAGAGACATTGGGTCTCTTGCTCAACAGCGTGGCGCTCTTGGGCTGCAGGGCGCACAAGCTCAAGCAGGGCTTGCAGGTCAACGCGCAGACATCGCTCGTGGCATAGGTCAGCTTGGTCTTCAGGGCCAACAACTTGGCGCAGATATATTTGGCCAGCAGATGGGCAGAACTGCACAAGCCGCTCAAGGTCTTGGCGGTCTTACACAAGATCAGTTTGGCACAGCCTTGCAAGCATTTGGCGCAGGTACTGGTGCACAACGTGCAGCCGCGTCTGGTATCGCAGGTCTTGGTCAACAAGGTCAGCAGATGCTTGGAACTCAAATACAAACCTTGGGTCAGTTAGGAACAACAGGTAGAGGCATACAGCAAGCGGGTCTTGATGCGCAGTACAGGGCTGCAACTCAAATGGCTGATGAGCCGTTCATGAGACTGCAGCGTGGACAAGCCTTGCTACAGGGTGGCGCACCATTTATGCCTCAATACACCAGTGGCTATGGAATGCAAGCAAATCAAGCAGGCGCTTATCAAGAACCAAGTAAAGCAGCAAAAGCTGGGCAAGCTGTTGGTTTCTTAGGCAATGTCGCTGGTGCGATTGGAAGTCTTTTTAATGTCTCTGACATACGCCTCAAAGAAAACGTGATGAAGATTGATGACGTTCAACCCGGCGTAGGCTGGTACACATGGGATTGGAATGACACAGCTAAGGATATGGGTATTGATGACCCAACTGAGGGTGTGATTGCACAAGAACTCAAAGCAGTTGACCCAAGCGCAGTTATTGTAGGCGATGATGGCTACTATCGTGTTGACTACTCCAGAGTAAACCGCAGTCGTGAAGCAATCTAAACGCCAGAAAAAAATCAGCAAGGTGATGAGCGAGTTCAAGGATGGCGCTCTCAAATCAGGCGGTTCGGGTAAAAAGGTAACAAATCCAAAGCAAGCCATAGCGATTGCTTTGTCGGAGGCAGAAGGGATGAACCAAGGCGGGATGATGTACAACCAAATCATGCAGCGACCAATGTTCCAAACGCCTCAACAGCGCCAAGGCATGGGCATCATGGCAGGCGTTGCGCCTGTGCGTGGGTATGCAAATGGCGGTGAAGCTGAAGATCTTGGCTTTATGGATTACGCTCGTGTGATGCCTGGCGTGATAAAAGACATGGTTGTGGGTGATGACGGCACTATGTCTGATTTCTTCACTACAGAAAAAACTGCTGAAGGCCAAGGTTTAACTGCAAGAGATCTCTTTGATTTTTTTATTGTTGATCCAGAGGATCCAACAGACGTTGCAATTGCAACCACAACAGCTGGTCTTATGGCATCTGGTGTTGGAGCACCCGGCGCGATTGCTGCTCAACTTGGGAGAATGGGCTATAAAGGAAAGAAAGTTGCTGATGTTGTAGAAAAAGCTGTGCGTCTTGGTGTTGGAGACACTAGAGCAAAAACTTTTGGTCGAGGACAAACAGCGCGAATGGCACCTGCTTTGCTAGGTTCAGAGGAAGCTATTGCTCAAGAGGCTTCTCCAGCTACTGGTGGAATAGCATCTCTTCCTGTTGAGGAAGTTCAAGTTTCTGCAGAAAATCCAGTCACTGTTGAAGAAATTGAAAGCCTTGGAGTTACTGCTGAAGAATTTGCAAAACTTAAACCACAAGTGCAACAAGAATACTTACAGCTTCTTAATGACAAAAGACTAGCCGCTAACACTGGTTACAATATTGGCTCTGGCATCGCAGGCATGGGCGATATTTTAACTGCACCAGTTAGAGGCGTTGGAGAAGGTTTAGAGGCTATCGCTCAAAGCCGATTAGGTAGAGTTCTTGGTCTTTCCGATCCAGGCGATGTTGATGAACCTTTTGAGATGTTCCCTATGTCTGAGTCCATGGCAGAGGGAGCTAGAAGAAATGCGCCCGCCACCATGGAACAATTGAAGCAAGGTTTAGAGCCACCTGCTCTTCCCTCTGCGCCTGCAGTTTCCGAAGTTGAAGAGGATCCTTTTGCATCTGTGACTCCAGAAAGCCAAGCTTTTGTTGAGCAGCAAGCAGAGGAGGTTGAGCCTGAAAGTTCAGGTGGCATATTTAGTATGCTTCAAGACCCCGCAACTCAATATGCTTTAGCAAAAGCTGCACAACCAACAGAAGGTAGAGTGCCTAGAAACTTCCTAAGCGACATGGTTCTTGGAAAAGAAGAGTACAGAGAGCTTGAGCGGCAGAGAGATCTTGATGAAAGAAGAATGCAGCAAGAAGAACGCGGTACTGCGTTTGAACAACAGCTTGAGATATTAAAGAAAGAGCGCCCCGATCTTGATGCGGCAGGTCGAATCAACTTACTGCTTAGTAAAGATCCATCTCAGTTAGAGCAATTAACTTTGTTCTCAAATGTAAAAGCGCAATACTATGAAAGCATTAGCGATAGCTTGTCGGGTCAAGATTTAAGTCCTGATCAAATTGATATAATAGCTGATCGATTAGCTAGAAAAGATTTAAAGATGGAGCCGAGAGAGGCGGCATCTGGCGGTACTTCTATAAATGTTGATGCAGAAGGTAACGAGATAGCGCAATGATAACGATAAATTTGCCAGATGGCAGGTCTATCAACATTGATACAGATGATAAAGATGCTGCTTTAAGTGCTGCAAAAAAATACATATCTAAAAACCCTATAACTGAACGTGGTGCTCAACTTGGCGAAGAAGATGTATCAGCTTTAGGCGACATAGCTCGAGGAGTGGGCGCTGGTCTTGTTGGTACTGTTGAGGGTATAGCTTCTCTCCCCGCAGAACTTGCAGACTTAGTTACCGATCCAGAAGAAAGTAATGCTGAAGCAGTAAGAGAATTCTTTGGTCAATACAAACCAACCACATCTACAACTTTAGGCGAAGCCGCCAAGTTTATTACACAATTTGCCGTACCCGGTGGTCTTGCCGCCAAGGCAGCGAAAGCTGCTCAGCTTGGGCGTGCTGGGCAGATTGGTTCATTTGCGGCTGCTGATGTTGCTGCTACAACTCCTGATGTTGAAACCCTTGGCGACTTCTTTGATGGTGGCCCCACAAAAAGGTTAGATGCGTCTGAATTAGTTGGCGCTGAACGTGCAGCTGCAGAGTTAAGTAACCGACTAAAGGTAGCTGCAGAGGGTGCAACTTTACTACTTGGAGTACCTCGTGCAGTAAAAGTTGCCGCTCCCGTAATAGGCAAAGGCGTTGATGCAGTTGCAAGCACAGACGTTGTTAAGAGAACTGCACAAGCTATTAAAAACCCAGATAGTGTTTTGACAAATGTTGGTGTCAAGGCTGATATAGATGACCCAACTTTTTTACAACAGAACATAGCCAAGGTCAGCAAGAGGGCAAAGAAGTATTTAACCTTTCAAGGCGAAATGCCTGATGTTTTCAGCCGTCAGCTACAAGCGTTAAGAGTTCAACAAGTAAGCGCCCAAAACCAACGTGCTCGGCAAAGCATGGAAGAGGTTGATAACGCTCTTAAATCTTTAAAAAAGAGTGGCAACCTAAATGAAACGGATGAACGCCTCACACTAAATTCCTTAAACAATTACATGTTTGCAGAGGAGGTTGGAGTGCCTGGCACAAGTGGGTTTAAACCGAGAAGCGTTGTAAAAGAAGAGGGAAGGCAAGCTCTTGTTGCTTTAGACGAAAAACTCAAAGCTGGAAAGTCTAAATCTTTGTTTGGAGGCAGGCGTGATTTAAGCCTTCTCAATGCAGCAGACAAATTCAGAAATCAAATAGACAAGTTATCAGACACAATTCGTGACGATACATTTTTAAGCAAAGAGATGTCGGATGAACTTACGACAGCCATTGGCGACAACAAAGGGTACTACGCCACAAGAATGTACCGATCTTTGAAAGATTCAGATGCATATGTTCCTACTGAGCCACAAGTTAGGAGTGCGCTTGATGAAATAATGAAGATTTCAGAAGCAGCAAACCCAGGCCAAGGAGTATCTGAAGAGGCTGCTTTAGGAATACTTAATGATTTGAGACAAAGGGTTTCATTCAACAACGCCAGCATGAAGCCAGCAGATCAGTTTGCCGAAAGCACTCTAAGTGGCGTGGCTCAAGGAATAATGAAAGGCAGAAGACTTGATGATTTGCCTGCAGTTAGAGACTTTTTGGGCGAGTACTCTGGTGCATCTGATGTGCTTGCAAGAGTTAAAAAGAAAGACGGTACATTTGGTGTTGAGCCAATTAGACAAAGATCACTAGAAGAACAACGCCTTGGTCTTAGAACTAAAGCTATCGACACCATTGATGGCATGGCTAAAGCTATCAACAAGTCAAAGTACTTTGACAATTTAAATATTTATAACAGCACTTTGCCTGAAGCAAACAGGTTTATTTTTGACGCAGTACCCAAAAACGTAACATTTCAAGAAGCTGAAAACTACGTTCGTGTTGGCATGGAAGGCGCATCTACTGCAACAGAAGTATCGGACATTGCTAGAAAAAAATATGGCCCGCTTGCAGGTAAGTACGTCAAAGAAGAATATCTAAGAGCAATCGAAGATATGCCACAACAGTTCTTGAGTGCAGACACTAACAGGCTTTGGGCCACGTTCTTAGCAGCAAAAGGTTTCTCGCAAGTCGCTAAGACAGTTCTAAGCCCAGTGACGCAAATAAGAAACGCGACCACCGCATCTTTCTTTGCACTAAAGAACGGCAACTTCGGCAATGCAGAAAACTTAATCGACTCTGCTCAAACGGTCTTTAGTCAAATTGGCCAACGACTTGTTGATTTGCCGGGTAGCAGCGCGGCAGAAGCTTTGGCCACAAAGATTAATCGATCTGGAAGGCTTGTTGATAAAGGCGTTGACGGCACTGCTAACATCAAGAAGGGCGACATAGATAATTACTACGATGACCTTATTGAGTTAGGAATCGTTAACACCAACGCCAAGATTGGTGAATTTGAAAACTTATTTAAAGATGCACTTAGCGCCAAACAAGGCGTCTTCGGTAAGAAGTATGTTGAGAAAGCAGCGAATATACAAAACACTTTTGCTGGAAAGCTGTATCAAGGATCAGACGATATCTGGAAGATATACAGCTATGAAATGGAACTCGGTCGGCTCATGGATGCGTTTAAGAAAGGCGCAAAAAACATACCTATAACAGATGTTCAAAACCAATTAATGCTAAGAGGCCGTTCTGTTTCTGAATTAAGTGGCCCAGAACTTCAACAGCTTTTAAAACGAGAAGCTGCATCCATAGTCAAGGACACAGTCCCCAACTACGCTCGTGTGCCTCAAGCAATACAACAACTAAGGCGGTTACCATTCGGTAACTTTGTTGCGTTCCCTGCTGAGATTATTAGAACCTCTGCCAGCGTTTATGGTCGAGCGATGAAAGAACTTGGCAATGAGTCTACTGCAATTAGATCTATTGGCATGCGTCGGTTGCTTGGTTCTTTGACTGTTGATGGCGGTCTTTACGGTGGATTAATGGCTGGGGGTCTTGCGCTTACTGGTTCTGACATGGAACAAGTGAATGCTTTCAAGCGTTCTTTCGCTGCCGATTGGGAAAAGAACGCAATGCTCATACCTCTTGCAACAAACAAAGATGGCAAGATCACAGACTTTTATAACTTCTCGTACACCAATCCTTATGATTATTTAACTCGTTCAGGAAGAGCAATCTTCAACGCTGTTAACTCAGGCATAACTGGCGAAAAAGAGTTAAATGCAATTGCTTTTGATGCAGCAATGGAAAGTGGAAGAGAGTTCTTTTCACCCTTCCTTGGCGAATCTATATTAACTGAAAAGATTTTAGATATAGGGCGTAATCAAACTAGGTTTGGTCGATCTGTTTACAATAACGAAGATCCATTTGATGTAAGGGTTGGTAAGTCTTTTGC
>Ga0075468_10001080_pt1 | contig 11339 bp, 9 predicted proteins | sample DEB08_DNA_12_FD_77578 | JGI IMG/M metagenome (GOLD analysis project Ga0075468, IMG submission 77578) | Aqueous microbial communities from the Delaware River and Bay under freshwater to marine salinity gradient to study organic matter... | ecosystem: Environmental > Aquatic > Marine > Coastal ...
GAAACAGATGTTTATGACGGAAACCCTACACCAATTAGAACTACTAACATAAGTGGGTCAGGCGATTCTATATCAATAGCATACGTTACTAACGGTACAAACCCCAGCCATACCATACAGGCTGTTTCTATATTGTATGGTGCAGGGGATAGGAGATAAAAAGTGGCAGGATATGTAAGACAATCTTCAGCAGATATTATTGCAACGGCTGTTGTCCGTGCTAACCCGCTGAACGTAGAGTATAATGCATTACGAGATGCATTTAACGCAAGCACAGGACACAAGCATGATGGTACTGCAGCAGAGGGTGCGTATGTACCACTGATTGCAGACTCAGATGCATTAAACAAAGTAGTTATTGATACATCAAACAATCGTGTTGGTGTATTCGTAGAAGTGTCTAATGCTGCTGTAGAGCAAATACGTATTCAAGATGGTGCAGTTGTTCCTGTCACTAATAACGACATTGATCTTGGTACATCTAGTTTACAGTTTAAAGATTTGTTTATTGATGGTACAGCTAATATTGATAGTCTTGTAGCTGATACTGCAGACATTAATGCAGGTACTATTGACGGTGTAACTATCGGTGGTAGCTCTGCTGCTGCTGGTACGTTTACTGCCTTAGCTGCTACAGGTACGTCTACACTTACCACAGTAGACATTAACGGTGGTGCTATTGATGGTACTATTATTGGTGCTAACTCAGCAACATCAAGTACATTTACTACAGCAACAACTACAGGTCTTGCTACATTAGCTACAGCAGATATTAATGGTGGTACTATTGATGGTGCAGTCATTGGTGGATCATCTGCTTTAGCTATTACAGGTACAGTAATTACTGCTAGTACAAACTTTGCAGGGGCTTTAACAGGCAACGTTACAGGTAATGTGACAGGTAACGTCACTGGTAATGTTACAGGTGATGTAACAGGAGATCTTACAGGTAACGTAACAGCTTCTAGTGGCACATCTAGCTTTACTAACCTTACAGTTAATGGCACTCTCAATATGAATGCTGGTACTTCAGCTACTATTGAGAACCTATCTGCACCGTCTAACGCTAATGATGCTGCACGAAAGGCTGATGTAGATGCAGTAAGTGCTGCCAAGCTCAACCTATCTGGCGGTACTATGTCTGGTGACATTGCTATGGGTGGTAACACCGTTAGTGGCTTAGGCACACCTAGTGCTTCTGCAGATGCTGCCACAAAAGGCTATGTAGACACATCCGTATCAAACTTAGTAGATAGTGCTCCCGGTACTTTAGATACTCTGAATGAGCTAGCTGCAGCACTGGGTGACGATCCCGACTTTGCTACTACTATTACCAACAGCATTGCCACTAAGCTGCCTCTAGCTGGAGGCACAATGACAGGTGATATTGTATTAGGTTCTAATAAAGCAACCTCTACAGCTACACCTGCCACTGACGATACACTTACCCGTAAAGGCTATGTTGATACGCAAGACGCTCTGAAGCTACCTAAAGCTGGCGGCACTATGAGTGGTGCTATTGCAATGGGTACGAATAAGATTACAGGTTTGGGTGATCCTGCTGCTAATCAAGATGCATCTACTAAAGCCTACACTGATACACAACGTGACACTCGTTTACCTCTAGCAGGTGGTACGATGACTGGTGGTATTGTGATGGGTAATAACAAAGTCACAGCTACCTACACGCCCAGCGCCAATGCTGACCTGACTACTAAAACATATGTAGATGGTATTCTAGGCTCTGCTACATCGGCTGCTACAAGTGCTTCTGCTGCTGCAACATCTGCAACTAATGCAGCCTCAAGTGCTACTGCCTCTGCTTCATCAGCGTCTGCTGCTGCAGCTTCATATGATAGTTTTGATGATCGTTATTTAGGAGCTAAGTCTTCAGCACCTAGCACTGATAATGATGGTGATGCACTAACTACGGGCGCTTTATATTGGAACACAAGTAATAATAGTTTATTTATATGGACAGGCAGTGCATGGAGTGCTGCAGCATTTGATACTTCAGGTGCGTTAGTTGCAGTAAACAACTTATCTGATCTTAATAATGCTGCTACTGCCAGAACTAACTTAGGTTTTAATGCAGGAGTTGATGCACATCTAAATACAAGCACTGCAGCGAATGGAGAGTTTTTATCTTGGAACGGCTCAGACTATGATTGGGCAGCGGCTGGTGCTGATCTTTACATTGCTAATCCTTCAAGTGCTACTGATCCAACTGCAGGTGGTACAAATGCTGTAGGTATTGGTACTGATGCTGTAGCAAGTGGTAATAATTCTATTGCATTAGGAGACAATGCAACTTCCGCAGGGGTAAGATCAACAGCACTTACATACTCTCACGCAGGTGGAGTGGACAGCTTTGCAGCAGGTATTGGTAGCAGTTCAAGTGGCCGTGGCGCACAGGCTGGACAGGCGGTAGCCATTGGTAACAATGCTTATGTTCAAGCAACCGAATCTATAGGGTTAGGTTATTATGCTACCATTGGATCAAGTGGCTTAAGGGCTGTGGCGTTAGGGCAGTCTTATGTAAATAACACAAACAGTTTTGCGGCAGTTATAGGCGACAACACCTCAAGCTACGGTGCTACTGGTACAAATAGTGTTGCTATAGGGTATCAAGCAAAAGCTGCGGGTAATTCCTCTGTTGCGATTGGATATCAAGCTCAAACAACTACGGCAAATGAGATTGTTTTAGGTGGCTCTAGTAACCAAGTTAAGATTTCTAGTGCCTACACCCTACCAACATCTGACGGAAGTGCCAATCAGGTGCTTACAACAAACGGCTCTGGTGCTGTTACTTTCGTAGATGCAGCGGGTGCGGCTGATGACATCTTCTATGAGAACAGCACAACAGTTGCTTCTAACTACACAATTACAAGCGGCAAGAACGCAATGACCGCTGGGCCTGTAACTATAGCATCAGGCGTTACGGTTACAGTACCTTCAGGATCAAGATGGGCGGTGGTATAAATGAGTAAGATTAAAGTAGACACAGTTACTAACGTAGCTGGCAGTGGAGCGCCAAACATACCTGATGGCATTACAATCGGTGGTGTGGCCCTAGCTTCAGTAAATACACAAGAGCATTACGCACAAAGTACTGAACCTAGTAGTCCTAAAAATGGTGCAGTTTGGTATGATACAGATGATGACAAAGCGTATGTTTATATTAACAGTGAGTTTTATGAATTAACTTACACTGATATTCCTGCTATTGTCAACGGAGGTGGTAGAGGCGTCTTTGGAGCGGGTACTTTATTACCAAGTTATGGCAGTTCAAACATAATAGACTATATTACCATACAAACTACTGGTAATGCTACAGATTTCGGAGACATGGTTGCAAACAACAGCGCCTATGGAGCATGTTCTAATGGCTCTAGAGGGTTGTTTGGGGGTGGTTATCCTAGTGGCAATACTAACAGAATAGATTACATCACTATAGCAACTACAGGTAATGCTTTGGACTTTGGTGATCTTACTGTAGCAAGACGTAACGTTGGCGCTCTTTCAAACGGTACTAGAGGTGTTTGGCACGGCGGGTTTGTTTCTGGTAATACTAATACAATGGATTTTGTAACAATAGCTACCACAGGTAATGCTCAAGACTTTGGTGATCTAGTTAGTTTTAATGCAGATGCGGCTGACGGTTGTGCAGACGCAACTAGGGGAGTTATGCGTACAAATGTTAGTTCGACAGACGCATTTAATTATATTACGGTAGGTACACAAGGCAATGCTACAGTATTTGGAGACTCAACTTCTGGTCCTAAAATTGTAGGTGCTTGTGCAGATAATACTAGAGGACTATTTGGAGCAAATGCTAATGTTATTGAGTACATTACTATTCAAACACTAGGTAATGCTATTGATTTTGGCGATGCTTCGGTAGGTTTTGCTAATACCGCCGCAACCTCTGATGCGTCTAGAGGTGTTTTTGCAGGGGGTCAAAGTCATGGAAACGTAATAGAATATGTGACCATACAAACCCCCGGTAATGCTACTGACTTTGGTGACTTAACTGCAAGTAGATATGGTCTAAATGGATGTTCAGGAGATTAAATAATGAGTGAATTTAAAACAGCTAGTATGGAAAACACATCAAGTGGATCTCCCTCATTCACTCAAGGTTTAAACGTAGGTGGTGCAGACGTTACTGCTAGTCACGCAATGTCTGAATACCACACAGGGGCAACAGAACCTAGCAGCCCAGCTAATGGTGCTTTCTGGTGGAATGGTACAGACCTACATCAGTATATAAACGGAAAGTTTAGGATACTTGATGGTAGCTTTACCCCTGTAAATTACGGATCAAGAGGTGTATTTGCTGGTGGTTATGACAGTGGTGGTACTAGTAATGTTATAGATTACATTACTATATCTTCAACAGGCAATGCCACAGACTTTGGAAATTTAACTGTAGCTAGAAATCAAGCCCCTGCTTCAATGTCAAATATCACACGAGGTGTTTTTGCAGGGGGTAGGACATCTACTCCAGTAAACACAATTGACTATATAACTGTAGCAAGCACAGGAAATGCCACAGACTTTGGTGACTTAACTGTGGGTAGGCTGCAAGCAGCAGGTGCTAGTAACGGTACAACAGGTTTAATAATAGCTGGTAACTCTTCTGCTGTTCAAGCCCGAACTGATGCAGAAAAACTTACTATAGCTACAACAGGTAATGCCACATTATATAGTGGCACGACAGGTTCTGCACAAAGTTGTACTGGGTGGTCAAATGGAAATAGGGCTGTTTTTGCAATTGGCTACTCAGGTTCAGCTAGGGTTAATACAGTAGAATTTTTAAGTTTTGCAACAGAAGGTAACTCTACTGACTTTGGAGATTTAACTGTTGCTAGAAATAATCACAGTGCAACAGGGAACAGAACTAGAATGTTAGTTGTAGGTGGAGATACATAATGGCAAAATCAAATGTAATAGACTATGTAACAATGGCAACAGCAGGTAATGCTACTGACTTTGGTGATCTAACTGTCGCTAGGAGTGATCCAGCATCAGCATCAAATGGAACTAGAGCCACTTTTGGTGGGGGGCATAGTTCGTCAGCAACTGATGATACTATAGACTATGTAACTATTGATACTGCAGGTAACGCTACTGACTTTGGTAATTTAAGTGTGGGTAGAAGTGGTGGCGGTGGACTTTCAGGAACATAATATGGCATTAGAGTTTAATCATCAAACAGAAAATTTGACCATTGGCAAATATGTTGTTGCGTAATTATCGGGGAATTAACTTATGAGTACATTAAAAGTAGACTCCATTACTAATGACGGTAGCGCCGTAGATTTTACCTACAACGCTAAAGTAGGTAATGGTACACTAAAAAAAGAATACTATGAGCAAGCAACTCAGCCAGCATATCCCTGTGATGGTGCGCTGTGGTTTAACACTTCGGATGACACCTTTCATGTTTATGCTGATAATGCTTGGTATGCTACTACTGCTAATCAAATTGTACTACTGTGGTACGGTGCAAGAGGTGTAATTGGCGGGGGTCTAAGTGGCCCAAAAAACACTATGGAATATGTAACCATAGATACCACTGGAAACGTCACTGACTTTGGGGATTTAACAACATCTAGACATGGCGCTGCTGGGTGCTCTGATGGTTCTCGTGGATTGTTTGGGGGAGGTGACACTGGTGGTGCAACTAATACAAATACTATAGACTATATTACTGTTGCAAATACTGGAAATGCTACAGATTTTGGTGATCTTACTAGAACACCAGCAACTTTAGGTGCATGTTCAAATGGGGTTAGGGGTGTTTTTGCTGGTGGATATGTTAATGATGGTTATACCTCTACAAACACTATGGATTATGTTACAATAGCTACCACAGGTAATGCTCAAGATTTTGGGGATCTTTCTAGTGCTGCTCAAACGACTGCTGGTTTAGCGGATTCTACAAGAGGGGTATTTGCTTTAGGTAACACTTCTACTACAGTAAACACTATGGATTATATTACTATAAATACTGCAGGTAATGCTACCGACTTTGGTGATCTTACATTAGCTAGGTATGGTGGAGGCGGGTGTTCTTCACAAACTCGTGGTGTATTTGGTGGCGGGCGAGAACAGAGTTGGCCCAGTGCGTCAAATGTAATAGACTATATTACTATAGCTAACACAGGTAATGCTACTGACTTTGGTGACTTAACTTTAAGTAGAACTTATATGCCAGCTTTTTCTAATGCTGTACGAGGTTGTTTTGTAGGTGGGTTTCTAGCAAGTGGCGCTTTTAATGATACAATAGATTATATTACTATAGATACACCGGGAAATGCCACAGACTTTGGTAATTTAAGTGGTTCTACTGGATACGGAGCAGGTCTTTCAGGAACATAAAACACTTGCAATTTAAAAATAATATTTATATAATATTAGCCTACAATAAGGAGAACTATAATGGCTAATGAAGTAACAACTACAAGGGTAGCTTTTGATCTACCTATGATCAAAGAAAACAAAGTTAATGCTGCTGCTGTAGCAAAAGTTAATGAGTATCTTCCAGAGATAGAAGACAAAACTCGCAGCTTTGATCGTAACAACAGCCAGCATACTTTGTCTCTGATGACACTAACTATGCTCAATGGTCAATCACCAATGCGTATGATGCGTCAGGTCATGGCTGAGATCGAAAAGCGTAAGATGGCTCTAGCAGAAGCACAGGTTAGCTACGCAGAAACGCAGAAAGAAATAGAAGACTTAGAGTTTGAAGATGATCCAATCTCACAAGCTAAGTTTCGACAGAAGAATGTTTCTTTAGCAATGCTTGAATCAAAAGTTAATGGTTCATTCAAAGACATAGCTACACTCATTGATCAGTACAACAACATCAAAGAAGCACATGGCATTGATGATTGGGATGAGGGAACATTTGAAGCTGAAGAAAAACGTCACCATGTTCGTCGTGGCTTTGAGCTTATGTATCGTAACCTGCTAGAAGGTAGTAGAGCACAGACAGCTACAATTGAATACCTACAGCAGTATGGAGTACACCCACAGGTAGCACTAACAGAAACCTCTGGTTATGTACAACATTCTGCAGAACAAATTAGTAAGGGTGTACTGCTACACTCTAATGACTTAGAAGAATTTTTAGATCAGATGGCAGACAAGTACTGTGTAAATGTAGACAAAACTTCAGAGCGTATGTTTGGCAAGTCAGACTTTACTAACTCTGAATACATGAACCTTCTAGAGAACAAACAGGAGAAAGAAGAATGATTATTGAATACAAACTAGATGCAGGGCCACAGGGCATGACTGTACCTAACTGGGTTAAAGATGGTGGATACTATCAAGACCCTGATAACTTTACTATGGTAGGCTGGACTAATGATGCACCTCGTGAGTTTAAAGTACCAGAGACAGTAACAGTACTAGATAAAGCTGCTCTTACTACTCGCATCCTTAATATACATGGGCGTTACCCTATGAAAAAAGAAGGCGATGACGGTAGCTTAGTTAATATGACTACTGATGAAGTTACAACAGAAGTATCTACATGGTATGATGCTTGGTGATGGAAAACGATAGCTGGCACTTAAACAAGTCTGTACCAATTACACTGATCTTTGGACTAATTGTTCAGGGTGCAGCTATCGTATGGACAGTCTCTATGATGATGTCTGACATTGAAGATAACTCAGAAGAGATCATATCACTAGAAGAACGTATGGGCAGGTTAGAAACATCTGTACACAATCAAGCAGTATCACTTGCCCGTATTGATGAAAACATAAAAGCAATAAGATCATCAGTAGAAAAGATGGCGAATGAATAAAAGGGTTTGCCACGATGATAGAAGTATTAGCTTTAGCAGGTGCAGTTACTAAGATAGCTGGTGCAGTTAGTTCTGCAGTTAAAGCTGGTAGTGACGTAGCAGACTTACTGCCTCACTTTGGTAAGTTAGCAAAGTTAGATAGTGAGATACAGTTAGCTGAAAAGGGTGCACATAAAGGCCCATTAGGTAGACTGAGTTCATCTGAAGAAGAAGGCTTTGCAATTGCACAAGCTAAGATGAAACACAAAGAATGCATGGATGAGTTAAGGTCAGCTTGTCAGCTATATGGACCTCCCGGTATGTGGGATCTGGTTGTAAAAGAGCAAGCAGCAGCTAGACAAAGACACAAAGAAGCGTTAGAATTACAAGCAAAGCAAAGAGACAGATTGTTCTGGGGCATATCACTAGTAGTAGGAGTAGTAATATTCGTAGGTGGTACAGCAGGAATGATCTGGGGTCTTAACGAAGTAGTGAATGGATAATTAATATGGCAGAAGAAAACCAAAACGAAGAAAACCAAAATGAAGACACTGTAGTACAGGGTCCGACTATTGAAGATCTTATGGCAGATAGAGCACTCCAACCTTCTTTGCCTTTTGGTGCTAAGGTTTCTCCTGTAGGAACCACTATAACGTCAAATCAATTACTTAGTACAACAGCGGGTGATGCTCCTACTGCGCCTAAAGTAACGGCTGCTTCACCTATAACTGCAGCAACTGCAAGAGGACCAACAAAAACACCAGTTTTGCCATTTTTTAGTCAAACGAGTAATGGTTTAAGTATAATTCCAACAGAGCCATCAATTTCTCCCGCAATGGTAGATCCACGTACTGTTACACCTCAAGTAAGCACCGCATTACAAGGTGTTGTCGCAGAAACAGGAACTGTATCACCTGAAGCTCAATTACAGGCGGCACAAGGAACTATTCCAGATAGTAGTTTAGCTACTGCTATCGGTGTAGATGAAAAGTATATACAAGAAGCTAAAGCTGGTACACGTACTGTATCTCCAGATGAAATTGCTAAAGCAGCTACTGCATTAAACATACCAATAGCACAAGCTCAGGCACTATTAAAACCTGTAGTAACTACAGAAGCTGTAAAGTTTCAAGAACCTACACCAGAGGTAACTCCTGTTACGGATTATGATGTAGGTAAAATGGGTGTAGCTGAAGGACAAGTAAAAGAAAATGAAGTTGTAAAAGCTGAAGGTGTAGGTCTTACAGCAGAACAGGCTGAAAATTCTATTAGTACATATCAGTCTACACTAGAATCTGCACGAGGACAAGTTGCAGATGGTGAGACTATTACATCTCAAGACTATTATAATCTTCCCCCTACAGATATTGCAAACATACAAAAGACTGCAGTAGAAAATGCAGCTACGGCATCTACTATACCTCAAGCTGACGTAGCTACAACATCGTATCAGTCTACAATTGCAGGTGCAGAAGGCCGTGTAGGTGCACAAGAGCTTATTGACGCTGAAGCACAAGGGTTACAGATAGGGCAAGCGGTAGAAGCTGTTGCTGCTGTAGCTAATGAATTAAACACTGCAGCTAAAGCTGTAGCTGAACAAGGTACAATGTCACAGTATCTTGCAGAAGCCGCACAAGTAAACGTCACAGCTAAGTCTACTGTACAAGGCCAGATGTCTGAGCTTATGGCACAGTTTGAAAACGGTACACCTGTGTGGGCTGCAGGGGCTATGAGAGCCGCTAATGCAGCAATGGCATCACGGGGTTTAGCAGGTTCTAGTATGGCTGGTGCAGCTATTGTACAGGCTACTATGGAAGCTGCATTACCTATTGCTTCCGCAGATGCTAAGTTTTTGTATGATGCAAATATATCCAATGCTAATTTTAAACAGCAAGTAGCTTTATCTAATGCTGCAGCAAACCAAAACATGGAGCTTGCTAATTTAAATAACAGGCAACAGGTTGCGTTGGCTAATAGTACTAATGCATTTACACTGCAAACACAAAGTTTGTCTAACGAACAGTCTGTTATTCTTGCCAATGCCCAGTTTAAATCTGCTGTACAACAGAAAAATTTAGATGTAAAAACACAAACGTCTTTAGTAAATGCGGCACGTTATGCAGAAGTAAATAATATAAACTTAAATAATACACAACAAGCATTACTACAAAGGTCATCCGAAAACTTACAAGTTGATATGGCTAACCTGTCTAACACACAACAAACTGCATTATCTAATCTTCAAGTACAGGCTTCTATCGCAGGACAAGAGCTTACTAACGAACAGCAGATGGCAGTACTTGCTTCATCACAAACATTTGAAGCTGCTCAGTTTGATGCTAATGCACAGCAACAAGCCTTTATGCAAGACGCACAATCACGTGCTGCACTTGAAGGTAAGTCTATGGACATTAGACAGCAGACAGCTTTGTTTAATGCCTCACGTGTTGCACAAGTAAACGATATTAATCTAACCAATGAACAGCAGGTAAAATTACAAGCATCTACTGAAAGTTTACAGATTGAAGTTGCTAATCTTTCTAACCGTCAACAAACAGCACTTGCAAATTCGCAACTACGTGCAAGTTTACAAGGTAAAGTTCTTGACAACAAACAACAGGCTGCTATAATTAATGCAGAGCGTTATGCAGAGGTTAATAATATTAATCTTTCTAATAAACAACAAGCGTTTATTCAAGAGTACTCTGCACGTACAGCTTTTGAAGGTCAGGCTATTAACAATAGTCAACAAGCTGCTATATTTAATATCTCAAGTGTCCTTGAAGATCGTCAGATAGAATTAAATAACGAACAACAAACTCGTTTATTTAATGCTACCAATACTATGACTGTAGATATGACAGAACTATCTAACAGACAACAGGTAGCTGTGGCTAACATGCAGGTAGAAGCTACGTTACGTAATCAAGAATTACAAAACGAACAACAGGTAGCTGTAATTAACGCTGAACGTTTTGCAGAGGCTGCTAATATTCAGTACACATCTGAACAACAGATGACACTGGCTAACTCACAAATGATGCAGTCTGTTGGATTAGCAGAAATGTCTAGTGCCAACACTGCAACACTACAAAATGCAGCAACATTAGCTAATATGGATATGGCTAACTTAAACTCTAGGCAACAAGCTGCTGTTCAAAACGCACAAGCATTCTTGAGCATGGACATGACTAATCTAAGTAATCGCCAACAAACAAATATGTTTAAATCGCAATCTATGCAACAAGCCTTACTATCAGATCAAGCTGCAGAAAATGCTGCTGCCCAGTTTAATGCAAGCAGTGAAAATCAAGTAAATATGTTTATGGAAAATTTATCTGCACAAGTATCACAGTTTAATGCAACTCAAAAAAATGCTGTTGCTCAATTTAATGCAGGTGAAGCAAATGCCATAAGTAAGTTTAATGCACAAATTGAAAGTCAGCGTGATCAGTTTAATGCGTCTAATCAACTTGTGATAGCACAGAATAATGCTAACTGGCGTAGACAAGTAGCAACAGAAGACACTGCA
>Ga0075468_10001101_pt1 | contig 11237 bp, 9 predicted proteins | sample DEB08_DNA_12_FD_77578 | JGI IMG/M metagenome (GOLD analysis project Ga0075468, IMG submission 77578) | Aqueous microbial communities from the Delaware River and Bay under freshwater to marine salinity gradient to study organic matter... | ecosystem: Environmental > Aquatic > Marine > Coastal ...
CGCCACGAAACCGTAATTATGGAAGAGCAACTGCGTGCAGGCGCATCGGGTTTGGGCAGCCAGGTCCACAGCCAAATTGTGGCCCCATATTTTTTGCACTACGGCACGGAAGAACAAAAACAAAAGTGGCTGCCAAAAATGGCAACCGGCGAGTGCGTCGGCGCCATAGCCATGACCGAACCTAATACGGGCTCAGACTTACAAGGCGTACGCACCACGGCCATCCGCGACGGCGACGATTACGTGATCAATGGTTCAAAGACCTACATCAGTAATGGCCAGCATTGCGACCTGGTTATTGTGGTGGCAAAAACCGACCCTACTCAGGGCGCAAAAGGCATTAGCCTAATAGTTGTTGAAGCAAATACACCGGGCTTTCAACGTGGCCGCAACCTGAAGAAAATGGGCCAAGCAGCAGCGGATACATCAGAACTGTTCTTTGCAGACTGCCGCGTACCCGTCGGTAACTGCCTCGGCGACGAAGGCAAAGGCTTTGTCCAGCTTATGCAGCAATTACCCCAGGAGCGTCTGAACATTGCTCAAGCGGCTGTGGTGGAAATGGAACGCGCAATCGCTATGACCATCGACTTTGTCAAACAGCGCAAAGCATTTGGTCAGCGCGTAATGGACTTCCAAAACACCAAATTTAAGTTGGCTGAGTGCAAGACCGAAGCATTTATCGCTCGGACTTTTGTTGACCAATGCTTGGTTAGGCATATGGCCGGCGAGCTAGATGCGTCCACCGCATCAATGGCCAAGTACTGGTGTACTGATAAACAAAATCAAATTATCGACACCTGCCTACAATTGCACGGCGGCGCTGGTTATATGGAGGAGTACCCTATCTCTGGCATGTATAAAGATGCGCGAGTGCAGTCTATTTACGGCGGCACCAATGAGATCATGAAAGAGCTGATTAGTCGCACACTAGATGCCTAAGAAATTGGCAAGATAGAAGATCAGACGAATAGTCGGTCTGAGCGACAAAAGATCAAGCAACCAGACAAGGTGCCCTGCCAATAGGGTGCCTGCACAACACCTACTCACCAGTTAACCAACACTACCTAAAACGGAACCACCAATGACCCTTTTAAACAGCCTTAACAGATTCAATCCGCTTCACCTATGCGCTATGGCCGCATTGTTAATCAGCAGCTTAGGTTTTACAGCTAATGCTCAAGCACAATGGCAGCTGGACAATGAGGCCTCACAGCTGAACTTCATTTCCACTAAGGCCACACATATTGCTGAATCACATACGTTCACCAAGCTGCAGGGCAGTGTCAATGATGCAGGGCAAGCCAACCTGACGATAGATCTAGCCAGCGTTGAAACAATGATCCCTATTCGCAATGAACGCATGGGCACAATGCTGTTTGAAATCGCCTCCTTCCCCACAGCAGAATTTACCGCCCAAGTTGATCTTGAGGCGTTCAACCAACTCAGTGTTGGCGCAACACAAGATATGGCGCTAAACGGCGAACTGTCGCTGCGCAGCACCACACTGCCACTCAATACTAACGTGCAAATCATTAAGCTAGATGGTAATCGGGTACAGGTCCAAACCCTTAAGCCGATAATACTCAACGCCAGTTCCTTGAGTGTTGTTGAGGGCATAGAAAAACTGCGAAACGTCGCCGGCCTGCCGTCCATCAGCCATAGCGTGCCGGTCACTTTCAGTTTGATATTCCAGCAGTAAACGCCCTCGCTTTTGCTTTAAACACTTAAGCCAAGCCTGTTCACCGCAACAGGCTTACGTTTAAGCCATTATTCAATGCAGGCTCAAGCGGTTAATACAGGCAAGCCGAATCACTTTATACTGCTCCCCACTTTCGCAACGGCGCATACATGTATACCTATTGGAAATTCTATTGGCCGCTGGCACTGACCGGTGTGGGCATGGTGCTGTCGCTACAATTCCAAAATGCCACGTTAGCGCGCTACCCCGAGGCGGTCACAGAACTTGCGGTACTTGCCTTGGCCTATGGTGTATTTGGCACCTTCAACGCGGGCATGCAATTCATCGCCCAGTTGTCCAATGTCTACGCCCGCAGCAAAGTTGCCACCCAGCGCTCGTGGTTGTTTGTTCTCGTCATCAGTTTTTGCATCATGCTGCCACTGGCGTTCATTGCATTCACGAACGTCGGTGCACAGTTCATCGCTTATATCTTCAGTATCGAAGCGCCCATCGTCGCGCGGGTAACCCATTACCTTGCGCTGCTGTGTCCGCTGATCGTACTTAACGGTCAACGTCACTATTACTCTGGGTTACTTGTGCAGTCGCGTCTGACCGGGTGGATGACGATTTTTAATTTCATTTACTTGGGTACGGTGATCGTTGCCTTGCTACTCGGCTTTGCAGCCGGCGCCCAACCGGTGTACGTGGTTGTTGGTTCGGAGACCATTGGCGTCATTCTATTTATCTGTCTTTTACTCTATGGACGTTATTACTTATATGTCCCGCCAGAGAAAATTGAGCACGAAGATGTGACCTATAAAGAACTACTGAAATTTTTTATACCAGTGTCCACTACTGGCGTTATGTTTGCCCTGAGCCGGCCTATCCTCTTTGCTTTCGTAGCGCGCGCACCAGACGGCATCTTGGCCATTGCGGCGCTCAGAGTTGCCTTTGATTTCAGTATGATTTTCCAACAGGCGGCTAATCAATTTCGTCATTTTTTCATTACTTTTGGTTTTGACGACATTGAAGCCAAGAAAAAGTTTCTCGCTCTGGTGACCGTTGGCCTTACCTCCATGATGATATTTGCTGTTAGCCCACTTTCTACATTCCTGTGGTCAAATCTCATGGGCTTGCCTAGCGAATTGATCAGCATTGCCAGAGACGTTTCCCTGATTATGTGCCTTATGCCGGTCATCATTATTTATCGGAATTTTTTCCATGGGCGTCTGATGATGAGCCGCAAAACCGGTGGCATGGCCTACGGCAGTATCATTCGAGTCATCGGCATCTACCTCGCTGCGCAAATTTTCTTTAGTTTAGATTTGCTCAACCCGATTACCGCAACCTTCATCCTGATCTTTGGGTTTATTATCGAAGCCGTGATTGCCCGGCAAGCGAGCATTAAGGTAATTGCCAAAGAACAAGCACTAAACCAATAGAGGCGATCTAGTTGCTGAAAGCGTGAGGCAGATCAAGCCAACGTGTTTTATACTAGCGCCATGAATAGTTAGGAATACGGAATTCAGATGACCTCCATGCTTGGGCCAACCTCACATACTTACTTCTCACAAAGACTACGCCTGCATTATGTAGATTGGGGAAACCCCGATGCGCCGCCGATGATTTTAATTCACGGTGGCCGAGACCATTGCCGTAATTGGGACTGGGTGGCAGAGCACTTTAGGCACGACTACCACATCATTGCCCCAGATCTGCGCGGTCACGGCGACAGCCAATGGATGGAGGGCGGTTCTTACAACCAAATTGACTACGTTTATGACATTGCGCAATTGCTGCAACAAAAGCAGATGTCGCCGGTGACCGTTATTGGCCACTCATTGGGTGGATCTATTTCCACGCTATATACAGCCCTGCATCCAGAAAAGGTCAACAAACTTGTTGCCATTGAGGGTATGGGACCACCTCCGAAGATGATCGAAGAGCGCATCAATCAACCCATAAGCAAACGCTTACACAACTGGATGAATGATCTGCGTAAATCTTCAGGGCGCCTACCGCGCCGCTATCAGACTTTGGAAGAAGCCTTCCAGCGCATGCAAACAGAAAACCCTCATCTATCAGAAGATCAGGCAAGGCATCTGACCATTCACGGCAGCAATCAAAACGAAGACGGCACGTTCAGTTGGAAGTTCGACAACTATGTCAGGAACTTTGCGCCCATAGGCGTGCCATTCGACGAGATGGCCACACTTTATGGCGACATCACCTGCCCCACGCTGCTGGTGCGCGGCTTAGAGTCTTGGGCATCTGACCCAATTGCAGACGGTCGCACAAAGAGCTTCAACTGTAAGCTTGAGGTAGAAGCCTTTGCTGATGCCGGGCACTGGGTCCATCACGATCAGTTAGACGGCTTTGTAAAACGCGTAAAAACTTTCTTAGCTGACTAGCGGCGGCAAAATTCTATGACTGCCCTAGCACCCAAACTACATGCCTCACCTTGGCAAGGGGTGTTCTACATCACAGGCGGCGGCGCCTCACTCATCAGCCAGTTGCTGGAGGTGCCCGGTGCATCAAGCACTGTCTTAGAAGCCTTGGTGCCCTACGCAGAAAAGTCGTTAGCTCAATTGCTGGGCAAAGCGCCAGAGCAAGCGGTAGCAACAGCAACGGCCAGAGCGCTGGCCATGGCGGCCTACAAGCAGGCCAACACTTTGGCAGATGGCAAAAATTTTGGTTTTGGTGCCAGCGCAAGTCTGGTGACCAATAGAGAGAAAAAAGGTCAAACCCGCGCCCACTGGGCCATTCAAGCCGCAGAATTCACCCACTCATTTAGTCTGTTATTGGATGCCCAGCATGCCAGACAAAAACAGGAAACACAGCTCACCGACGCGTTTTGGCAAAGTATCGACTGGGCTTTGTTGAACTCATCTAAAGCTGACAGCAGCACCGATCTTTTCGCTGAATTGGGTATAGAAAAACAAAGTCACACGGCCCAAAAACAATGGCAGCCGTTACTTCAGGCCCCGCCACATACTTGGTGTACCGGCGATCACGATGGCAAATTACTACTGCCCGGCTCCTTCAATCCCATACACCAAGGCCACAAGGACATGCTCAGAGTGGCCGAGTCTATTACCGGACTAACAGGGGCTTTTGAGTTAACCCTGCGCAACGCTGACAAGCCCGACATAGACTTTTTAAGCACCGCTGAACGCCTGCAAAAAATCCAAGATCACGATGTTTGGCTAACGAACTTGAGTAACTTTTCAGCGAAGGCGGCGGCGTTTCCCGGCACAACATTCGCCTTGGGGACAGATACGCTGGCGCGCATTGGCGAACTGAGATTTTATGCAAACGATGAAAAATTGCGTGAACAGGCGCTACAAGCACTGGCTGATCTAGAGACTAAATTTTTAGTATTTGGGCGCCTTAATGGAGAGGACTTCATCACCTTAGAAGACCTAAACCTGCCGCCAACCCTAGCACAACTTTGCCAAGGGGTACCTGTGAGCCAATACCGCAATGACACAACGTCTTCTGCGATTCGCGCCGCAGACCGAGACAACTGCTAAGCGAGGTAACCGGTTATTGGCCGTTATATGACTCTGGCACAATGGTCTTCCAACGACCCTGGCGGAAGCGCCAGATCAACATAATGCTTTTTAGCACATAGTCGCCAATAAGCGCCGCGTAAACCCAAATCACCGGTGCGCCTAGATAGGCGGCAATTGCCGCTAATCCACAACGCATCACCAGCAACCCAAGTACCGTTGTGATCAACGGGAAACGCGTATCACCCGCTCCGCGTAGGGAACCACCAATAGCAAATTCCACCGCCAGCAGCGGCATCATCGCCCCCAAGACGTAAATAAATTGCACAGTGTAGGTAACGGTTAATGCGCCATCGCCAATGAAGTATTCTGCTAACTCCTGAGCAAAGGCGACCACTAACAAGCCCACTGAGCCCATAGAAACCACTGCTAGCCAGAGCGAGCGCCAGCCACTGCGCGCGGCTCCTTCAAAGTCTTTTGCGCCCAAATGCTGGCCCACCAAAGTTGACCCCGCGATGGAAAAACCAAAGCCAATGGTCATGCACACGGCCAAAATGTTCACGCCAATGTTGTATGCGGCAAATGCCTCGGTGCCGTAGTTTTTACCAATGACTATTAGAAAGATGAAAAAACCCAGCTGAAACACACCCTGCTCAAGGGCCGCGGGATAGCCAATATCCAGCAACTGACGCAGGCGAGCTTTGCGCCACCAACCGTTGACTACATGGCGTACACGGAACTTTTGTTTCACCCACAGAATAAGCTGCACAAGCGAACCAATGGTAAATGCAATGCCCGCAGCGGCGGCGGCTCCAGCAACGCCCATTTGCGGCATACCCCAATGACCAAAAATAAAGGCATAAAGCAAAGGTAGATTGATCAGGTTTACCCCGCCACTGATCCATAGTGGTGTCCAAGCATCGCCTGAGGCGCGCAGGGCCGCGCCCAAAATCAGCATTCCAGCAAAGGCCACATTAAAAAAGGCCAGCAGCCGAATATTTTCCGTGGCCATAGCGAGTGTTTGTTCATCTAAACCAAAAACGCCAGCGAGAGAACCAGCAAAGAAGAATCCCAGCGTGGCGACCACCAAGGACAAAGCGCAGCCTAAAACCAGCGACGCCATAGTCACGCGACTGGCTTCCTCATAATCTCCAGCGCCCCAAGCCCGTGCGACTAACGCTGTGGTGCCCGCGCTGACCGCCATCAAGATGGCCAACATAGCAAACATTACCCGCTGGCCAGCGCCCACTGCCGCCAAAGCCTGGGGGCCCAACTCACCAACAAATTTAGTTTGCACCATGCCGACGATGGTATAACTCAAATTGCCAAGAATACTCGGCAGCGCCAATTGCCAGATTGATGGGCGCTCAAATTCAGCAGATTTCTGGGTAACCGGCGGCGCTGATGCTTTTGACACAGCTGAATCTTCTGTTTCTTTTGGAGAAAAGGCGGAAGAGAGGTCTACTTCAGTCTCATTATTAGTTTTATTAGTTTTATTCGTCTTAATCGGAGTTTCGCCTGTCACAGATGTCGCAAACCTTTGATAGTATCCTGACTCGAATTAGGAGAGAGATACCATGTCCAATGGAAAAAGCGGCACAACTGCTCAAAATAAATATGCCGATATAGAAGTCACATTAAAGGACTTTGTTGCCGTTATAGAGATCCAGCGACCTCCATACAATTTTTTCGATCTCAGCCTAATACAACAAATAGCGGATGCTTTAGACCATGCGGATAACAACCCACAATGCCGAGTAGTTGTCCTAACGTCTGCCGGCACAGCGTTTTGTGCAGGTGCTAACTTTGGCAGCGGACAATCAGATGGCGACCAGAGTCCGGAGTTTACAGAGGATGGCTTCCAGAACACCACCGGAAAACTCTATTCTGAAGCAATTCGTCTATTTAAAAACAAAAAACCCATTATTGCTGCAATTCACGGCCCGGCAATTGGCGGCGGATTTGGCCTAGCCTGTGTTGCCGACTTTCGCATCGCCAGCCCCAAAGCACGCTTTGCGGCTAACTTTGTGAAACTTGGCCTGCACCAAGGGTTTGGTATTTCCGTTACGCTTCCGCGTTTAATCGGCCATCATAATGCCGCCAAACTGTTACTCTCTGGGCGACGCATTAATGCTGAAGAAGCACTGTCCTTAGGTCTTGTAGATGAAGTGGCGGCAGAGGGAGAATTGCACAGCGCGGCAATAAAACTCGCATCGGAGTTAGCAGAAAATGCACCACTCGCCATGCAGTCGGTCAGGGCAACAATGCGCCAAGGTTTGGCTGACGCGGTGGCGAATGCCACAGTCCACGAACTAGCCGAACAACAATGGCTGCGCGCCACAGAAGATGCTTACGAGGGCATTCGAGCTGTCAGCGAACGGCGGCCCGGCCATTTTAAAGGCAAATAGATAAAGGCGAATAGATAAAGACAAATAAGTCGAACAGCAAAGCGTTAGTCACAGTAAAATTCACACAACATTAGCAACCACAAACGCACAATCAATGGAGAGAGAGGATATGGATTTAGGCAAACTTGGCGTCTGGTATTTCTTAGATGGAATGTCAGCAGCAGACGGCGCAACCGCTGCAAAACGCATGGAAGCACTGGGCTATGGGACATTATGGCTACCTGAGACAGTGGGCAAAGACCCCTTAGTCTTGTCTTCATGGTTAATGGCGAATACCGAAAAGCTCAACTTGGCTACGGGCATTGTGAACATCTATAACCGTGAACCCGGCGTTACCGTAGCCGCGCAAAAGACTTTGGCAGAACAATCCGGTGGTCGCTTCGCCTTAGCCATAGGTGTTTCGCACAAGCCCTTAGTTGAAGGTGTTAGAGGTTTAGAGTACGGCCCACCGCTAGCCACCATGCGCACCTACCTAGAGCGCATGGCCACAGCGCCATATAACGGCTTGCCCCCGGCTGAAACACCGCCAACACTCATCGCGGCCCTAGGTCCAAAGATGCTTGAATTGGCAAAAACCAATACAGATGGTGCACACCCCTACTTCACGTCCCCCGTACACACCAAGATGGCGAGAGACATTTTGGGTGAAGGGCCGCTGTTATGCGTAGAGCAAAAGGTGATTTTGGAAACAGACACTGCAAAGGCACGAGAGCTAGCGCGACCTGTGTCGTCCATTTACAACAAGCTACCCAACTACCGTAACAACTGGTTGCGCATGGGTTTGAACGAGGCCGATATAGACAACCTCAGTGACAAGTTTATAGACGCGACCTTTGCCTACGGTGATGCAGACGCCATCAAAGAACGCATAGCCGAACATATGTACGCTGGCGCAGACCACGTGTGCATACAGCCGGTCAATCCAAATGGCGTATTTGGCGACCTACACTGGGAGTGCCTAGAAGCGTTAGCGCCATAAAAAGAAGCGCTAGCGCCCTAAAAAAAGAAGCGCGCTAGGTAAAGAACGGCAAAGCGGTAAGACATTAAGTTTTACCGCTTTTCGCAAGCAGCCCAATTAGAGATAGGCTATTTCCGCGGCGCAACTGCCACCTAACTCAAGCAGAGCCTAATCAAATTCAGAGAAGGCCCCGTACTGACTACGGAAATAAAGCAACGGCTGACCCTGAGCTTGCCCTTGAGAAGACTCAAAATGACGCACTCGGCCAACGGCAATTGTGTGATCGCCGGCATCATGTTCAGCGTCTAAATCGCATTCAATATGGGCCAATACACCGGCCAATATCGGCGCACCCAACAAACTGTCACGCCATTCGACCGTGGCAAATTTATCAGCGCCAGGCTGTGCCATGGTGGCGCAAACATCCGCTTGGTTTGCAGCCAGAATGTTAATGCAAAAACCACCGCTGGCGCGGATCTTAGGCCAACTGGATGAGGTTTTGCCCGGACAAAAAGCCACTAGAGGCGGGTCTAGCGAAAGCGACACAAATGACTGAGCCGCAAAGCCCACTGGCGCGCCTTCAAAATTTGCTGTGACTATGACTATGCCAGAACAGAAATTACCCATTGTTTGACGAAATGCTGCACCGTCAAAGTGCTCCCCAGAACTTTCTGCCATGATCGCGCAGCCTTATTATATTTTCCAAGCCCCATCATACCGCAAAGAACCACAAAGATTAGGCTGCCGCGCACTTGGGTCAAGCCATGTCTGAGAGTAGTGTCTTGCAAGAACGCAACCCCAATAGGATTATGCTCCTGCTGGGAGGCCTTTGCTTCAATACGAGCCTCTGCTTAAATACCAGCAGCTAAGAACAACAAATTTGAGGAATTCACGGTGAGCGATTTATCTACCTTCAGAACTGACACAAGAAACTGGCTAGAGGCCAATTGCCCGGCGTCAATGCGCACACCAATGCCCGAAGAAGAAACCGTATGGGGTGGGCGCAACCAGCAATGGGCCAATGAAGATTGTAAAATATGGTTAGAGCGCATGGCTGAGAAAGGCTGGACCGTACCACGTTGGCCAGTAGCGTATGGCGGCGGTGGATTAACCGCTGACGAAGACAAAGTTCTGCAACAAGAATTAGGCCGCATTAAAGCGCGCTCGCCACTGCAGAGCTTTGGTATCTGGATGTTGGGGCCAGCACTGCTTGAATTCGCCACAGAAGAACAAAAGAAACACTACCTGCCGCAAATTGCTCGAGGGGAAATCCGCTGGTGCCAAGGCTATTCAGAACCCAACTTTGGCTCTGACCTTGCGGGCCTACAAACAAAGGCAGAAGACCAGGGTGACCATTACTTAGTCAATGGCGCAAAGATTTGGACCTCCTACGCCAATGAAGCGGACTGGATTTTTTGTTTGGTACGTACCGATCAGCAAGCATCAAAACATGAAGGCATCAGCTTTTTATTATTCGACATGGCCAGTGAGGGCGTGAGCACGTCGCCCATCCAGTTAATTAGCGGCGCTTCGCCATTCTGCCAAACCTTCTTCGATGATGTGCGCGTACCAAAGACTCAGTTAGTCGGCGAGTTAAACAAAGGTTGGGGTATTGCCAAGCGCTTGCTACAACACGAACGCCAAATGATCTCAGGCATTGGTGGCAACAGCGCGTTGGGCGGTTCGTCCAGCAAACTACATGACATAGCAAAAGCTTATGTTGGCGAAGAAGCTGGACGCATCGCGGACCCAGCGATTCGCGAAAAAGTGGCTGTACAAGAAATCAACGACAAAGCATTTCAACTGACCATGGCCCGCGCAGGGGAAGAGGCTAAGGCGGGTAAGGCCGACGGCAATCTGGCGTCAATCTTCAAGTTCTACGGCACTGAACAAAACAAGCGCAAATATGAACGCATGTTGGAGATTATGGGCACCCAAGCCGTAGGCTGGAGTGGCGATGCTTTTTCTAGCAAAGAAATAGGCACCACTAGGCAATGGTTAAGGTCTAAAGCCAACTCCATTGAAGGTGGCACCAGCGAGGTACAGTTGAATGTAATCGCCAAACGCGTGTTGGGTTTACCTGATTAGCAAATTGGCCTGAAGTGAGTGCGACCGAACCAATTCGGTCGCGCCATGGCGTTTGTTAAACCGCCTACTAAAAAGCTGGCTTAACCACCGCAAGGAAAATCACCAGCGGTATTGTAATGCCCACCCAGGGCGACACAATTTTCAGAAACTTCCAGTGCAGTGCCCTGCCCTGAACCCAACCATCTACATCACTCTCGCGATGTTTCGAAATTCTTGGTCCCAGCACATGAGATATCCAAATATCCAAAATTTCCAGAGGAATAAAAAATCCGATCACAATAACTAGCTTGATCAGCAACCATTGACTGTCAATGGACCACCCCGCCATAAAAAACATCAACAACCCGGTAACGAGCACCACAGGAAAAGCGATGTGTTCAAGCACCACGGTTTTATCAAATTGCTCGTAAGCCCAGATCAACCGCCGCTGCAACTCCATGTTGTGCGGATCTCTTTTAGCCGCGAATAGCGTAGTACGAAAGTAATAAATATAAGCACCCACAGCGCTCATACTCCAAATCATTACCGAAAATAAGTGAATGAATTTGATATGGGGGTAATACACCATCAAATTATCTATCATAGGTATTGCC
>Ga0075468_10001115_pt1 | contig 11177 bp, 8 predicted proteins | sample DEB08_DNA_12_FD_77578 | JGI IMG/M metagenome (GOLD analysis project Ga0075468, IMG submission 77578) | Aqueous microbial communities from the Delaware River and Bay under freshwater to marine salinity gradient to study organic matter... | ecosystem: Environmental > Aquatic > Marine > Coastal ...
TCGTATCTATTTGCTGTATCAAGGTTTTGGTATATTCATCTACTTTTTTGTGAATGTCTGGGTCTTGTGGGTCAAATTTATGCTGGAAACTTTGAACGCTTAAACGCATGGGAGTCAGTGGGTTTTTGATTTCATGAGCCACTTGTTTTGCCATTTCACGCCAAGCCTGTTCCCGCTCGCTGGTGGCTAATTTTTTGACACTGTCTTCCAATTCATCAATCATACTGTTATACGATTCTACCAAAGCAGATACTTCTAAGCTCGCCCCTTTGAGTTCAATTTTTTGATTGCGTTTCTCTAAACGCGTGCCTTTCATTTTATCTCGGATCGTTTGAAGTGATTTTGTAATGTATTTGGATACAAAATACGCGAACGCAATGGCGACTAGAATCATGATTAAATACGCATAACTCAATCGGATTAAAAACGCTTTCAGCTCCCCATAATTTAAAGAATCGTCATCAAAATAAGGTACATTCAATACACCCAACGGTTTAGCGTTGTTGTCTGTAAATATCATGTACGACGACCGATAGTCTTCTCCAAAACGTTTGATTTTTTCAACAAAACGTTTGGACACACTTTGATTGAGCTTATCTAAAACATCGGTGGACAACTGCGTCTCAATCGTGTTATTTTCAAAATTCGGTTTTGACATTTTAATCAAGTCTCCCTTTAAATCATACAGGTTGAAATTGACGTTGTGAATATTCGCTATCTCGTATATTTTATCTTTAAAAATTAGAGGGAGATTCTCTGTTTTAACCTCCCAAGTCGTTTCTTTTAAAACATAATTGATACTCGAAATAAGTTGAGCCTCCTTTCGCTCCAAACGCAAACGGTGGTAATCTTGAGACTGCTCATTGTATTGATAAATCGTCACCCCCGCAATAAGTATCGATGCGAGTACGACCAACATGATCATATAAATAAAAATTCGAGAGCTTAAAGACAACTTACGTTTGGCCATAAAAATAGACTTTTGTTAAATATATAAAAAAAAACGAGTCCATCGCTTAATGATTACTCAGAACGTGTGCGTTTGTATAATTTAATACCCAACATCAAAAGGATAGCCAGCCCCACAAGTCCCAACATGCCATAGGCCATATTAAGGGTACTTTTTAATAATACTAAAAATACTACCGCAAAAAGAATCAGTGTAGCGCCTTCGTTCCAAATGCGCATAAAGTTGGAGGTATAGTTAATTTGATCGTTTTGAAGCTGCTTAAAAATAAGATGGGTTTTGATATGATACATGATGAGAAGCACAACAAACCCTAATTTGGCATGCATCCAAGACTGCTCGAACCAGTGGGGCGCCAAGACTAAAAGCCAAGTTCCAAACAGAATCGCTAGAATCGCAGAAGGCCAAGTGATAATATACCACAAGCGTTTAGCCATTATTTTTAATTGTGTGCCTAAGATTTCTTTTTCTGGAGATGCTTTTTGAGCCGCTTCAATGTGGTATATAAAAATGCGAGGGATATAAAACAATCCTGCAAACCATGTGATTACAAAAATCAAATGAAGCGATTTAATGTAGTTATAAAAATCCATAATTATGTTTTTGAAATTAATTTCGTCTTGACTTCTCTATATAAAATAAAGGCTGTTACGATCGTAGAAAGTACATCTGAAACTGGAAATGCCATCCAAACTCCGAGCTCGCCATACCATAAAGGTAATATAAAAATAAGAGGAATAAAGAAAAATCCTTGTCGTGACAGGGTCAATAAAAGTGCTGGGACTGCTTTCCCCACTGCTTGAAAATAGGCCGACCCTATCAGTTGAATTGCTATAATGGGGGTGGCTGCAAAGACCCAGCGCATTGCGGTAGGGGTTTTTTCTATCACCAAAGGATCCGTCGTAAACATCCGTGTAATCAGTTCTGGGAACCCAATCAATAGCACAAAAATGATAGACGCCATCGCCATCGAATATATAATTGCAACTCGAATGGTTTGCTTGACACGGTCATAATTATGTGCCCCATAGTTGTAGCCTGCAATAGGCACAAATCCCTGTGTGATTCCAAAAATTGGAAACAATGCAAACATCAACATTCGAGATACGATTGCGTAGGAAGTCACCGACGTTTCGCCTCCAAAGTCGAATAAAATATTGTTCATTAACAGATAAGTAACACTCACAATCGCTTGCCGTGAAAGGGTTACCAATCCTAAATTACTAATTTCAGACACAATCGATTTTTGTAATTTAAAGTGTGGCCATGAAATTTTCATTTCAGAATTCTTAGAGCTGAAAAACCAAAGAATATATATAAAACAAAGCACGTAAGAACCTGTCGTCGCCCATGCAGCACCCATCATTCCGAGATCTAGAACATTTATAAAAAGGACATCCATTAATAAGTTTGATACCGATGGAATCATCATGGCATACATCGCAAATTTAGGTTTCCCTTCGGCTCTAATGACGGTATTCCCCATCATGGAAAATGCTAGAAAAGGAACCCCATAAAGTACAATCCGATAATAAATTTTTGCAGGCTCAAAAATAGTTCCCTTGCCACCAAAGGCTGGAATAAGGTTATCAATATAAAACAAGCCAAAAAACACAAGTAAAACCGTCAACACGAGTGTCATTGTAATTTGATTTCCAAATGTTTTTAATGCTTTTGGAACCTCTTTTGCGCCGAGGGCTCTCGAAATAATAGAGGAACCTCCGATTCCAATGGACATTCCTAAGGCAGCAATAAAAAACGACACAGGCAACACTACATTAATGGCGGCAATGGCTTGCGAACCAATCCAATGCCCCACAAAAATAGTATCCACCAAAATATTAAGCGACATGACTAAAATTCCAATCGATGCCGGAACTGCCTGTTTGATTAATAGTTTACCGATGGTTTCAGTACCAAAATCGTGTGAGGTGGATGTATGCATGCAGTCTAAATTATTTTGAAGACCATTCGGTGACCCATTTCGCTAAAAGTGATACCCAAGCCGGATCGTCATTCAAACAGGGAATGGTTGTGAAATCTTTTCCTCCAACTTCATGAAAAATTTCTTCTCCTTCCATGGCAATTTCCTCAAGCGTCTCAAGGCAATCACTCACAAAAGCGGGGGTTGCAATCGCCATCGATTTTGTGCCTTCCTTTCCTAAGCGTTCGATCGTGCGGTCGGTATAGGGTTGCAACCATGGGTCGAATCCTAAACGCGATTGAAACGAGGTGGAATAGACCGCATCCTCAAGTCCTAATTCTTCACCTACCAAACGAGTCACTTCTAAACACTGATGTTTATAGCAATACGCATGTGCTTCAGAAGGTGTCACACAGCACGACTTGTCGATCTTACAATGTGATTTGGTGATGTCACTTTTACGGATGTGACGTTCTGGAATTCCATGGTAAGAGAACAATAAATGTTCGTATGTTTTTCCTTTTAAAGATTCCTTAATCGTATTGGAAAGAACTTTTATGTATTCTGGATTGTTGTAGAATGGAGGTAAATCAGAGAGCGTCAATTGAGGAAAATGCGCATCTCTTAACTCCTTCGCAAGCACCAAAATTGTTTCGGTCGTAGCCATCGCAAATTGCGGATATAAAGGAATGATTAAAACCTCATCGACCCCTTGATCTACTAGTTTTTGAAGTCCCTTTTTAATGGTCATCTTGCCATAACGCATGGCGAGTGCTGTGGGCAATTCGACTTCTTGTTTTAATTTATTTTCTAAGCGTTCTGATAAAACAATAAGTGGAGAGCCTTCTTCCCACCATATTTTTTTATACGCTTTCGCCGATATTTTCGGACGGGTATTTAAGATGATGCCTTTGACTAAAAGCGTTCGTGCCCACAAAGGGACATCGATTACGCGTTCGTCCATCAAAAATTCGCCTAAATATTTTTTTACATCTTTTGGGGTGGGACTGTCTGGAGACCCGAGGTTGACTAATAAAACGCCTTTCATGTGTTTTTGTTTATTGTTTGTTTATATGACACATGCTGTTCGCTATTATTCATTTTCCATAGCTGAAAAAATTTCGTACTTGCTCGTTTCATATTGGTTAATTAAGAGATTGAATGTATTTTTTGGGAGTGGTCCCGTATTGTTTTTTAAATGCTGAAATAAAATGACTGGCGGTGCTATAGCCAACTTTAAGCCCCACTTCATTGACGTTGTGAGCACCCGATTCTAATAGTTTTCGGGCAAGTTCCATTTTGTAATCGAACAAGAAGCCATACACTGTTGTGCCATAAATTTGTTTAAATCCTTCTTTGAGTTTCTTGAGGCTTAAATCAATTTCTACCGCTAAGGCTGTTAAGGTTGGTGGCTCCGAAAGACGGTTGATGATAATGTCTTTTGCTTTCCTGATTTTTACCACATTGGAGTCATCTACCAAAAAAGGACACTGCTCAATGTTTGCTTCTTCACCTCTATTAAAATACAAACTTAACAACTCATACGCTTTTCCTTTAAAATATAAAGACTTGATAGTAGAGTTTAAGTTGTAATTAATTAGTTGATTTAAAACGATGGCCATAGAAGGGGAAATGTGACCGTCTTTATAATATTTTTTATCTTGATTATCCTCACTTAAAAATGTAATGTAATCCGCTTCATGCGAGAATAATCCGTGAAATTTTTTAATTGAAATTAATAAGGAGACCACCCAAGACGTAGGATCAACTTCCAGACAGATAGGTAAATCTCTTTGGGGGTTGTAAAGTAAAAGTGAATTCTCTTCAGAAATGTTAAGGCTATAAGTGCCATTATTAAACACAAACTTACACTGTCCTTTTACACAAAAATGAAACTGGATAAAAGAGCTATCTATATCCTTTTCAAGGAGTTGAACTTCGGAAGTTTCATTTTGAAACGTCATGATGGTAAACCCAGTCTCAACCACCGTTTCTAAAAAAGATCCTTGAGCGGTGTTTTTTGAAGGTGACTGTACACTTTCTGTATGGTCTTTATTTAGATTCATTATAAATAAAAAATAAGGTTCATCGTATTTTACATCTGCAAAAATACAAATTTTAACAAAAATAACTAAATAATACATACAAACCTCTAAACGACATATAAAGTTCTTCTAGCGTTATTTTTTACAAATCAAAGCGGTTATTTTTGCCGTGAAATATATTCCAAATACATTAATGGAGCAATTCAACAAATCTGCAAGTACCTATTTCTATGTGATTGGTCTCAGCTATAAAAAAGCAGATGCAAAAATGCGTGGGGAATTTAGTTTGGACCAAAACGCCAAAACAAACTTAATGCTACAAGCCAAAGCAAGTGGTATTGAGAGTTTGGTCGCAACCTCCACCTGTAACCGTACCGAAATTTACGGTTTTGCAAGACATCCATTTGAACTTATTAAATTGCTTTGTGACAATACGCAAGGCACTGTTGAAGACTTTCAAAGTGTGGCTTATGTTTATAAAAATAGTGATGCCATTCAACACATGTTTAAAGTTGGTGCTGGGTTAGACAGTCAAATTTTAGGCGATTTTGAGATTATTAGCCAGTTAAAATTAAGTGCTAGAATTTCTAAAAAACACCAATTACTTAACGCCTATTTAGAACGTTTGATCAATGCAGTGATTCAAGCGAGCAAACGCATCAAAACAGAAACAGAGTTATCATCAGGAGCGACTTCGGTCTCTTTTGCCTCTGTACACTATATCAAAAAGACAGTAGAAGAAATTTCTGCCAAAAATATTTTACTTTTTGGAACTGGGAAAATAGGACGAAACACTTGTGAGAATCTCATCAAGCATACCAAAAACGAACACATTACGCTTATAAATCGCACACGCGACAGAGCAGATAAGGTGGCTGGGAAGTTTAAACTTCTAGTCAAAGATTACAGCCAGTTACAAGAGGAAATCGGAAACACCGATATATTAATTGTGGCAACTGGGGCACAGAACCCAACCATCGACAAGCACCTTATTCAAAATAAAAAACCATTACTCATTCTCGATTTATCCATCCCAAAAAATGTGAATGAAAATGTAAAAGAATTGCCAATGGTGACCTTGGTGCATTTGGATCATTTATCACAAATGACGGATGAAACATTAGAAAAGAGAAAGCAATACATCCCTGTAGCTGAAGGTATTATTAGCGATATAAAAACGGAGTTTGAAGCATGGGTGGACAACCGAAAATTTGCGCCCACCATAAAAGCTCTCAAAGAAAAATTACAGGTTTTTGCCACGGCTGAAGTGGATACCCAACGAAAAAAGATAAATGAATTTAATGAAGCGCAAGCGGAATTAATCAGTGCCAACCTAGTTCAAAAAATAACCAACCACTTTGCACACCATCTGAAGGACGAAACGATTTCAACAACTGAAAGTCTCGAACTCATCAAAAAGGTGTTTCAATTAGATTCTAAAAAACATGTCTAAAATTATTCGAATCGGTACACGCGATAGTAAACTTGCTCTTTGGCAAGCCAAAACTGTACAGTCACAACTCCAACATTTAGGGCATGAAACGGTATTAGTCCCTGTGAAATCGACGGGAGATTTGGTCTTAAACAAACCCATTTACGAACTCGGAGTTACTGGCGTTTTTACACGTACTTTAGATATCGCTTTGTTAAATGAAGAGATTGACATTGCGGTGCATTCCTTAAAAGATGTGCCTACCGTAATGCCAGAAGGCATTGTACAAGCAGCCGTTTTGAAACGTGGAAACATCAGAGATACACTCGTTTTTAAAACCAATGAAGAGTTTTTAGCGCAGAAAGATGCAGTGATTGCAACGGGAAGTTTACGACGAAAAGCACAATGGCTCAACCGCTACCCGACCCATAGTATTGTAGGCATAAGAGGGAATGTAAACACCCGACTTAATAAATTAGAAAACAGCGATTGGAATGGCGCCATCTTTGCTGCAGCCGGATTGGGACGTCTTGAGTTGACCCCCGAAGATTCTGTGAATTTAGAATGGATGGTGCCCGCGCCAGCACAAGGGGCGGTAATGATTGCATCTCTAAGTTCAAATGTAGAAGCCATGGAAGCTTGTGCGCCACTGAACCATGAAGAAACAGAAATCTCAACGAAGATTGAACGCGAATTTTTAAATAAATTAGAAGGCGGTTGTAGCGCTCCCATTGGAGCCCTCGCTTATATAAAAGAGGAGGAAATTCATTTCCATGGGATTGTTTTAAGCACCGATGGAACTAAAAAAATTGAAGCCAAACGCACCGCAAAACTCGGGGAACATTACACCCTTGTGGATGATTGTGTGGAGTTTATTTTGAGTCGTGGTGGGAAAACCTTGATTGGCACCACAGCGATAGACAACGGACCCACCACTATTTTTTCATCAAAGTTATTAAGCCGTGGTCAAAAAGATTTATTCAACAACGCGCTTAAAGTGGAAAGTTCGGACTTTATCAAAACGGCTGCGAATCGAATCAAACCCATTCATTTAAAAGCGGCGCATAAAAATGTAATTATTACGAGTAAAAATGGTGTGGAAGCCATCTTAAATAACTGTCCTGTTGAGGACTTAAATTTTGAAACGATTTACTGTGTTGGCAGACGTACCAAACGACTGATTGAACAAAAAATTGGCCCTGTGAAACATTCAGAGAAAAACGCCAAAGCCTTGGCAAATTATCTGGTAGATTTTATTGAGGGTTCTGAAGTAACCTACTTTTGTAGCGACATTCGGATGGATGACCTCCCTACTATTTTGGGAGAAAGCAACATCAAAGTTAAAGAAATTGAAGCTTATAGCACCAAGCTAGAAGCGCCAAAACTGGAGAAATCTATAGAGGGTGTTATGTTTTATAGCCCTTCTACGATTCAGAGTTTTCTACAAAAAAACACTCCGGACTGTGTTGCCTATTGTATCGGCGAAAGCACAGCCAAGGAAGCAAAAAAATATTTTAAAGATGTACGCGTAGCGAAAATTCCTACGGTAGAAAGTGTCATCGATCTTGTGAACCAAAATTATATTTAGACGTTATGATCAAAAACGATTTATTTTTAAAAGCATTGAGAGGCGAAACTGTTGAGCGTCCACCGGTTTGGATGATGCGTCAAGCGGGACGTTATTTACCAGAATTCATCGCCATTAGAGAAAAATACGATTTCTTCACGCGTTGTCGTACGCCTGAACTCGCAAGTGAAATCACAGTGCAACCGATTCGACGTTACGGAATGGATGCTGCTATTTTGTTTTGTGACATCCTCGTGATTCCACAAGCAATGAATATTGAGGTAGAGATGAAGCCTAATTTTGGACCCTATTTACCAAATCCCGTACGGACTCAAAGAGACGTTGACAATGTCATCGTTCCAGATGTGACCGTGGAATTGGACTACGTATATCAAGCGATTAAAGCAACCAAAGAGTTGTTGAATGACGACATTCCTCTGATTGGTTTTGCAGGATCTCCTTGGACAATATTATGTTACTGTGTACAAGGACAGGGCAGTAAAAACTTTGACAAAGCCAAAGAGTTTTGTTTTACAAACCCGATGGCGGCGCATCAATTATTACAAAAAATTACAGATACGACGATTGCCTATCTTAAAGAAAAAGTCAAAGCGGGTGTCAATGCAGTTCAAATATTTGATTCGTGGGGTGGCATGCTTTCACCAACGGATTATCAAGAATTTTCATGGCAGTATATCAATCAAATTATAGAGGCTTTAAAAAATGATGCTCCCGTCATTGCTTTTGGAAAAGGATGTTGGTTTGCTTTGGGTGATATGGCAAAATCAAATGCTTCAGCTTTGGGAATTGACTGGACCTGTTCGGCTCGAAATGCCCGTTATTTAACAGGTGGAAATGTAACACTTCAAGGAAATTTTGATCCTTCTAGATTGTTATCCCCTCCAGCTGAAATCAAAAAAATGGTACACCAAATGATTAATGAGTTTGGGAAAGACAAGTACATTGTAAATCTTGGACATGGAATTTTACCAAACATTCCTATAGATCATGCCAAAGCGTTTATTGATGCTGTAAAAGAATATAAAAGCTAAAAGGTGATTGCTGAATTCAACGCATATTATATAGAGACCATTCAAGAAAAAACACTTAAGACCTATTTACCCCTATAGGAGAACGTCCATTGGACATGGAGTTATACGAATTATATCATCAAATTAAATCCCTTAAAATGAAAGATAAATTCTTTAAATACATCGAAAATTTACAAGACAGCATCACTTCAAAACTTGAAGAAATTGATGGCAGTGTATCCTTCAAAGAAGATGTTTGGCAACGCCCTGAAGGTGGTGGCGGACGCACCCGAGTAATCGAAAATGGTGCAGTCTTTGAAAAAGGAGGCGTTAATATTTCTGGGGTTCATGGAAAACTACCAGCCTCTATGCAAGCTTATTTTAAGGTGGGCGATGTTGATTTTTTTGCTTGTGGACTCAGTTTAGTCTTGCATCCAAAAAACCCGATGGCTCCCACAGTGCATGCGAATTGGCGCTATTTTGAAATGTATAATGAACAAGGAGATGTCATCGATCAGTGGTTTGGTGGCGGACAAGATTTGACCCCCTATTATCTGTTTGAAGACGATGCCATTCATTTTCATCAAACCTGTAAAAATGCCTGTGACAAATACAATCCTGAGTTTTATCCCACTTATAAAAACCGTTGTGATGAGTATTTTCACAACAGTCATCGCGACGAAGCCCGAGGAATTGGCGGTCTGTTTTTTGATTACTGTAAGGCGACAGAAAACATGAGTATGGAGCAGTGGTTTGATTTTGTGAGTGAGGTAGGCGACAGCTTTTTGGAAGCTTATGTGCCTATATTAGAAAGAAGAATCCATTTACCCTATACCGCTGAAGAACGCAACTGGCAAGAAATTAGAAGAGGTCGCTACGTGGAGTTTAATTTAGTACACGACAAAGGCACTCTTTTTGGTTTAAAAACAAATGGAAGAATCGAAAGTATTTTAATGAGTTTACCCCCCCATGTACAGTGGGTGTATGACCATCATCCAGAGCCAAACAGTAGAGAAGAACAATTAATGCGAGTGTTAAAAAACCCTGTAGAATGGGTTTCTTAGGTTTAAAGCTTAAAGCAATAAGTTAAAAGTTATGGTAGATTATAAAAATTACAAAGTATGGCAAAAGTCTCATGATCTTGTGATTGATATTTATCAGATAACCTCAGCTTTTCCAAAGTCTGAGCAATTCAATCTTGTTTCACAAATTAACCGCGCAAGCTTATCTGTCCCAACCAACATTGTAGAAGGTTGTGGCAGAGAAACTCAAAAGGAATTTATCTCTACAAAAGATTCTAAAGCACTTTTAAAAAAAATAGATGAGATTAAAAAAATGTTGTTTTCATTAATCAAAACCATTAAAAAATCACTTTAAGCTTTTAGCTTGAAGTTTAAAACTAATATTATGTATCCAATCAAAAGAAATAGACGCTTACGGACCAATAAATCAATCCGTAGTTTGGTAAGAGAAACCATCCTTACGCCGAATGATTTTTTAGTGCCTTTATTTGTTGTAGAAGGCAAAGGCATCAAGTCTGAAATTCCTTCCATGCCCAACTATTTTAGGTTTAGTTTGGACACCCTCGAAGCCGAAGTAAAACTGCTTTGGAGTTTAGGATTGAAGTCGGTATTGGTATTTGTGAAAGTGGCAGACGCACTCAAAGACAACAAGGGTACGGAAGCCTTAAACGCAAACGGTTTGATGCAACGCGCAGTAAAAACCATCAAAAATATCTGTCCAGAAATGTTGGTCATGACCGATGTGGCACTCGATCCATATTCGATCTATGGACACGATGGTGTTGTTTCTGATGGTATTATTCAAAATGATGATACAGTTGAAATTTTAACAGGAATGAGTTTGTCTCATATTGAAGCGGGGGCTGATTTTGTTGCCCCTAGTGATATGATGGATGGACGTATTTCGAGCATTCGTGAAGCTTTTGAAGATGATGGTTATGTCGATGCTGGCATTATGAGTTACAGTGCTAAATATGCTTCTTCTTTTTATGGCCCTTTTAGAGATGCTTTGGATTCAGCTCCCGTAGATTATAAAAACATTCCTAAGGATAAAAAAACCTATCAAATGGACTATGCCAACCGTTTTGAAGCGATGAGGGAAACCGAAATGGACATCGATGAAGGCGCAGACATAGTGATGGTCAAACCAGGTTTGGCATATTTGGACATTCTTAGAGAAATTAAAAAT
>Ga0075468_10001124_pt1 | contig 11148 bp, 25 predicted proteins | sample DEB08_DNA_12_FD_77578 | JGI IMG/M metagenome (GOLD analysis project Ga0075468, IMG submission 77578) | Aqueous microbial communities from the Delaware River and Bay under freshwater to marine salinity gradient to study organic matter... | ecosystem: Environmental > Aquatic > Marine > Coastal ...
AGCTTTTAACTTCAGAGAACAAAGCGTCAAATAATTGACTACTTGTCGGTGCGGTTAGAACAATCTTGCAAGGGTGCTTCATTAAGAAGTACCAAATAATCACCCAGGACGCGGCGGCTGACTTACCGACACCATGCCCTGCCCTTACCGAGATCTTTCTTTCTTGTTTTTGTATATTCTTTAATAAATCCGCTTGCCAGGGGTCCGGTTTAACACCTAAAACTTCTGTAACAAATAACGCGGGATTGTTTCTATATTTCTTAACAAAGACGACAAATGGATTAGCTTTGGTCAATGACTAAATCCTCAGTGTAGCTTTCCATCATCCCTAACTCTCTAATTGCCTCGAGGTGCAGTTGCGTTGTGTCTGTGACGTTCATATCGACCCGAGTTTTATCACCCCATAAGTGCGGGTCCATTCGAGAGGCTAACCACTTACGACCGTCCATTGAAACTTTGGCAGCGTGAGCATCCATCGCCCCGGTCTCTACATCGTCGATAATTTTCTCTATTCTTTCGGTGTGATATTGAGCTCGCGCTAAACGTGCCTCCTCGTAGCGTGCAGACAGCGCGGGATCCTTTTTAATGTGAGCCATCATCCGATCATTAGAGACACCAAAGTGATCACCAATGGACCGAGTGTACTCACCAGCGGCGACAATTTTAAAAGCGTTATCCCAAAACTCAGGATCGGCTAAGATCCTTGAGTCTTTTTCGAATTTAAGTTTCTTCTTCGACGGCATCTTCTTGCTCCAAAACATCACAGGCGTCTGGGACTGCGATTCCAGCGGTCAAGGCCACAACACTTCTCGTCGCACTCCTAGCCATTTTATAAGCCGGGGAGCAGTAGAGGTTTGTGTTTTCAATCACCATGTCAGCCACCGCGCAACCTTGTAATATAAAAGGTAATAAAATAAGGGCTCTCATCGCTTACCCTTTTTTTTACCAGTGCGTTTTGCAGCCGCTTTTGCCGCCGCTTTCCCCTTCGGTGTATAGGCATAACTCTTATTTCCGACTTTCGGCATAGCTATTTCCTCTTCTTATTTGCGTACAGTCCCCTAGCCACTTTTAGCCCCCTTACCTTTCCAGCGTTTGCGACTCAAATTATTTGGTGTGTTTGGATCGTTTTGCTTCTTTTTGGATAAACCCTTCTTAATCCCTAAAGACCGAGCACAGTACGAATCCCCTTTAGAGGTTCCAGGCTTAACACGAGGACCACCACCCTTCGCCTTTCCCGCTTGGCCGTAGGAGACCTTCTTGCCTGTGGAAGTGACCTTGACCTTCGCTTTACCTTTTCTTGGCTTCACATTACCGCCTTTATGATTTCCGCTGCTGCTTGTGGGACGATGGCGTTACCCGCTCCCCGGAGTATGCCCACTCGATTGGGTATCCCATTAGCCAAAGGGAAAAGCGCGGATTCAACTGGGATGGGACGGTGCTTTCCGTCTCGGCAGTAGATGACTTCTGAGCTTCCCCAGAATAAGGAATCTGGTCTTTCAAATTCGAGCATCCCGCCTTCTGCTTTGCCCGGGCCAGTGCTTCGTCCGATCTCTGCTTCATGTGATCCAGAGTGTTCGGAGTTGCCCACGGACTTAATGTTGCAGCCGTCACTAGCGTCATCCCGAACTTCACACCCTTCTTGCTCACTCTTTGTCCGTTTTGTAGACTCCGAACTGGACCCCTGGCTGAATCCATCGCTTGTGGGGTCGGCCATGCTGTTAACTGAGCAGCTACGTCCAAAACGTCCACCGATAACTTGCCGTTGCGAATCCGACCGCCCTTGTAACCCCCTTTGTGATCCCTGGTCGATGGGGTCGGCCACGGAGAGGTTGTTTGCACAAGACTTGACAAGGGTACTTGCTTTCCAATTCTTATCCTTCTTTGCACAGCTAGATCGTCCCAACTTCCACGATCTTTCATGTCCGATAGTATCGGTGTCGGCCACGCGCTTGGCGGTAAAGAAGAGTCTGTCCCTTTTGTGGTACGCGCCGATGCTGCCAGATGGGAGTACACACGCCCCGCTGGCGTAACCTTCTGCCTCAAAGTCGCTTTGTAGATCATCGAGCCATCCATGTCGGATAGCTGCTGCAACTTGTTCTCCAAACACTGCTGGAGGTTGGCACTCTCGGATGAGATTAAAGAAGACAGGCCAGAGGTGTCGCTCGTCGTCTTTTCCTTTTCCTTTTCCAGCGACTGAGAAAGATTGGCATGGAGGGCTTCCGGTCCAAACAGGTCTATCTGCGTCCCACTGGGCAATTTCAAGTGCTCTTGACCATCCTCCGATTCCTGCAAAGAAATGACACTGGGTGTACCCTGAGAGATCTGAGGACTTAACGTCTGCAATACTCCGGTCATCAACATCCCCAGGTGGTATTAATCCATCAACAATTAACTGCTTCAGCCACTTGGAAGCAAACGGCTCAAATTCGTTGTAATAGTTCAAACGACTTCCAAAGCACGTTGGAGGTAGAGCTCCATAGAATGGTCGGACACCGCGTCCTTTATCGAGAAATCAGATTCAACAAACTCAGGCTTCGGGTTTAGGTAGTTATTATTATCATTGGCTAAATAGAGAAAATCTTGGTCCTGACAGCCGACCGTGTATAAGAAACGTGGGAGTCTTGTCACGATGTCTGAGCCACTACACACACTCAACACAGAGCCTTTAGGGAACCTTGAGCGCTTCTTCTTCAAATAGACTCTAGGCTTACCAAAGCACACTAACGTGGCAGAGATACCCATCTGCTGGGCCATTAACATACTTAAACTGGCTTGCGCTGCTCCTAAACTATGCCCGGTGATAATTAAGGGCTTACCACTGTCCTTCACTCTCTCGAAAATTTTTCGCAATTTTTTTTGGACAGACTTATGTTGAAGAGCAAAGCCACCGTGTACCCATGTCCTTAAATACCTCACCGGGAAGGCTAGTAAATCAATTAGAATGTCACGCCTCTCCATAGTCCCCTTATGAACCAGGTAAACCTTATCCGCGTCGATCACAAAGAACTCAGCACTGGTAAATTTATTTTCAAATTTTTGAGCGAGTCTTCCTGGCATATCGGAATAAGCCTCGAGAGAGAGTTCAGCGCAGCGGCGAAGTTCTGGATGCATGGGAGTTACTCTGTTGGGGTATATATGTGTACGCCCCGCTATATAATTCTAGGGGGGTCTTGATAATGATTCTCATTCACTATTTCCGGTAATGATAATTACCGGAATTAAGGGATTCGTTGTAAATCAATAACTTAGTAATCGAGTGCTCAATAATTAACCAGTTTTTCGCTGGTTTGGGATAGAAAACACTAGATATAGTATTTAGATTTTGCTATTCGCGCGCGCTCGAGGCCAACACACGACGCAATTACTCTGTTTTGCTGTTCCCCAACAATGCAAGCAATCAATGCACTACCCCGCTTCTAGCATACAAAGTGAAGCGCTGTTCACAGTTCATACATTCGAGCTCTGCTTCTAGGCTATCTTTATATTCCTCTACTACTCTATGGATATAATGCTCTCTCTCGCCGCAACTCGGGCATTGTGCAGCGTTAATGATAAAAGCAGATTCGCCTTGGTAAACTGGCGTTAGTATTTCAACAACTATCTTTTTACTCACAAAAGCTTTTATTACAATCACTACACCCGGTTATAAGCTTCTCAGTATCTTGTAACAGTAAATCTTTACCGCAGCGGCAATACCCATCAATTGGGAACGCGACCCAACCACCTGACATTTCATACTGTTTAGCAATTATTTCGTCTCTTTCTGTATTTATCATATACTATTTGTATACTTCCTATGTTTTATGTATATAATATGTATACATCAATTAAAAAGAGGACGTAATAATGGCTAAACAACACACAGTTTCAATCTTTATCAAGGGTGATACTTGGATGGCGCACCACAGCGACCCAGCAATAAGAGAGATATTTGATACCAATATCCTCCCAACGGCCTACACAAGCCAAATGGGCGCGAAGCAAGTAATCGCAAGCCTTAAAGAAAAAAACCCTGGTCTTAAATATCGCTTCGATCCAACCAAAGCGTTTGGCGCTGTTACATGGGAGGCCAAATAACATGGATATTCAATGCTCTATATGCGGCGAACCCTGGGATAACGATTGCTTACATGATTCTAACGATTATGGAGCACCCGCTGGGCTCTCTTATAAACAAGCGTCCAAATTGTTCCAGCAATATGGGTGCGGCCTTTTTAGCGAAACACCCACCGAATGCACTAATAAGCCTTGTGTTGATCTGGATCAACTAACAGAAATCCAGGTTAAGCAAATACTTTCCGATTATGCCGACGACTGGGGTCTTTAAAATGAAACTATTAGATACGAACGGATCGAATACCAAGCTTAAAAAAAACAATAAGCCTATCGACATTCGCGTTGCTGGGCTTTCCCTCTATCCGAATGACCTTGTTTGTCCTATGAGAAACAAAGCAAAATGTAAAAAGCCTTGCTTGCGCGCCTCTGGGCGCGGTGCATTCGATAGCGTAGAGAACGCCAGGAAAGGGAAACTTAATTATTATATGAAAGACCGGGCCGGATTTATTAAGCAATTAACAAAAGAGCTTATAAACTTTGAAAAGCTTTGCAATAAAAACGGCGTTGTTCCCTATGTTCGATTGAATGTTATCTCAGACATACAATGGGAACTCAAAACCAACGGCGAAATCCCTCAGTTATTCCCTAATATTAATTTCTACGATTACACAAAAATTGCGAAACGATTAACGAAAACACCCAGTAACTATAAGTTAATGTTTTCGTATAGCCGGGCGCCCGATTATCAAGACCAGGTACGCCTTGCACAGAAAACCAATGTTCCCATCTCAGTTGTTTTCTATGGTCCGATGCCTAGTGTATTCCTGGGTAAAAAGGTCATAAACGGCGACGATTCGGACATTGAAAACTTAAAGCACAAAAACTGCATTATTGGCCTTAAATACAAGATTGCAAAGGGCCAGGGCGTAGATCCTTTAGACGCTCCGTTTATCGTTAATACTAATTGTATCTCTCTTAAAATGGTGGCGTAAATGATGAATCAAACCAGCACAAAAGATCTTATTATCCTTGCGCATAAATCAACGTGTATGCACAAAGGCGGCGATTTTTGGCGTAATAATGCTCTAACAATGACAAAATCGGCTTTAAGGTATTTCTCAATAGGTGATGAAATAAACGCCCGAGAGATGGCCTACAAAGCGTTAGCCGAACTATGTGTCGAAGACTGTTTAATAGTAACTAGTTAACTTATACAATCAATACACTTTCGGGAGTGTTTAAAATGGATACACAAGAAATAAATTCTTTATTAAAAAGTAGCGTTCTAGATTTAATCGAACTTCACCAAGATAAACCAGTACATATGATAATTTATGCGTTAATTTCTGTCGGCGCCACGTTAGCGAGAGATTCAGCACCCACCGAGGAAAGTGCGGAAAAATTAATTAAACTTGCGTTAACGGAGGATAAAGCATGATTAACGAAACAACGCTCCAAAAACTGCATGACCTAACAAAATCTGAACTCTACGACGCTGAATATGGTGATTTCGTTTATGAAACCGTAGAGACGCGCGATACTTTGGACGATTTCAAATCAAATTGCGGTAAATGGGCCGAATGTAATAAACCATTTAAAGGTTCCCTCGGTGAATTCCCATATATTGGCTGGTCTAACGTCCAAGCGCGAAAAGGCGATATGAGAAATCCAATTACTATCCTCGATCTCGGTGATTGCAGAATAAGTTTTAGAGAGGATATAAGAGATCTATTATAAATAATCAATATTTACCGAGAGGCAAGTTATGAAAATTACACAAGCATTTGTACGCGACGTCAAAAAACATTTAAAAAAAGATTGGCATGATCAAAAATGGTGGGATTTTGACCAATTACCAGAAACGCAAGCGGTCGTTTACGCTTTAAACGAAACGGAACCACAAGATCCACTTGACTCTGTGGTGAGAAAAGCAGAAAAATACTTTGATCATATAATTTAAACGTTAATGTAAAAACATACAGTGAAGGCCCTTTTTAGGGCCTTTTTTATTGCTTACTATTCCCGTTTTGACTACCGTACAGATAGCCGCTAATCCCACTAATCACGGCCATTAAGTTACCGACGATCAAATTTGATAATGCAAGGTCTGCTTGTTGCGGCGGCGATACGGTGATTAAAAATATATACAAGAAAAACAATAGTAAAAATACGCTTGCGAACACTTGCGGGAATATTTGGCCCTTATGAGTCTCTCTCGCGTGTTGTGTATCCTCTGTTTGCAGTTTGAAAGCATCGATATCAAGCTCGCGCATTCTCACGCTAAACGCCTGGTCCTCCACAGAGAGCGCTGCTTTCTGGTCCGGTGTAGCAGTTTCCAGAGCTCTCTCGACCGCTGTTTCCTCTGCCGGGACACCTAGCTTACTTGCGACCGCTTTTATCGCTATGGATCCAAGTGGGCCTCCTATCGCGCCTCCTAACGTTGGGGCAAATGCTGAGAGTAAACTTTTAAGTTTCACCTAATTTTCCGGTTTCATTTTGTCGCGGTCGATTTTGTCGCGGCTTTTGTCGCGGTTGCTTTCCAACCACTCGCCCGGTCGCTATAAATTCTTGTATACGTGCCTCCAAATCCCGCACCTTTTGCTTTTTTGCATTTGTCGGGGTCGGTTTTGTCGGGGTCGATTTGGCATTCCATTTTGTCGGGGTCGATTTCAAAATCCGATTTGTCGGGGTGTCCATCAGATCAAGCCTTGGGCCTGTAGCAGTTCGTAATTCTTTTCATGGGCCGCAGCGACCTCTGCTTTGTTACCGCCGTCGTATCGCACTGCAAGCCCTCTCAAGATCAGATCCTCTCCAACGTCTACACCATCAGCGTTTGTGACAATCGCAAGACCCCTGCCAAATTTGTCGAGTTTTTTACTGTCGATCACAATCTTTGAGCCCACCGGGGTGAGTTTTTCAACGTGCGCTTTCGCTAACTTTGCAGCCGCCTTACTGATGTCTGTACCACCACGCATTTCCGGTGTGTCTACATGATGCAACCGTATGCTCGTTTTGTGATACATGGACCAACCTAAAGATAACGTAACCTCGATAGAGTCACCGTCAATGATTCGATCTACGGTAGCAGCAACTTCATATTTCATTGTTGAGGATGATCTCTGCGATTTCTTTCGCTCTGTTTGGGACTTGTTCCGCATAAAGAGAGTTTGGATATATGTTAGCAGCCGCCGACGTCCAATTTTGAGCAGCCATCGCTGAATGATGATTGATAAATTTAGCATGGCGGGTCGCACCCAAGTTATAAGCTAAAGACAATACAGCGGCAGCACGTTCCGGCGACAGGTCATCGAAATAGTCGTACCGAGCGCGAACCTCGTTCTCAACTCGCTCAATATCGTTATCTAACAGCATTTCGCATTCTTGCTCTGTCAGCCCGAGAGAGGTTAAGTTCCTTCCATAGCCGATGCTTTGATCACCATTGTCGTCATACGGATGCAGCCGCAAACCTTCCTGGCGTTTAAGGAGTTCTCTTATCATGGGATTCTCAAATTAGATTGTGAGCCGCGCCGTCGGGATGTTGCGAAAGCAACCGACACAGACCCACAGTAGTAAAATCGTACTAAGTTTCACTACGAATATACAGTGTATTTTTGTCTTTTTTGCAATAATTTAAGGGTTTTTTCCAAGTCTTTGTAGGCTGCCGATAAGTTGTTTTCGAACTGTCTAAAATTTTGTCCAACTAACCTGGCGCGGTCCTTATTTGTATAAGTCTTCCCGGCATCATTCAGACCTTGATATAACCGCTTACCTAAAATCGATAACGCGCGCTTTTCCTCTAACTCTGCGAGTGCCAAATCAATGTCAGCAAATTTTGCGTGCGTCTTTTCTTGTTTATCAACATACTTTTCTAAACCACTTACAATCTGCGAGGTTTGAAAGCTACCCCGGTACTCTATAAACCGAGATAAGGTAGACGATGACGGCCAACCGACTTCAGTGCGGCGAATCGTATCAAGCCAAATATCTACAAGATCATCGATTTTTTCTTTATCCATTAGTAAGCATCTTCGTTCGGAACCATAATTGCATTCAGGTTTTCTTCGCGTTCCTTGACCCTGTCTTTTAATTCAATAAGCAAATCCCTAATCTCTGGCATAGAATATTTTTTTGGTTGTAGCGCGTCGTGCAACAATGTTTTGTGGAAATCCTCTCCATACATATCAATCATAAAGGCTCGATAATTCTCCCTAACGTGCGTTGAGTGAGCCATACTGAAATTACAGTAGGGACATTGCGGGTGTATATTCTCTTCCAGCAGCTTAGTTGCTGTCTTACCTCGCTCAATATAGTGACCGCCCTGCATTTCTTGCCATCTTTTTTTTGTTCCGCAACTCACACATTGACAATAGCCATTATGATCAGCAGCTTTCAACCGAACTAATTTCTGCATAAGGACCGCGCAGTCGTTAATCAGTTTCGCTTTCGACTTCGGCTTGCGCTTCGATTTTTTCAATGGCGTTTTCAATGCGATCGACCCACTCTGCTAACTGATCTTGGAATTCGTAAAGCTCGTCATCACTGATTTCTATTATTATTTTCACGCAGTTAACGCTTCTTTACTGCGCTTTATAAAATCGGTCCAATTAACCTTATCTGCGTACTGGTCGTAAATTTTTGTAATATATTCGTTTGCCTGGGAGACAGAGAAAAGACTGCTTACATCGATAATGCTCATTAACTCTAACTTTCGGTCAAATGGTAGACCGCCCTGTCCTAACCCAAAGTTCTTGTCGTATATCTCACGGAATTTCTCGCTGGACTCTCGAAGAATTGGAACCCCAATAGTAAGTTTGCATTCAGACTTAGCGTGCTCCATATCTTTTCCATATAACTGCTTTGCAATTTCCCGGTACATAGCGTGCTGGAGCATATTCTGTCCGTTCGAGCGATTGCGACCATCAAAAATTTGTACAACGAGATCGTGGTGCTCGGAAAATTTCTCATCAATTGCCTTATGCAGATAGCTAATCTGCGTGTCGTTACGGACTCGGTAGTGTTGCCCTTCCATCACCCAAACTCAGCGTTAAAAAACATTTTTTCTTTATTTGAAGTGGAGCAGAACTGGCGGGATTTGTGTTGCCAGAGACCAACCGTATTTTCCCAAGGGATATGTCTATTCTTTGCGATGATTATCCGTGTATCTGGACGTTGGAGATATTCCTCATCATCTAGCCCGAGCTCCGTCCCTAGTTCTTTCATGTCCTCAAGGCGCTGCTTCTTTTTGTCGGACCAAACGATCGCTAATATGCTTGAGAGTTGTGAGATTGAACCAGAACCCAATGCATCGAACCGGGTGGGTATATACTCATCACCGCCCTTGTCAGGCTTCCTGGCGTGATGCACGATAGCTATGTGAATGTTGTACCCTTTTGCGAGTTGCACCATCATCGCGTAAAACTCGCGTTCTCGTTCTGTATCACCGCAAACATTTTCGATCATTTGCAAACAGTCGATCACGATAAACTTCGCACCGTAGTCCCGAGTCATTTTTAAAATGAGGGCGTATACCTCTAGCACTTTACAAGTGCCCACATGATCGTAAACGAGTATGCGGTTCTCTGAGTAATCAATGTATTTTTCTTTGAGTTCCTGTGTCGGGTCCACAGCACCAGTTGATTGCTTACATAAAAGTTCACCGACAGACCGGACATCCATTTCTAATGAACAAATGCCGACCACATGGTCTCTCGCCGCAAAGGCAGCGATCTGATTAAGTACGCTGGATTTTTTGTGACCGTCAATTCCAATAAATGTGCTCACACAGCCGAACTGAAGGACTACTCGACCGTGCAGTTTTTCCCAAGGCATATCGATGCCTTGAAGCGCGACCGACTCACTAGAGTCAGCAAGAATTTTTTCTTTGTGGCGATTGAGCCACTGGACACGATGCTGAGTTTTTTCTTTGAGAATCGAATCCAAAGTGTCTTTGTTAAAATCCGAAACTGAAATTCTATCGACGATCAAATCATTATCTCCCTTAACGTTGGGGAAGCAACTTGCATTTCAGCCCAGGTTTCCCACAACCGCTGTTTGAGAATCCGACAAACGTGCGGGAAGTTTGGATCCCACTCGCCAGCCTTTCGAACCGCACACTTTCTAAGGTATTCGGCCTGAGAGATTTTTAACACTTGCTCGACATCGGAATCTGTAAACCTCAACTTTTTCCACTCCTTGAACGCTTCGCTCTTAGATCCCTTCGCTCCCAACGTTGGGGTGAAAATCATCCAAAAATAATTAAATTCATCAGAGTAATTCGCCGTGATGCCGTTTTCGGCATTACGATCCGACAATGTTTTTATCTTAGGTTTTAAATTATCGTTAGATATATTATCGTTAGATATATTATCTGTTGTTCTTATCAATTTCCGTGCCAACTCCACCGCTTCATCTTTTTCGATAACGCGGCGTGCTGTTTTCGGCATAGCGGTTTCACATGAAACCGAATAAGTAACACCTGCAAAACTTCCGTCGTCAGAATGCTTCTTATGCTCAACAATAAAGTTGTGCTGAAGCAATAGTTTTCTCGCACGATAGAACCGAGCCTTGCCGATCAAAAATTGTGCCATGATACCTTTCGCGTTCGCAGCTTGACCGTCTGGTAGCGTGCCGAGGAAAGAGTAAATAGCGGTTGCTACTGGATCTTTGAGAGCTATTGTTTTTTTTAAACCCTCAACGTCCATTTAAAAATCCATTTTTTTGCAATCTATCTTTTACGTTGAAGGCCCAAAGCAAATCGCTGTCGGACCACGTTTCACCTCTTTTTAGCGCAGCCTTAATAATCTTTGCGTTCATCAAATCATCGCTTGGATCATAGGGAGGCCGCACATAGGTTTGGGTATTGGGGAAAAGATCTTTCATTGAGAGACCGTAGTATGAGAGCAGTTCTTTCTTATCGCAGCCAACCTTGCACTCAATCACTGTCCCGGTGTGACCATCTCTGTAATAAAGAGTCTGACTCGTACTGGTGCATAAAGGACAGCGAGAAACATACTGACCATCACGAATCTCCCTGCCATCAAGAAAATCATTCAAATGGGCAGCGTCGATCATATGAACTTGGTGCTCCACTCT
>Ga0075468_10001130_pt1 | contig 11136 bp, 7 predicted proteins | sample DEB08_DNA_12_FD_77578 | JGI IMG/M metagenome (GOLD analysis project Ga0075468, IMG submission 77578) | Aqueous microbial communities from the Delaware River and Bay under freshwater to marine salinity gradient to study organic matter... | ecosystem: Environmental > Aquatic > Marine > Coastal ...
TATATGCCCATGATTCCAGAAGCTGCCTATGCAATGCTGGCCTGCGCACGAATCGGCGCTGTGCATAGCGTGGTTTTTGGCGGCTTTTCGCCTCAGTCTCTGAAAGATAGAATTTTGGACTCAGATTGCCAAACCCTAATCACCGCCGACGAAGGTTTGCGCGGCGGTAAAAGCGTCCCGCTCAAAGCAAACGCAGAAAAAGCGTTAGAGTCCTGCCCGAATGTTCACACTGTGATTACCGTGCGTAAAACTGGGGCAGATGTGCCATGGCAGGAAGGGCGCGACATTTGGTACGACGCGCTCACTCAAGCGCAATCTACTAATTCAGAACCTGCCACCATGGAGGCGGAAGATCCGCTCTTTATTCTCTATACCTCTGGCTCCACGGGTAAGCCAAAGGGCGTACAACATTCCAGCGGCGGCTATTTGCTGCATGCGGCCATGACGCATAAATACGTTTTTGACTACCAAGACGGCGATGTCTATTGGTGCACCGCCGATGTTGGCTGGATTACCGGGCACTCATATATTGTCTATGGCCCGCTGGCGAATGGTGCAACCACTCTGATGTTTGAGGGTATTCCAACCTACCCAGATGCATCGCGCTGCTGGGACATCATCGACAAGCACCAAGTAAATATTTTTTACACGGCGCCCACTGCCCTAAGACAACTTATGGCTCAGGGCGATGACTACGTGACCAAATGTTCTAGAACCTCGTTACATCTTCTGGGCAGCGTAGGCGAACCGATTAATCCTGAAGCCTGGGAGTGGTATCACAGAGTAGTTGGCGACAGTCGCTGCCCAATAGTAGATACATGGTGGCAGACAGAAACCGGCGGCATCATGATTTCGCCGCTGCCTGGAGCGACTGATCTTAAACCGGGATCTGCGAGCTTACCGTTCTTTGGCGTACAGCCGGCGCTCATGGATGCGGAAGGAAATCTCATAGAAGACCAAGCGGCATCAGGCAACCTAGTAATTACTGGCGCTTGGCCCGGACAAATCAGAACTGTTTACGGCGACCACCAACGGGTTATAGACACCTATTATTCAACCTACAAAGGCTATTACTTCACTGGCGATGGCGCTCGGCGAGACAAAGACGGCTACTACTGGATTACCGGCCGGGTGGACGACGTGATGAATGTGTCGGGACATAGAATTGGCACGGCAGAAGTGGAAAGCGCGTTGGTATTACACCCCCGTGTAGCAGAAGCCGCTGTAGTTGGTTTCCCTCATGATGTTAAGGGCGAGGCGATTTATGCCTACGTGACGCTGATGGCTGGCGACGAGTCAGATCGAGAGGTCTTGCAAAAAGAGTTAGTGGATATGGTGAGAACAGAGATTGGTCCCATTGCCAAACCAGAAGTTATTCAATGGGCGCCGGGGCTACCGAAAACAAGATCTGGCAAAATTATGCGCAGAATTCTGCGCAAAATTGCCGCCAACGAACTAGACAGTCTTGGCGACACGTCGACTTTAGCAGACCCCTCTGTTGTCGATGATTTAGTTGCGAACCGAGTACAGCAATAATGATGGGGTAACGGTGCAACAAAGATTGTATGACCCTTCTTGGCAAGGCGGCGCAGACCTTATGCCCAAGCAAGTTCTAAGTTCTAAGTTCTAAGTTCTAAGTTCTAAGTTCTAAGCGAAAGCAAAGACAAAACGTAAACATAAAAAAACCGGCATACGCCGGTTTTTTTTATCTGCTTAAGAGGATATTACTCCTCTGGTGCAGCCTGCTCTTGATAGTTAGGCAGTTCCTTAATAGACAGCTTGATTCTTCCACGCTGATCTACATCTAAAACAACCACATCAACCTCTTCGCCTTCTTTCAAATAGTCGCTTACATTCTCAACACGCTCTTCAGCGATTTGTGAAATGTGCAGCAGACCATCTTTACCTGGCAAAATGTTAACGAAAGCACCGAAGTCTACGATGCGCTCAACCTTACCGTGGTAAATACGGCCAACTTCAGCTTCTGCTGTAATTTCCTGAATACGGTTAACAGCAGCATCCTTTGCAGCACTGTCTTCAGCATAAATTCTTACGCTGCCGTCGTCATTGATGTCCACTTCAGCACCGGTTTCTTCAACGATAGAACGAATGGTCGCACCGCCTTTACCAATGATGTCGCGAATCTTGTCTGGATGAACATTCAACGTCACCATAGCTGGCGCGTTGTCAGACAGCTCTTCTCGCGAAACGCTGATGACCTTGTTCATTTCGTCAAGGATATGAATTCGAGCTTCATGGGCTTGAGACATCGCAGCTTCCATAATCTCTTCGGTAATACCGTCGATCTTAATATCCATCTGCAATGCGGTCACACCTGCCGCTGTACCTGCGACTTTAAAGTCCATATCACCTAAGTGATCTTCATCACCTAAGATATCTGTCAGTACCGCGTAGCGATTGCCTTCTTTAACGAGGCCCATAGCAACACCTGCAATAGGTGCTTTCATAGGTACACCAGCGTCCATAAGCGCTAGCGATGTACCACATACACTGGCCATAGAGCTTGATCCGTTAGACTCAGTAATTTCAGAAACCACACGAATGGTGTATGGGAAATCTTCAGCATTTGGCAGTGAGGCTGTAACACCTCTGCGAGCCAACTTGCCGTGGCCAATTTCGCGACGCTTAGGTCCGCTCATAAAGCCAGCTTCACCAACACTGTATGGAGGGAAATTGTAATGCAGCATGAAGGTATCTTTATATGATCCTTCCAATGCATCAATCATCGCAGCATCACGTAACGTGCCCAAAGTTGCCACTACAAGGGCTTGGGTTTCGCCGCGAGTAAACAACGCTGAACCGTGAGCTTTAGGCAGTACGCCAACTTCTACTTCAATAGGTCGCACAGTGCGTAGGTCGCGGCCATCAATACGAGGCTCGCCATTAAGTACGCGCTGGCGCACCAAATCTTTTTCTACCTTGCCGAACATATCTGCAACATCATCACCTGCGTACGCGGCTTCGTCGCCACCAGCAAGTTGTTCAACAATGCTTCGTCTAATTTCGCCAACTTTCGCTTGGCGATCCATCTTATCGCTGATGCGATAGGCTTCGCCCAGATCCGCTTTGATAGAGTCGCTAATCTTAGTGAGTAGCGCTTCGTCTTTCTCTTCTGCCTGCCAATCCCATGATGGCTTGCCAGCTTCTGTAGCGAACTCGGCAACAGCAGTAATAATGGTCTGCATTTCTTGATGAGCAAATAAAACCGCACCGAGCATTTCATCTTCGGTTAATTCTTTTGCTTCAGACTCAACCATCAACACTGCGCCGTCAGTGCCTGCTACCATCATGTTCAGCATAGATTCTTTAAGCACGTCATATCCTGGGTTCAGAATATAATTGCCGTCGATGTAACCCACACGGGCTGCACCAATGGGGCCTTTAAAAGGAATGCCTGAAATGGACAGGGCTGCAGAAGTACCAATCATGGCAGCTATATCTGGATCTTGGTTTTTGTCTGTAGATATAACAGTACAAACCACCTGAACTTCGTTCATGAATCCTTTCGGAAACAAAGGTCTGATAGGTCTGTCAATTAGACGACAGGTCAGCGTTTCTTTTTCGCTAGGACGTCCTTCGCGACGGAAGAAACCGCCGGGGATTTTGCCTGCGGCATAAGTTTTTTCTTGGTAATTTACAGTAAGCGGGAAAAAGTCCTGGCCAGGGCGAGCACTTCTTGCGCCAACAACTGTGGTTAACACCACGGTTTGACCAATGGTTACAACCACTGATCCGGTGGCTTGCTTAGCGATCTTATTGGTCTCCATAGTGACCAGTTGATCACCAAACTGAAATTGTTTGGTAATTGGGTTCAAATTGATTCCTCCAATCGGAATTGCTTATTTATAGCGTTTCTATTTTCTTTCAAGTTCTATATCTCTTTTTGATATCTTATTGATATCCCTTCAGCGCGGCTTCCGGCGAATTGCCCGAAAGCCACAAAGCTCAATGACTATCGACGCAATCCAAGGCGCTTAATCAAATCACTGTAACGAGCTACGTCTTTTCTCTTTAGGTAATCGAGAAGCTTTCTTCTTTGATTAACCATTCTGATCAGACCACGTCGAGAGTGATGATCTTTCTGATGATCCTTAAAGTGCCCTTGCAGGGTATTGATGTTGTGAGTCAACAACGCTACCTGTACTTCTGGGGACCCTGTGTCGCCATCTTCTAGTTGATATTCTTTTACGATATCTGCTTTTACTGCGGCAGTGAGTGCCATCTTTCTTCTCCTTTAATACGCGAAAAAATTACCGTATGAACCGCGCATATTTACAGTACATACTTTAATCATCCTTATAGACCTTCCTAGCTAAAGACCACTAATCTTCGTGGCGCTATCCGACCGTCTACAAGAACTTCTCCAACGCCGAGAAAGACATCGTCTTCCTCAGCAATTTCTAATAACTGCACCCAACCTTCCGTTGGTGCTTTGGCTACCTGAACAGGTTGACCCTGCATCAGATAATGAGCGGTATCACTGACCATGCGCACTTTCGGCCAGTCCTGCACCGAGCTTTCAATAGGTTTTAACAAACTGTCTAACGAATCATTATCTTCACAAGATTCCAGCTGTTCAAAACTTATGGCTTCAGGCTCAACATACGGCCCTGCCGCCAACCGGCGCAACCCAATAACGTGCCCGCCACAGCCTAGCGCATGACCCAAATCTTCTGCAATGGTCCGAACATAGGTACCTTTGCTGCAATGTATTTCTAACTCTAATTCATCACCGTCAAATTTGACCAACTCATTGCTAAATACAATCACGGTGCGAGCCTTTCGCTCCACTTCAATACCTTGTCTAGCCAACTTATATAACGGTTGGCCTTCATGCTTAAGGGCAGAATACATTGAGGGGACTTGCTCAATTTGCCCGCGCAATTTTTCTAGCGCCGTTTCAACAGCTGCGGCAGTCACATGGGACGCATCTGCGCCTCCAGTCACTTCTCCCTCGGCGTCTCCCGTTGCTGTGGTGACCCCTAGCTTAATTCGCGTCCAGTACCTCTTGTCTGAATCTAAGAGAAACTGCGAAAACTTAGTCGCCTCACCAAAACAAAGTGGTAAAACGCCAGTTGCTAACGGATCTAGGCTTCCGGTGTGTCCAACTTTCTGCGCTCCAAACAAACGCTTGGCTCGCTGCACTACATCATTAGATGAAACACCCGGAGGCTTATCTACAATAAGCACACCATTAACCGGTCTACCCCGTCTACGCTTAGCCATTACACTTTCTCAACGTCAAAAGCATACTAGTCTTCTACGTCACCGCTCGTTCCTCGACTTTCGTCTTGGGAAACGGCTTTACCAATCAGCTTCTCGATGCGCGGCCCTCTCTCGACCAGCTCATCGTAATGAAAGCGTGTTCGAGGTGTTGTGCGCATAGTGTGCCGCTTAGCCAATTCTGAGCGAAAGAACCCGGCTGCTTTGTTCAGCACCGTAATAAGCTCGCTCTTGTCTTCCTCTGTCTCTGCTTGCAGTGACGAGACATAAATCTCTGCATAGGACAAATCTTTGCTGACCTTTACGTCATTAACGCTGACGAAAGATCCAACGCGAGGGTCTCGCATGTCGCGCTGAAGTATTCGCGCAACTTCGTCACGCACAAAATCCGCTACTCTTAGGTCACGAGACATTTAGACCCTTGCCTATACACTGGTGCGCAAAAAAAGGTGTGGATTGAGGCTTATTTAAAATCAAACTCAAAGCTCTCGCGCAATTTCCTTGGTGTCGAATACTTCGATCAAGTCGCCTGAGCGAACGTCATTATAATTACGTACGCCAATACCACACTCAGTGCCGTTACGAACCTCAGCTACGTCGTCCTTAAAGCGCCGCAGCGATTCCAACTCGCCTTCATAAATAACGACGTTGTCACGCAATACGCGGATTGGCTTGTTACGGAAAACTGTTCCTTCCGTCACCATACAACCTGCGATTTGCCCGTAACGTGGCGAGCGGAAAACATCACGCACTTCTGCAATACCGACAATTTCTTCACGTATTTCTGGCGACAACATACCTGACAGAGACTTCTTAACGTCGTCTATCAGTTCATAAATCACACTGTAATAGCGCAATTCAATACCAGATTTTTCAAGCAGCAGTTTTGCGGTTTTATCTGCTCGAACATTGAAACCTATAACCGCGGCGCCATAAGTGGCAGCCATAGTTGCATCAGACTCTGAGATTCCGCCAACACCCGACCCTAATACCTGAACAGATACTTCGTCGTTACCCAAGTCTCCTAGAGACTGAATAATCGCCTCTAAGCTACCGCGAACATCTGCCTTAATGACGAGTTTCAAAATACTCTTCTCGCCTTCGGCCATGTTTGCGAACATATTTTCAAGTTTAGACGCATGCTGCATGGCTTGCAGACGATCTTGGTTCTTGTCACGACGAAACTCTGCCAATTCTCGCGCAGAGCGTTCATCGGTTACAGCGGCAAAATCGTCTCCTGCACCCGGCGTGCCATTAAGACCCAGCACTTCAACCGGCTGAGAAGGCCCAGCAATTTGTGTAGGCTGACCGGCATCATCTAACATTGCGCGTACGCGGCCATGAAATTCACCGGCAATAACAATATCACCCTGATTTAGCGAACCGTTCTGCACCAAAATGGTTGCGACTGGGCCGCGACCACGATCTAAGCGAGATTCAATCACTACACCCTGAGCCGGCGCATCTTCAATAGCACCTAGTTCTAGCAATTCCGATTGCAGTACGATGGCTTCTAACAGCGCGTCTATACCTTCACCCGTCATTGCTGAGACCTTGCGGAACTGCGTTTCGCCACCCCACTCTTCGGGGACAACATCCTTCGACGCAAGCTCATTAGTTACTCGGTCAGGATCTACGCCTTCCAAATCCATCTTGTTGATTGCAACAATAATTGGCACTTCGGCGGCTTTAGCATGTTGAATAGCTTCCACTGTCTGAGGCATCACGCCATCGTCAGCGGCAACAACCAGTACAACAATATCCGTTACCTTGGCACCACGTGCGCGCATTGAGGTAAATGCGGCGTGGCCCGGTGTATCAATAAATGTGATTTGTCCGTTCTCGGTACCCACACTGTACGCACCGATATGTTGAGTAATACCACCAGCTTCGCCTGTAGTTACTCGAGCATCGCGAATGCGGTCAAGCAATGATGTTTTGCCGTGGTCAACGTGTCCCATAACAGTTACGACAGGTGCACGACTACTCACATCGCCTTCGATAACCAGTGATGCAACCAACTGCTCTTCAAGCACGTCTTCGCTAACGATCTTAATCTTATGACCCATTTCCTCAACAACCAGTGTGGCTGTATCTTGGTCTATAGGCTGGTTGATGGTGGCCATAACGCCCATACCCATCAGTGTCTTAATTACCTCACCGGCTTTAACCGCCATGCCCTGGGCCAAATCTCCCACTGATATCACTTCGCCAACTTCCACTTCACGGGAAATAAATTCTGTCGGCTTAAATTCACCACCTTGCTGATCAACATGCAGTCCAGTGTCCCGACGAGTTGGTCGTTTCTTGGAGCGTCTTTCAGACTTTAAGCTTAACTCGCGGCGGCGGCCTTGGCCTTTATCACCACCGCCACCACCGGCTGATGCTGCTGGACGTTCGCGACCACGAGTACGCTTACCGCCGCGCTGATCCGATTGTTCTTTGGCCTGTACGTCGGCTGCGGAAACCGCGGCCTTTGGTGCCGCCTTCGGAGCGGCAGCCTTTTCTTTGTTTAGTTGTTCTTGAGTTTGGCGTTCTTGCTCTTTACGCGCTTCTTCTTCGCGCTGGGCTTTTTCTTCAGCCTGACGACGCTCCGATTCTTCTTTACGGTCTTGTTCTGCCTTACGCGCTAACTCTTCAGCTTCTTTGCGCGAAGCCTCTTCCTCGTGAATTCGACGCGCTTCTACTTCACTTTGAGAAACATTTACCGGCGCTTCTGCACCCGCAGTTTGCTCAGGATCTTCTGGCGTCAACTCGCTGCGCTTCACGTACGTTCGCTTACGGCGCACCTCAACAGTTACATCTCTACCCGCACGACCTTGGCCAGACTTCAAAGTGCCTGTGCTTTTTCTTTTCAGAGTAATTTTTTCTGCAGGCTTTGCAGTCTCGCCATGGCCTCTCTTCAAGAAACCCAACAACACCTGCTTCTGCTCTTCACTAACAACATCGCCTTCAGTCTGATGCGATAAACCGGCTTCTTGCATTTGCTTGAGCAAACGCTCTACCGGAGCACCAACCGTATCTGCTAGTTGTTTTACTGTTACTTCAGCCATCAATCACTCCTGCGGCTCTGCCAATAGGTCAGAGCTGCGCTTCCTTATTCCATTGTCGTATCTGCCGCAGCGCTGTCTTTAGCTGCATCATTTTCTTCAGCAAACCAAGGCTCGCGAGCCTTCAAAATCAGCTTGGCCGCTTCTTCTTCGCCAAGGTCTGGCTCGATATCTAATAGCTCTGGGACTGCAAGCTCAGCAAGGTCTTCCATGCATACCACTTCGTTACCAGCAAGCTTAAAGGCTAGCTCTCGAGTCATACCTTCCATAGTCAGCAGGTCTTCAGCTGGCGCGCCGTCCCCTAGGGCCTCTTCACTGGCAATCGCCTTGGTGAGTAGCGCGTCTTTTGCTCTGTTACGCAATTCACCAACGATTTCTTCATCAAATCCGTCAATGGCCACAATCTCTTCGATAGGCACGTAAGCAATTTCTTCTAGCGTTGTGAAGCCCTCTTCTACCAAAACGCCAGCAACATCTTCGTCTACAGATAAAGCATCCATAAATTCGGTAACGAACTTAGTGGTTTCTTCCTCTTGCTTTTGCGAAGCCTCACCTTCAGTCATGATGTTCAGTGACCAACCACACAAGTCACTGGCTAGACGAACGTTTTGTCCGCCGCGACCAATTGCCTGTGCTAGATTTTCTTCAGTCACGGCAATATCCATACTGTGGGTTTCTTCGTCTAAGACGATAGAAGCCACTTCAGCAGGTGCCATAGCATTAATCGTAAGTTGCGCTGGGTTATCGTCCCATAGAACAATATCTATACGCTCACCGGCGAGTTCACCGGAAACGGCTTGTACACGAGACCCTCGCATACCCACACATGCGCCAACTGGATCAATACGCCCATCGTTAGTGCGTACAGCAATCTTAGCTCGTGAGCCTGGATCTCTTGCAGCACCGCGAATTTGAATCACGTCCTCGGCAATTTCAGGTACTTCGACCTTAAATAATTCAATAAGCATAGAGGGCACAGTACGCGACAATATTAATTGAGGGCCGCGATTTTCTGGACGAATCTCAACCAACATCGCACGCAGACGATCGCCCACTCTGAATACTTCGCGAGGGATCAAGTGCTCGCGAGTTAAAATACCTTCAGCGTTGTTACCCAGATCAATGATGACGCTATCACGTCCCATTTTCTTAACGGTCCCGCTCACTAATTCGTTCATGCGAGATTCGTAGGCTTCAATTATTTGTGCACGCTCGGCTTCACGAACCTTCTGAACAATCACTTGCTTAGCTGTTTGCGCCGCAATACGTCCAAATCCAACAGACTCAACCTGCTCTTCTATAATGTCGCCTAGCGCAAGTTCTGGATCTTTAACTAGAGCTTGCTCGATATCAATCTGAGCGTCCGGGTTGGCTTCCTGATCGGGATCGCTGACAACTACTTCAAAGTCTACGACTTCCCATGTTCTGAAGGTTTCGTATTCACCGCTTTCGCGGTCAATGACCACACGAAATTCGGCAAATTCGCCATAACGCTTTTTTGTAGCCATAGCCAACGCTGACTCAATAGCGCCAAACAAAACTTCTTTGGGAACCCCTTTCTCATGGGAGACGGATTCAACCACCAAGAGTATTTCTTTACTCATGCTTCGCCCTTACCTCAACCAAAATTCGGCACAATACGTGCCTTTTGAATATTTTCTAATGGCAGCAGATATTCGTCCTCTGCTTCCTGTAAAACTACGTTGCGGTCTTCTACGCCAGCCAAAAGGCCGATGATTTTTTTCCGCCCTTCGAATGGGAAATTCAGCCGAACCTCTAACTGCTCACCAATACTTTCTAGATACTGAGTCTCTTTAAACAGTAAACGGTCCATTCCCGGTGACGAAACCTCTAAGGTGTAAGCCATAGGCATCATCTCTTCTACATCAAGAAGATCACTGACATGGCGACTTACTTCAGCACACAGATCAACATTTATGCCATCTTCGCCGTCGATATAGACTCGAAGGACACTGTGCTTACCCTGACTGATGTATTCCACGCCCCAAACGGTGCAACCCAAAGATTCCACCGTGGGTGTGATTAATTCATCAATCTGCAATTCTTTGTTGTTCAAACGTATAACCCGATCAATTCACGCATGGTTTCCATGCCGCCAATTGCGTTTGAATAAAACCAACCTGATCAAACGCGCACTTTTTCTACTGGCACAAAAAATGGGCCTATAGCCCATCTCATTTACGTGACTCTAACTCTACTACCTAATTCAGCGGGCTAAACGCACCGTACCTGAATAAGAGCCTGGGCGTACTGCCTTCAACGCTTTCGTCCGCACAAGATTCACGTCACCTTGCGCCAATATAGTTACCCCATTACTAGATAACAAAAAGCCCTTCTTAAAGGGCCTTTCCAATTGTGGTAGCGGGGGCAGGATTTGAACCCACGACCTTCGGGTTATGAGCCCGACGAGCTACCAGACTGCTCCACCCCGCAACAATTGGGAGCGGAATTATATGGATCTAAATGGCACCGCGCAAGCAATAGTCTCTTATTTATCAAAAGGATCCCTCTAATTTAGAGAAAAAGGCCGAATATATTGAAAGGAGTAGATTTTCAGCGATGAATACCGCAAAGAAGCAATAAAACGCATCAGAACAGCAGTAGCCGTAGGCGACTGGCAATAGTTCTTCAATATGGAATTCTAAAGATTGCAGCCAACCCTCGCTGGGGCATTCCACTACAGCTGCATTCATAGTTAAGTGTTCTAGTGATGGTGCCGAAGGCGAGACTCGAACTCGCACGGGCATAAGCCCACTACCCCCTCAAGGTAGCGTGTCTACCAATTTCACCACTCCGGCATATTCACTAACAATTAACTAAT
>Ga0075468_10001134_pt1 | contig 11125 bp, 28 predicted proteins | sample DEB08_DNA_12_FD_77578 | JGI IMG/M metagenome (GOLD analysis project Ga0075468, IMG submission 77578) | Aqueous microbial communities from the Delaware River and Bay under freshwater to marine salinity gradient to study organic matter... | ecosystem: Environmental > Aquatic > Marine > Coastal ...
GAGCTAATTATGATAGACTACAAACTTTTAATTTACCGTTTTTACAATATTCTAATAATTCAGATACAAGTACATTATTTAATCCTAATTTTAATGAAATTCCTTTATGGAATGGATATAGATATAATAATTTGACTTTTAGTGGTACTGGATATGATATTAATAATAGTAAAACAGATTTATATAGTGTTAGTTTAGGAAGTGTTGTAGCTACAACTAACTCAACATTAAGATTTAATAGAGATTTTAAAATTCAGGGTTTAGATACTTTTTTACCAACTGGTAGCGGTGCGCAAAACAACTTACAAATAAAAGTACAATTAAAATTTAAATTAGTTGGATCAAGTGATACTAAATACGCTTTTATAAGAAATGGAACAGAAGCTTGGCACGACATAGATGTAGACTTTGCTAATTCTTTAACTTTTGGACCTTCGGGTCAAACACAATTAAGCTCTGATAATTTAAATAGTAATACCACTTTTAATATAAATTGTGAAACTTTAACTATTCCATTTGATGGTAATTTGTTTTTAGAGGGTTATGCTGCTATATATTATAATAATTATACAAGTACTACTAGTATTGAAAGTGCTATAGAAGTAGTAGAGGGAACTACGGACTCGGAAAACATTATTTGTTATTCTCCTCCAGTATATAGTCAAAATGGAGGTGTTCAGTATTTAGTTGATGGTGAGCTATCTAATTTAGAAATTTATAGAGCTACTAATGCTCCTGGAGGTACTGCTATATCTACTGGCGTAACTTATGATGTTGAAGATTTATTTGTAGGTAGTTCTCCCAATGGTATAGGAAAAATAGAGGTTTATAATTTTACTACATCAGCTTGGGAGTCATTTAATACTACTTGGAAAGCTTTTAATACTGGAACTGGAACAAGGATAACACAGTTACTAGTAGAAGAAATATTAAAAGGACAAAACTTAGGAGCTAGAACTTTTAATGGAGCAATTAAAATAACAGATAAATCTTTATTACCTTATTACTTTGGAATTACAATAGATGGCTCTAATTTTGTTCCTTATCAATGTACATTCAATGGTGCTAACGATACTTGGAGCGGTGAATGGTACGAAATTAATACAAATAGTACAGGTCAAACAATATCAGTTGGAACATATACAGGGCAAGGAGTTAATAATGTAGAAGTTCAAGTAGGATTATGAGTTCAATTACAAATTATTTAAGAGCGGAGGCTATTGCAGTAGTATCAGAGCAGCCAACAAGTGCTACAATTAGCTTTTTATCAGTTATTCCAGGAACTGCAACTAGAACTTTATTATATAGTGGTGATAAAGTTATAGTAGTTTGTTCAACAACTGGTAACTCATACTCACTTACTTTAGATGCTGACTTTGATTATAATAGTACACGATTACAATTTACCTCAATTACTTTAGAAGAGGTTGTTCCTTTAGGCTCTTACATTGTTTTAAGTAAAGATTATAAGTGGAATAGTTTATTTAGAAAAAACTCTTTAAATCATTTACATTTATATCAGCAAGGTAATACTCATGGAAACGATTTATTAATGTCTTTTACTCAATATAATTTTAATGTAAATTCTGGAGCTATATTAGCAACTGGAACTTCTAAAAATAATAATTGGGGTGGGAGATATGGTTTTTTTAATGCTCCTCATAATGGATGTCAAGTAGAGAGAATAAATTATAAATTTACTACTAATGCTGGAGCTGGAGAAATATTTGTTTTTAGCTTATGGAAAAAACCAGTTACTGAAAACGGAACTGCTGCAACTCAATTAACTTTAATAGATAGTTATAGTATGACATCTCAAAATAATGCGTCTTATGTATTCTCTGCTAGTATTACTCCAAGTTTAGCAGATGGAGCAATAAGTGCTAACGAGGTAATAATACCAAGTATAAAAAAAGAAGGAACTAAAGTAAGCTCAACTAAAATGTACGGAGATATTGAAATATTAACTTCTTTTGATCCTAGAACGAGCGTAATTTAAAAACAATGAAACAATTTATAAAAGAGAATTTAGACGTTTTTAGCATTAATACTATTACTCTAGGATTAAGCTTAACTCAAATTCATGCTATTTTACAGATAATAGCATTAGCAGTAGGAATATTTTATACAATAGACAAAATTATTTATTTTAGAAAAAATAGAAAGTAATGTTTAATTTAGGAACTTGGACTAAAAGTTTAAATAAATTATATAAAATGAAATACTTTAAGATAGAAGAGTTTACTTGTGATGGTGTAATCTGTTATGATAAAATGAATCCAAAACTTTTAAAGATGTTGGATCAAGCAAGAGAGAAAGCAAATACTCCATTTAAAATTACAAGCTCATGGAGGAGTCAAGAGAAAAATAACTCTTTAAAAAATAGCTCTAAAAATAGTAGTCATTTAAAAGGATTAGCAGTAGATATAGCTTGTAATAGTGGACTAGAAAGATTAAAAATATTCTCAGCATTAATTACTACTGGTTTTACTAGAATAGGAGTTAGTGATTCTTTTATTCATGCTGACATAGACGATACTAAAAGCGATTCTATATGGACTTATTAAGCGGTTTATTTAGTGGGTTGTTTAAGTCAGCAGAGGGAATATTAGACACTACTATTACCAACAAAGAAGAACTTCAACAAGTAAAAAACGAGCTTGAAAAGATAGTAAACGAAGCAGAGAAAAACGCATCTAATCAAGTTACTGATAGATGGAAGTCCGATAATTTAAGCGATAATAAATTAAGTAAAAATATACGTCCATTATCTTTAATATTTGTAACGGTTGTTTTTGTAATTATATCTTTTATGGATGGTAATGTAGGAGAGTTTAAATTAAATGAGTCTTACATACCAGTCTATCAGACTTTATTACTTTCTATTTATGGAGCTTACTTTGTAGGAAGAACGATAACTAAGATAAAAAAATGAGAAAACGATATAGATTAAAAGAGGATGAATGGAAATTAATAGACGAATACAGAGTAGACAAAGAGGCAAAGAATCTACTAGCTGATGAATGTAACGAGGTTGGAATAGATGTTAATTCTGTTTCTCATTATTGGTATAAAAGCAAAAAGTTTTCAATCTTTGCAAAGCCGAATGAATTTACAAAAGATGAATTTTTAAAGTCTATTGAAGATTTAATTTCTAATTACTCTCCATCATATCCTCAAATAGACTATCCAAAAAGAGAAGATGGACATTTATTAATCATTAATCCAGCAGATGTACATATTGGTAAATTTGCAGACTCTTTAGAAACTGGAGAGGATTATAATATAGAAATAGCTAAAGAACGAGTTAGAGAGGGTGTTAAAGGTATTCTAAGAAATGCTGAGGGTTATCCAATAGAAAAGATTTTATTTTGCATAGGAAACGATATACTTCATACAGATAATGTAGGAGGATCAACTACTAAAGGTACTCCTCAAGATACAGATGGCAAATGGTTTAGACATTTTACAGAAGCTTTAGAGCTTTATGTTGAAATAGTTGAGATGTTAATACAAATAGCTCCAGTAGATTGTGTTCATTCAATGAGTAATCACGATTATATGAGTGGATTCCATTTAGCTCATGCTTTAAAAAGCTGGTATAGAAATACAGATGCAGTTAGTGTAGATGCAGAGCCTAAACATAGAAAGTATTATAGTTGGAAAAATAGTTTAATAGGATTAACTCACGGAGACGGAGCAAAGCTTAATAATTTGCCATTACACATGGCTCAAGAAGAGCCTAAAATGTGGGCTAAAACAAAGTACAGATATTGGTATTTACATCATTTGCACCATAAACAAAGATATAAATTTATGAGTAGCTTTGATAACATAGGAGTTACTGTTGAATTCTTACGTTCTCCAAGTGGCTCTGATTCTTGGCATTATCAAAAAGGTTATACTGGTAGCATTAAAGCAGTAGAGGGATTTATTCATAATAAATATGGACAGATTGCACATTTAACACATATATTTTAATATATTTGCTTTTTGATTCATCCAATCAATTTTGTGTTAGTTTTTCAGGGAGTCTATTTTAATTAATAGGCTCTTTTTTTGTCTTAAAACTAATAAATATTAATTCTTTTTAACTTTTTTATATAATTATTTTAACCTAGTAAAGTTAATTTAATTACTTTTTTTTGTCTTTTTATTGTGAATAAGTTTGCACAATTAAAAAAAGCTTGTATATTTGTACCAACAATAACACTAAAACATAACACGATGACAAAGCAAAAAGTTACACACATATCTAGAACAATTAAATTCAAAAAGTCACCAAATAAAGGTAATTATTTTATGGATTATAAAGTATTAGATTTACTTATTGATAAATTTATAAAAGAAACAAAATGTAAATTTATTGATTTTGATTTAGTAAATGATAAAAAAATAGTATTAATGGGAGTAATTAAATAATTTATTAATAATTAACATCACTAGCTCGCACTTAATCGGTGCGGGCTTTTGGTGGTATAAACTAACTAACACTAAATTAAGATGAGTAAACAAGAATTATTAATTATGCAATCAATAGCAGAGTTTAGAAAGTACAAAGAGATGGAGCTTAACAAGTCTAAACAAGAAGAAAGTAGAAAAGACTTTATTATGGCTTCTTATCATCAAGGTAAAGCAGATGGATTAGAGCTATTAATACAGAGATTGTTACATATAGAAAACTTAAAGTAATGGAAAGAGAAGAAACAGCATTAGAATTAATTGTAGGAGTAATTATAGTATTTGCTCCAATTATATTATTATTTATTTAAATTATTTAAAATGAAAAAATTAGTTAAATCACTAAAACAAGACGGATCATTTGAATCACAATGGGGAACATTCTTTAAACATATTATAGAGTTTGAGGATGGAATGATTGCAGAGTATCTAAGCAAGACAGAAACTCAAAATAAGTTTATTATTGGCAAAGAAACAGAAATAGAGCTTACAAGCAGAGAGTACAATGGTAAAACTATCAATAAAGTTAAACCAGTATCTCCAGACTTTAAACCATCTAACAACTACTCTAATAAGTCAAAAGACAATGTACAAGAGTTGATAGTTAAACAGAATGCTTTAACCAATGCTTGTAATATCGTTGGAGAGTCAGATGTTGCTAAGATTCTTGAGATTGCAGATGCTTTTAAAGAATGGGTATTAAATGACGTTAAACCAACTAAAACAAAAAGTAATGACTTACCTTTTTAATAAGTTTGAAAGGAAAGAAGATTTAGACTTTCCTGGATCTTATTGTTTTAAAAGTGCTTTTCATAATGTTAATTTATTTTCATTAAGCAAAAAAGCAACAGAAATAATAGATAGAGGTACACATTTAGAGGTTATTGTTGCTGATTGGTATTTAGATCCTAAAGAGGGAGAAACAATTAACAGAAAAGCTAAAGAGTGTGAAAGATTACAAGAGTCATATAATTTATTTAAAAAAATAGAAAATGAAACAAAAGAAAGAGAAAGTTAATCAAATTCTTAAAAAGTCTCACATAGTTATTAATAATGCTACTGGTATTGATATTAGTAAAACTCAAAAAGCAGCAGCAAAAAGAGAGTCTAGAAAGATTTTACGAGAACTAAAAGAAATTGATTTAGAAATTTATAATATTGTAAAAGAAGAATTTGATGGATAAATTTGAAGAAATTAAAAAAACTGCTTGCTCTGTTACTAATATCTCATTAGAGGAATTAGAGAGCAAAAGTAGAAAGAGATATGTAGTAGATGCTAGGAGAATGGTTTTTAGTATAGCTAAAGATTATTTAGAGATGAAAATATCACATATTGCACATAGAGTTAATATGAATCATGCTTCTATTATACATCACTTAAAGCAACATAAGGATCTAATTACTTCTGACATTTATTATAAAGATAGATTTGATAAATTACTAGAGTTGTATAAGTTAAATATTAGTTATATTAATAAAGATGAACTAATAGAGGAAATAAAGAAACTTAAAGCAGAGAATTTAAGAATAGAAACAGAACTAATACAGAAAAACAATGACTAAAAAACTAACACAAAAAGAGCAAGTATTGAATCATCTAAAAACATACGGATCACTAACTAGCTGGGATGCTATTATGGAGTATGGAATAACTCGATTAAGTCATCATATTTACTGCTTAAGAAATGAGGGTATTATTATACCAGATGAAAGAGTCCAGGTAGAAACTAGACTAGGAAGAAAAACAGTAATCTCTAAATATAGTTTAAGAAATGAAGTTAATTAGAGTTAAAAAGGATCAAAACTTTACTACTATTAATAATGAGTTTATCTTCAATAAGAATTTAAGTTTAAAAGCTAAAGGTTTATTGTGTCATATCTTAGCTCTACCAAACGATTGGAAGCTTTATGTAGAAGAAGTAGAAAAATGGCATAAAGATGGAAAAAGAGCTATTTATTCAGCTTTTAAGGAACTTAAAGAAAATGGATATTTAGAAAGAGAACAAAATAGAAGTAATGGTAAAATAGTTGGATGGGATTATATTATTTATGAAAAACCATACACACAAAAGCTACATATACAAAACGTAGATGTAGAAAATGTAGATGTACAAAATCAACCACTACTAAATACTAATAATACTAAAGACTTAATTAAACTAAATACTAATAATAGTAAAACAGAGGGGATTGAATATCCTTTTGAGTTAAATGTTGAAGCTTGGGAAAGCTGGAAAGAGTTTAGAAAAAAAGAATATAGGAAGTCTTATAAAAATTTAGGAGAAAAAGCAGCGATTAAAAAACTTCTTAAATTATCTACATCAAAAGAAGAACAAGCTTTAATACTTGAGCAATCAATGGAGAATGGCTGGATCGGAATTTTTGCTCTTAAAAGCGAAAAAAAGAGAAAGATTAACGATTTGATGAATGAATATAATAAAGGATTAGAAATACTAAATAAACAATTCGATGACTAAACAAGATACAATAGATTTAAATTTATTAATAGCTACTTTTAGATGCTTTAACGAGCAGCTTTATAATTTAAAAGGATCACATTCTGGAATAGTAAAAATGAAGTTTAATAGACTTTTAAAGGTATCCAGCCAATATGAAAAAGAGATAGTTAAATGGACTGATGGAAGCGAAGAGCTGGAGCAAGTTTATGATGAGTTAATGGATATAATAATAGAGGTAAAAAGACAATCTAATGAATAAAGTAGTAAAAAAAATGTTGGATTTAGCAGAAAATGATAAATTTAGAAAAACTAGAGGAGTTAAATGGGATATGTATTTTCTTTACATGGGTTATCCATTCTCTAGAAATAGCGGAAACAAAAAGAAAAAAAAATGAATCAATATCAAAAATTAAAAAATAAATATCCTGGTTATTTTAGAAAAATAAAAGGATGGGAGAAAAGACAAGAGTTAATTAATAATAAAAGGAACAAAGAAAATAAAGATATTAATTTACAAATCTTTAATTATTCTGCTAATAGATTAGATGAAAACATTAATAAACTATTTAAATTATTATGAAAGATAAAACTAAACAAATCTGGTATTTATATAAAAACGATTTAAAACAATTAAAAAACGATTGTTATAATATGCTCCAGGAGTTATTTATCCAATTAGGACAAAAGCCAGAGTCGGAAATGGTTGTTATTTTAACTAATACATTTGTAGATGATTTAGCTACTAAATATTCTTCAATGGAGTTAGAGATGGTTAAATATGCTTTAAATAAAGGATTAAGAGAAACTGATCCTCCAGTCTTTATTAATGTACCAACTTGGAATAAGTTTATAAGAGATTTTAAAAGCTCGGAACAACTTAAAAGACAAACTAATCAAATAGAAGAATATAGTATCTACAAGAAAAGACTGGAAACAATGGGAAAGCAACTACAAAATAGAGAAGTTAAAAAGATAGGTAAATGAATATTTTAGAGTTATTTGCTGGTAGTAGGTCTATTGGTAATGTTGCTGATGATTTAGGATGTAATGTTTTTAGTGTTGACATAAACAATTTTAAAAATATAAATTTAGTTAAAGACATAGAATTTTTATCTCCTAAAGATATTCCATTTATACCAGATATGATATGGGCATCTCCTCCTTGTACTACATACTCTATTGCTGCTATTAGTCATCATAGACCAACAAATAATAAATTATCTGAATTTGCTTTAAAGTCAGATAGATTAGTAAAAAAGACTTTAGAATTAATAAAACATTATAATTGTATTTATTATATTGAGAATCCTAGAGGTTTATTAAGAAAACAAAAATATATGTTAGGAATACCTAAAACAACAATATGGTATTGTAAATATGGAGATAATAGAGCAAAGCCAACTGATATTTTTAGCAATAACATTTTTAATTTATTTAATGAAAATGGATGGATACCAAAAGAAAAATGTTTTAATAATAATATAAATTGTCATCACGAATCTGCTCCAAGAGGTAGTAACACAGGCACGCAAGGATTAAAAAATAATTATGAAAGGAGTAAAATACCTTATTTATTATGCAAAGAAATAATAGAATCTACAAAAAATGGCTACAATAAGTAAACTTAAAAAGAAGCTTGATAAGATATTCAGCGAATACATTAGACTAAGAGATTCTGATTATAAAGGGAATTGTAAATGTATCTCTTGTGGAAAAGAAGCTCCAGCTTTTGGAGGATCAATTCATGCTGGACATCTATTCTCAAGACGATACCTTAGTATTCGATACTCAGAAAAAAATGTTAATAGCCAGTGTAGCTATTGTAATACTTTTTTAAATGGGAATCAAATAAAAGCAGCTAGAGGAGTAGAGAATAAATGGGGAGAGGGTACAGTTGATGAGTTAGAGGCTAGAATGCACGTAACAACAAAATTAACGAGAGTAGATTATGAGGAAGCAATCGAAATATACAAGCAAAAGATTAGAGAACTTAATTAACAATACAATCTTAATAAGTCTAATAGAGCAAGGTTTAGAGATTGAATTTATTTTATATATTAGCAAACAATGAAGAAATCAGTAATAATAGAGGCTGGAATCAATAAGGTTTCCACATTAGCAGATGGCACGATAAGTATTAATTTACATTGTCAAGAGATGCCAGACGAAACAATGATGAGAGTTTTTAGCTTACGCAAATGTCCAGGAATGGTTTTAATATCTTCTGATGACATAAGCAAAGCAGAACAAGAAGAGGTTGAGCAATTTACAACAGACTTTGAGATAGGTAAAACTAAGACATCTAGTCAAAGATTAAGAGCGGTATTATATAGGGTATGGGAACAAGGAGAGCAAGCTTATGACTTCCCTATTTGGTATGAGTCGCAAATGGAAAGAATAATTAATAAGTATAAAGCTAATCTTGATTAAGTCTACTAAACATCAAGAAATTTATATCAGAACGGAGAACGGACTTGAGTTAGATATGCCAAAAATTATTAATACAGATATAGGATTTCAGTTAATGTTTGGAGAAAGAGAATGTTTTAGAGCTGAAAAGAAAAAAGAATATAAAAACAATAACAACTATAAACCTAGAACTTATAACAATGTTAAACACTATAAAGACCATCTTTAATACTTTAATATCTATAATAATATTATTTAGTATTTTACCAATTATGGTTTTAATATTTATACATTATTTTATTAAAGGGTTTATTAACGAACATAATTTATATTATGAAGATAATAGCAAGCGTAAGCGTTGAAATAATAGTTAGCGATACAGAACTACTAGACGAAGCTCAAGCAAGAGCAATAGATACTTTAATAGACTCTGTTGATGATTGGATTAATGATAATGGTATTCCTCCAATAATTAAAATAGAGTATTCATTACCAGGAATAACTCAAGACGATAATAATATCTTTTTAAACTAATGCCTAATTTACCAAAGGGAAAGAAAAAGAAATGGATAGCAAGCTCTAAAAGTAAGAGTAAGTCAAGCAATAAGAGTACAACAATCAATGCAGACTTTTATAATAGTAGAGCTTGGAGGAATTTAAGAAAGTATCATATACAACAATATCCTTTTTGTAAATGGTGTAAAGAAGAGGGAAAGCTAACAATAGAAAAATTAATAGTGGATCATATAATAGAGATAAATGATGGAGGAGATATGTTAAATCAAGATAATTTACAAACTCTTTGTTTATCACATCACAACCAGAAAACAATCTGGAACAAAAGAAAAAGAAATGGTTTATAAATGCGAATGTAAAGAGTTTGAGATAGATAAAGCTACAATAGTTATAATAGATGACAAAGTAGTAATACTAGAGTCTTATTGTGAGGATTGTAATACTTATGGTAAAGAAGTAAAAGAGTTCGATGGATGGGGAAAGATAACAAGTAAAAAAGGCGGCAAAGTATGAAACATTTATATATAGCAATTCTATTAATGATGTCTGGATATATATTATTAAATATGTATTTTGATTGGAGAATGGAGAAATGGGTTAAGAGATACAAAAAACAAATAAATAAAATAGATGAATTGGAGCAGCAAAAAGAAGAAGTATTATAAAATTAAAGGCTTTAAGATTAAACTAAAAAAACTATTAACTAATATATTGTTCTGGTATGGTTGGGAAGTTAAACAGATTGCAAAGCTTTTATCTTTAAGTAGGTCCAGGATTTATGAATACCTAAAAAAATAAAATGAAAGATAAAATAGATTATAAAGAGAATAAGATACCTAACTATTATATAGGAGAGGTATATGGCTATGAATGTAGAAAGATAATAGAAGATTTTAATTTAAGCTATAATATAGGCTCGGCACTCGCTTATCTGTTAAGAGCAGAACGTAAACACGATACAAGTTATGACTGCATACAGAAAGCAATTAATCATTTAGAGTTTGAATTAGATAAGATAAACAATAGAGAACAATGAGAGAGGTAACAACATTAGTAGAGTCAGCTTATAAACTAATAGATAAGCAGAACAAACTTATAAAGGACCAGCAACAACTAATAAATAAATTTAATCTTTTGTTTACTGGTTTAGAGTTGAGGAATGAATTACAATTAAAGCAGATTACAGACTTACAAAAGGAATGTATATCTATTACCAATGAATATATAGACAATACTAATAAGGGGGGGATATAAAAAGTATAATGGGGTTGCCTGTACAT
>Ga0075468_10001135_pt1 | contig 11125 bp, 14 predicted proteins | sample DEB08_DNA_12_FD_77578 | JGI IMG/M metagenome (GOLD analysis project Ga0075468, IMG submission 77578) | Aqueous microbial communities from the Delaware River and Bay under freshwater to marine salinity gradient to study organic matter... | ecosystem: Environmental > Aquatic > Marine > Coastal ...
AACGGTCACCGCTGGGAAGAAAGGCGCATCGTGGATGGTCGGACAATGGAAGTAGAGTTTATCGCCACCGCTTTCTTCGGTCCCTTTGAACATGAGGAGCAAATCGCCTCCTATGTGGACGCCAAGAAGGAAAAGCGGGAAGATAGCTGGATCGACTGGCAAAATGTCTATACTTTGGACGGCCGTGCCGCCAGAGCCTTGGACGCGGAAGAAAAGGCACAGAGAGAGGCTCAATTCGCCTCTTCGGCCCCCGTTAATGCCCTTGACCGCAATATATTTGCCGCTAATCACACCGGCCACACGCCGGGTATTGGGCAGATTGTAGGCCAGCCATCATAACGGATAAAGACGCCAAAACGACCGAACAGACCGTAAAACGGGCTGACGGGGCGGAACAGACGATTACCCGGAGCAATCTGGGTAGATTTACGAAAGGGGTTAGTGGTAACCCGGCTGGACGCCCAAAAGGGAGCAAAAGCCGCACTCTAATCATCAAACAGGCGATGGAAGAGGCACTTACCCGAGATAGTGCCGACGCCTTCTCTGAGATCGTAGATCAGGCCATTTCTATGGCAAAAGCGGGGGATAAGGACATGATTAAGTTCGTTCTAGGCGATGTACTCAAAGAGGCACGTCGAGCGGACCCAGACGAAGAGGAAAGCAAGAAGATCGGGAAGATCGAGATTAGCTTCTCTCCGTACGTTGGTGACACTACTAAGGCTGAAAAGGCCCTAGAAGGTGAGTACCAGACTATAGAAGCCCACACTAAACCCAAATCCCCTAGCTAGGAATATAAAATGAGCGCAAAAGAATCGCAGAAAGTAAAACAGTCGGGCTTCGGTTCCGGCATCCCCACTAAGACCTCTCAGCTTGTCACGCCGGGCAAAGCCCCCGCGTTAGGCGCGGTAGGCGTTGTACCTGACCGTTCCAGCCCTGAAGCTGTCAAAGGTGGTAAGTCATGAGCGTAGGCCAAAAGAACGCACGGCAGTTTACAGCCATATTCAGTGAAGTTATCCCGTTCAAAGCAACGGTAGATTTCGCTTCTGCCGCTGCCGGTACCGGTAGCGCCGTAGACGTATCAGTACCCGGTGCGGAACTCGGTGATTTCGTACTTGTTAGTACTTCGCTTGACGTTGCCGATACTCAGGTAGACGCCTCTGTAACGGCTGCTGACGTTGTTACGGTCAATATGCAAGCTAACACCCTCTCTGGTACGGAAGACTTTGCCTCTCAGACGATCAACGGTGTTGTTCTGAAGAAGGGTGATATCTTCTCTAGCCTGTAATGGCGGGTGTAGAACTCTCGGAGCAGGCCAAACGGCGCATCAGGGACGGTGAACTAAAGGGCGTACTGGGTAAAACCGGTGGCGCTCGGAAGACCGCGGACCGGGTTACTAAACGCAAGGGCCGCAATCAAGACGCCCTTGAGATGGCAATGCAAGCCCTTCGGAATGCCCAGTCTACGGATAATCACCAAGGATAACCCCATGCCCGGAAAGAAACAACCTCGCAAGAACATCCGACGGGAGAAACCTATCGTACACGACGCTAGGAAGAAGCCGAAAAAGAATGTTCGGGCCGCGGTAAGGAAGAAGAAATAATGCCAGCAGCACTTATAGCCAAAGCCGTAGCTAAGCAGGTCATCAAGGCACTCGCAAAGTCCGGTACCAAGGTAAAGAAAGCCCCCAAGAAGAAGCCTAATCAGGTGACGGGTAAGAACGAAGCCGAGGCGGTTAAACGTGCCCAACGGGTTAAGTCTTCCCAGTCCGGTGCTACTGTAACTAGTCGCGCCCCAAAAGGATCGGGTACTCGCGGAGCATCGAATCAGCAGCTCGCCAAGGACACTAAACGTAGGCTTAAAGAGACTCTGAAGGGCCGGGCGAAGGATCAAGCCGCCGCCAAGGCCAAGAAGGCCAATACTAAGAAAGCAGCCGGTACCGGTGCCTCAGTAGGGTCCGTAACCGGATCAGACTACTCTTCGAGACGCAAAGCCCAATCAACGGATAATAGCCAATGAGTAATCAGCAAAAAGCCCCAAAGCAGGATAACAGCGGATTTGGTCTGAAAGCCGGAGTCGGTAAAGACAAAGACTGGAAGGCCACAGAACAGGACGGTGATAACCGTCTTTTAACCGAGAAAGACTTCACTAACCGAAGTCGAATGATGGAAAACGAATAGAAAACCCCCGACAGGGAACGAAGCGAGGCGGTCAAATGCCCTAGCCGGGTGAGAAACCCGGTACCTAATTCATGAGGGGATAGTCTTGGCACGTACCGTACATTTACCGTTCCAACTACACGGAGCGCAGCAACAGGTACACGACTCTCCTTCACCACGTAAAGTGGTGGTTGCTGGTCGCGGGTGGGGTAAGACCCGGTACGCCGCGATAGACGCCGTAGAGAAGGCGTTAGAGACTACTAACTGGGCCGGGAAGGCCCTTACTACTGAGGCCGAGGTCATGTACATGGCTCCGACCTTTGACCAAGCTAAAGGTATTTTTTGGCCGGTTCTCAAGGAAGTAGCACAGGATGTGACCTTGGTAGCCCATGAGAACACTTGTCTTCTAACGCTGGTTAACGGTGTTAGAATACGATTAAAGGGAATGGACAACCCTGACCGAGCGCGAGGTTTTATTCTACGGCACGCCATTTTGGACGAGTACGCAGACATGGACCCGGAGGCTTGGGACGTTATTACCGGCCCCTCCGTAATGAAGACGAACGGTACAGTACTGTTCATCGGTACCCCTAAGCGGGGTCGGCCTCATTTCGGTAGGCTACTCGATGTAGCTACCTCGGCACCTATAGACGGTACCCACGGTTTTCCCCTCTGGGAAGGCTTTCAATTCGCTTCTAGTACTAACCCTTGGCTCGATGACGAAGCTATACGCTCCATCGCCGCCAACATGACGCACGAACGCATGAGGGAAGAGCTAGAGGCTGAGATACTGTCAGAAGGCGGTAACTACCTCCACCCCGATTGGTGGAAGTACACTACAGAAGAACCTCACGACGGGTACTTCGTGGTAGCTGTTGACCTTGGCGGTTTTACCCCCGCTCCGGGCAATAAGCACATGAAGGAACGCCGCGATGACACAGCCATCTCCATCGTCAAAATCCACAGCAAAGGCTGGTGGGTCAAAGAAGTACAGTACGGCCGCTGGGACACCCGTGAAACAGCTCTTCGGATCGTACGAGCAGGTCGGAGTTGCGATGCAGTGCGTATTGGAGTCGAGAAGGGTTCGCTCTACAACGCAGTATGGCCGTACCTCTCAGATGTTATGGCGCAGTATGGTCAATTCCGGCAGGTTGAGCCGCTTACTCACGGCAATCAGCACAAAGAGGATCGGGTTATGGCAGCTCTGGAGGGACGTTTGCAACGAGGAAGAATCCAGCTAAACGCCAACCCCGACGATGCGATGTTAGACCACCCCCAGTGGGTCCAAAAGCTAGTAAAACAAGCCTCAGACTTCCCGGCTCCCTCTACCCCGGACGATCTAATCGACTCCCTTTCCTACGCCGATCAGCTAGGTAAAACCCCCTTTTTCCAGTACAATCCTTCTAAGCAGGATATCTGGACCCCGAATGACGATCTTGTAGGACTATAGAATGGCATCATTGGTAGGCAGTCTAGCCGACAATCTCGATACAAACTCGCCCCACGGGGGAGACTCCGACCTAGTGAGCTGGGTTATGGAGCGGGTAGATCGGTGGAGAGATGACCGGGATAGCACCTATGAGAAGGTATGGGGAGAGTACTACCGCCTCTGGCGTGGTCGCCACATAGCAGAAGACAAGACACGGAGTACTGAGCGTTCTAAGCTGGTGACTCCGGCCCTATCTCAAGCCCTCGAAATGACCGTAGCGGAGCTAGAAGAAGCGACGTTCGGCCGCGAGGCTTGGGTAGATATCCTTGATGACTCGGGCGATCCCGACCACTCGGATATTGATGGTACGCGACAGAGATTTCTCGATGATCTGTCCGATGACCACGTACCTGCGAGTATCGGTTCTTGTTATACTCACGGCGGACTTTGGGGTACTCTAGCCGCAAAGATAGTCGTTGAGGAAGAATCGTACGCTTTAGCGACCAAGAATGACAAGGGCGAAACCGTTGTCGTACATGAGCCGCGAATAGCCGTAAAAGTCGTAGCTATCCCTCCTATGGAGCTTATACCAGACCCGGACGCGGAGTACGTCGATGATATGCTCGGCATCGTACATGAGGTCACTAAGCCCCGCGCATGGTTGTTGCAGCAGCCTTACGGGAAAGAGTACGCTTCCAGTACCTCGCGGGTACCAAATCACGACGAAGATAAGATGGACCTCGGTGACGAGGAAGCCCTTATCTCTTCACAGCCTAACCAAGTACTTGTAACAGAGTACCACGGACTAGTACCGAAGAACCTACTCGCCGCCAAACCTAAGTTTGCTATGAAGACCGGCCTAGAAGCCGCAGAAGTAGACAACAACACAGAGAAGGCGGAACTAGACGATGACGGTGAGATGGTTGAAGCGATCGTTACGATCTTTGACAAGAAGCACCTAGCACGCGGTATTAAGAACCCCTTTATGATGGGTGACCGCAGTATCGTAGCCGCTCCGTTTGAACGTGTACCCGGTAGATTCTGGGGCCGCGGTGTTATGGAGAAAGGGTATAACCCACAGAAAGCCCTTGACGCTGAGATTCGTACTCGTATGGATGTTATGGCGCTCATCGCTAACCCAATGCTGGGGGCTGACCAGACGGCACTCCCCCGCGGTTTTGATCTCAGAGTAAGGCCCGGTAAAGTATGGTTGACAAACAGCAACCCGAAAGACGCTCTACACCCTATGGCTTTCCCCAACTTAGACCCAGCCAGCTTCTCCCAAACGTCGGAGATGGAGCGGATGGTACAGATGGGTACCGGAGCGATGGACACAGCTACGCCGCTCGATGGAAACCGTCGGAACGAGACGGCAACGGGTACGAGCTTGATAGCCGGTACCTTCGTGAAGCGGTCGAAGCGTGCGTTACGGAGTATCACCGCAGATTTCCTGAACCCTCTGGTACAGAAGATCATGTGGAGACGGATGGACTTCGACGGGGTGAACTACCCGACTGACTTCAAGTTTCGCGTAGCTACTACCCTCGGTATCGTAGCCCGAGAAATTGAACAGGGCCAGATGACCGGACTACTTCAGTACGCAGGCGATAAGCCGCAGACTCAGGCGGTACTCATAAATGCCATATTTGATAACTCCAGTAGCCCGTACAAGGCCCAGATTACGCAAGCCCTTAAAGCGGACGCAGAACCCAATCCGGCCGACCAAGCAGCACAGCAAATGCAGCAGCAAGTACAGATGCTACAGATGCAGGGACTGGCCGCGGACAACCAAGTAAAGCAGCAAGAAGCTATTAAGAAGTCGATCGAGGCTAAGAAGCTAGAGAGTGATATCCACCTCAACTTCGCTAAGATTGAACAGATGGGTAGCCAAGACGCCGCCTCTGAGCAGAAGGGTCAACTAGAGGTTGCCCGTCTCCTGAAGGAACTTGAAGAGGTTAAGCAGTTCGCACGACAGGTTGACGTTAGCATGATTAAGGTCATGCGGGAAGGTCAGGTACAATCTAAACCATCCGGGGGAACGGACAATGGAACAGACACCGATTGATAGGTCGCTCTTAACGGGCGATCAGATTAAGCAATTAGACCGATGGGAACAATTCTTCCACGGTCCAGTGTGGAGAGATATCGTTTCCCGCTTTGAGCCGGAAATCGAAGGACTCCAAAACTCGTACCACGGGGTACAAGGTGAGCAGATGCTAGGCCGCACGCAAGGTGCCCTTAACATCTACTACCGTATCTTGGTACACCTACCTGATATGATCCATACGGACTTCATGTCCCTTACCGGTCAGTTGGGTAGCGAAGAGGATCAAAGTACTGATGATCCGGTGGTCCCTGAAGATTGGCGGCGCTAGGCGGTGTCACGAATCATTAGAGACTGCCAATGCGGCCACTGTCATGCCGTTACTGAACATTGGGTAAACAGCGAGGAACTAGCCGTCCTTGACTGCCCCGAGTGCGGTAACGCCGAGATGGTAGCCTTAATCGGTAGCCCCAAAATTGGATACACACGTATGGCGACTAGCGGCGATCGCACCAGCGATAGCCTAAAGGCGGTAGACAAGTGGCAAAGAGGAAGGGCACAAAAACAGGCAATCGAGAAGCGGAACCTTGAGAGACACGGCACTTACGACTAGGTTCCCACACCCACGATCTGTTATCACTTATATTTGCACAACCCGTAGGCACGGGCGCAACCGGGAGAAATTATGCCAGCATATATCGTAGACGAGTTAGACAACAGCGGAAACCCCATGAACGTAAACGCAAGTTTATCCGACATGGAAATCCCAAACGAACCGGCTCCGGCCGAAGTAGAGCCACCAGTACCCGACAGTACCGACGTACCCGTTAAGTACCGAGATAAGAGCGCAGCAGAGTTGCTAGCAATCTTACAAGAGCAAGAATCCCATATCGGGAAGCAAGGCTCGGAACTCGGAGAACTTCGCGGCCAAGTAGGTACCCTGAGAGGACTAGTGGATAAGTCGCTCGATATGAGAAATGAGGGCTACAGCCGAGAGGATGTAGGAGTGGAGGAAGACCTAACGGATACCGACTTCATTACTGATCCCCGAGACGCGGTTACCAGAACCGTTCAACGCCAGACGCGAGAACAAAACGAGCGCCTAGCCAAACTTGAGCGTGATGCAACTGCACAAGACTTTGCCCGTAGGTACCCCACGGCACAGACCGACGTTGAATCTGAGGACTTTGTTAAGTTCGTTCAGTCTGGAGCTACCCGCTCTAAGATTGCGGCCCGAGCATTCTCCGATATTGAAAACATCGACTTTGACGCCGCCGAGGAACTTTGGGAACTGTGGGAAGACTATAAAAGTATGCGACCCGCGGAACCCGTCACGGAAACCGCAGAGATGGAACACCCGTCTCCGGCAGAAGAAGCACCCCAACGAAAGGCACCCGCTATGATTAAAACAGGCAGCAGTGGCGACGTAGGAGCTTCAACCAAACCAATGTACAGTCAACAGGCTCTCAACCGAATGCAAGCCAAAGACCCGGACTTATTCTGGGCTACGGATACGCAAGCTAAGATTCAGCAAGCGTACGCAGAAGGTAGGGTGGTCCAAGACTAACCCTAATCAAATATAAAGGATAGCTATCATGGCTACAGCATTTGCGGCTGGTAATTTTACCACCTCACTAAATACACCGAACGTAGCATCGTCTTCTGACGAAGCAGGCGCGTTCACCCCCGAACAATGGTCTAACGAGGTCATTGCCCCTTACAAAGCGAGTCGAGTATTGGCTGGCCTTGTAACTAACTGGAACTTCGTAGGTCAGTACGGTGATACTATTCACGTACCTACCTTCGTACGTGGTTCAGCTAACACGAAGAGCGCAGAAGCGGTTGTTACTCCTAACGCCACTACTAGCACCCTGACGGACGTTAGCATCGACAAGCACATCGAATACACGGTGTTGATGGAAAAGTTTGCGGAAATTCAAGCTATGCCCTCAATGCGCCGTGCGTACATTGATGACGCTGGTTACGCAATCTCTCGTAAGATTGATTGGGACTTGCACTTGCTTGGTCGCTCTAACGTAACGACTGCTCCGGCTGTTGGCGGCGACGTTGACGGACTTGAGTACGGTGACGCTGTTATCGGTTCTGACGGTACTACCGCTTGGGACGAGACGGCTAACACTAACGCAGGTAATGCTGCTGCTCTGTCTGACGCAGGCGTACGTCGTATGCTTCGCACGATGGATGACAGCAACGTACCTATGGAAGGTCGCTCTTTCATTCTGCCTCCGGTAGAACTGGAAAGCCTCCGCGGTATCGCCCGTTTTACTGAGCAAGCCTTCACGGGTGAATCTGGTAGCGGTAACACGATCCGCAACGGTCTGATGGGTGACCTCTACGGTACTCCTATCTACGTAACGTCGGGTTGCCCGAACGTACAGGACCAAGCCGGGTCTAACGACCAACGCGCTGGACTCCTGCTACACAAGGCGGCTTTTGTCTTGGTTGAGCAACAGCGTGTAGAAGCGGTACAGGCATTCCTTTCGGAATTCCTTGCGACTCAGCTTACTTGGCACACCATCTACGGTGTCAAGGAAGTACGTGCAGCGAACGTAATCCCGTTCATTGTACCTGCCTAAATCGGCATAGGTTTCCCCGGTGTACCTTAAACACCGGGACTTATTTACTTAGGAGTAGCTGATGCCGGGCTTTACCCGACGTTCCAAGCCCCTTCGGGGCACCGTCGAAGCGACAGACATAAGCGACTTCACGATTGCTAACCCTTCCGAGGGTCAACTGCTCTCGTACGACGCAACCGCTGGTGTGTGGATAAATACAACCGCACTTACCAGTAGCTACACTGTCGCAGGAACGCTTCAGGTAGATACCTCAACCGTCGATAACAATATCACGGTAGGTGGTACCGCTAACATAACCGGTACTCTCGATGTTACAGGCAACGCAGAGTTTGATGGCACTTTAATAGCTGTAGGAGCTACTACCCTTTCTTCTACGCTCAGTGTTACCGGTGCGGCGACTCTATCGAGTACGCTGGGTTTAACCGGAGCACTCACGGGTGCTGCCGGTTTTTCTTTTGGTGGTGCCGGTACAGTAGATAGCTTGACGGTTACTAACGCCCTTGTGGCCGGTTCTTTGTCCGTTTCATCCCTTACTCTAGCCGACCTTACGGTGACTGCCGGTATTACAGGCAATACTGCCGACTTTTCCGGTGCTTTAACGGCCCTATCAGTAGGAACCACCGCTGGCGTGACCGCAGCCTCCGGTTCCTTTTCCACTTCCGTTAGCGCCCCAAAAATGATACTTTCGGGGGGTCAGGGCGACTTAGAGCATGACACCACAGACGTTATCCTCACCAATAACTTCACCACCGGTCACGTTAACATTAAGGGCTTCCAAACGGGTAACACTGAGGTTAGCCTTATAACCGCAGACCCGGACGCAGACGTAGCCTTGTACCATATAGGCGTAGAAGTAGCCACCACGACTACCGCCGCGGCCGGTGGTTTGACCGTTAACAACACCCTTACCGGTGCCGGTATTGAGCGGGTACTGACCGTAGGTGACCTCACGTTCGGCAACGACAAGGTTCTCTACTCGAACAACTCAGGCGTACTCACGGCGCTTGCTCTTGGAGCCGCTGGTGAAGTACTTACGTCGGCGGGGGCAACGTCCGCGCCTACCTTCGAGAACCCCAACGCGGGTTACGGTAACCATAAGGTACTGTACTCGAACGGTAGCGGAGTACTCACCGAGCTAGCACTAGGAGCCTCTGGAGAGGTACTTACCTCACAGGGCACTACCTCTGCCCCCCAGTTCGCCGCTGCCGGTGGCGGTGGGTTCACGTACGCACAAGACGACGTACCCAACACGCGCTTCGAGATGCTATTCGGTGCGGACGTTACTGCGTACACGCAGAGTGGCGGTCTACGTATCTCTGATAGTACCGGTGACAACCCGTTTATCGACTTCCTTGATAACACCTTCGCCCGAGTAGGCTTCCTACAGATACGGGATACCTCGGGTATCAACCTGAAGACAGAGCTGGTAAGTACCGGTCTGACTATAACGGGTACCGACTCAGGTAACGCAGACAGTCTCATCATCGAAGGTGACCCTGACGGGTACGTGAAGCTGTATAACAACGGTACCAACACGGTACGTATTGCTTCTGGTGGCTTCGACCTCTCAAGAGCGGGAAACGATAACTGCTTCATCCAGTTCTACAACCAGAACTTTGTAACCCGGAAGGCTATCATTCAGGCCGCTACTACCGAACTACTCATTGAGTACGAGGTACACGGTGGACACATAGTACTCCAAGGTGAGAACACCTCTGGTACTCTGGTAGATATGCTTCGACTGGACTCCGACGCGGGGGCCACGTTTAAGTACAATAACAATACCCGATTGGATACCACCTCAACGGGAATTACCATTACCGGTACCACGGTATCCCTCACATCTACGCCGGGTACCTACACACCTACCAACGTCGTTACCGATCGGTCCTACGACGCAAACGCAACCACAACCGCAGAGCTAGCTGACGTACTTGGTTCGTTGATAGCAGACCTGCAAACAATCGGCCTTATTGGCTAGGGGGAAACCATGCTAAACGCAAACGACTGCAACAACGCCGTACAACTACTCAACCGGGTACAGACTACCGGCATACAGGAAGCACAGGTACTACTCCAGCTCGTATCTAAGCTAAACGAAATGGGTGCCGAACTCACACAGGAAGACAAAGATGGCGAAGACTCTAATCCAGCTAGTTAACGAAGTCGGTAAGAACCTCCGTCGATCGGACGGTTCTACCTATACTACGTTAACCCAGAACGCCGACGTTGTGTTTATCGTGCAAGCGATCAACGAAGCTAAGCGTATGGTAGAGGATGATTGGCAGAGCGATATACTGACTAAGGCTATCACGTTTGATTCCGTTGCCGGTACCCACACGTACGACACCTCGGACCTAGCGGTGGTTACCTCCGACCCGGACGTAACTACCGATCGGGCGGATATCCTCCGCAGCAAGCCTAGCTACCGTATCCAGTTGTTCGACGTTACCGACGAAGAGTTCCAGATATTCGAGGTAAGCCGGGAGTACGCGCAGAGACAAGAAACCCTTAACTCTGTAGACGTACCTAAGCCTTCGTACGCCGCGGTGTACCCGAACGCTAACGGCCTAACGGTACACTTCCCTACGGCTCCTAGTGGAGTACGTAGCTACAAGATGTACTGCAAGGTACCGCAAGACGATCTAGCGGCTACCAGTACTGAGCTTATTGTACCTTGGCGACCGGTTGTCCTAGCGGCAACGGCACTAGCCGCAGAGGAACGCGGTGAAGAGCTAGGTATGGAAAGTACCCGCTGGTGGGAACAGTATGAGAAAGCCTTCGGCAGCATGGTTGCCCGAGAGAGCTACGAGCACGACTGGACGCTAGTAGCAGAAACCTACGATTACTGGAGCCGATAATGCGGCAGAAGCGCAAGCAAGCCACCCCTACACAGTCA
>Ga0075468_10001140_pt1 | contig 11098 bp, 10 predicted proteins | sample DEB08_DNA_12_FD_77578 | JGI IMG/M metagenome (GOLD analysis project Ga0075468, IMG submission 77578) | Aqueous microbial communities from the Delaware River and Bay under freshwater to marine salinity gradient to study organic matter... | ecosystem: Environmental > Aquatic > Marine > Coastal ...
AAAGGAGGAGCATGGATATCTGCTACCGAAGATTTTAAAGAACTCTTGGTTGAAAACGGCCTTGAGTTTCCAGACAAAATACAAGGAGAGAACAACCTTTTCAAACTAATAGAAGACGACAAAAACCTTTCTAACTTCTTAATCAAATATTTCAAAAATGCAATATCTGAGTTATCATGAAGTTTTTAGACCCTTTTGGTAAACCAAGAAACCTAAAGAGCGCTAAAAAATACCTTGTTGATTGGGAGGCTAAAAGCAGAAGTAAATTTCAAAGCAAGGTTAAAAGTTTCCTTGAGCCTTACTGGAAGAATGATATTGTTTTTGAAGAGTTTAGAATTGTAGGGACAAGATTATCTCTTGATTTTTATAATGCGAACAAAAAAGTCGCAGTCGAAGTCCAAGGAGATCAACATGTTCGTTATGTAAAACATTTTCATAAGAACAGGTTAAAATATCTGGATCAGTTAAAAAGAGACCAGAAAAAGCTTGACTTCTGTGAGCTTAATGATATAAAGCTGGTAGAGGTTTATACAACCGACACCATAAACGCCTCGTTGTTTAAAGACCAAAACGCAAACTTATGAAAGAACAAGAAAACATAGAATTTTCAATACCAGACAACTTTATAGAAAAAATTTATGAATTTAGCGGCGGCGCAGATAAATATAAAGGAATGATACTAGCTGTCTGCACAGAGACAGGTTCTCCTACTGTATATTCCAAATATGATTCCTCTATAGTTGAGCTTGGTTTAAAAAAAGCAGTTTCAGATTTCGTGGCTGGAAACTTTGAAGAGTTTAAAAAATAAACAATAATGATTTATAATCTAGAATTAGAAAAGCAACTATTAGCCGCCTTAATTAAGGAGCCAGAACTATTTTCTGAGATAGCCAACTTTATAGATCATGATGATTTTTATTCAGAGGAATCGAATCTTCACAAAACCATTTTTACTATAGTAAAACAAGCTATAGAAAACAGCGAGGATATTGACGAGGTTATTATTGCCCAAAGGATAGCGAGTATAGGTTTGTCTTTTGAAGACAGGCTTAACCCAGCAGATTATATAAAATCTCTTGCACTTAGAAAAGTTCCTAAAGGGAATCTAATTAAGACTGCTAGAGAACTAAAAAAGATTTCGGTTAGAAGGGGTATTTATAAAGCCGCTCAAGACATGGCGAAAGCAATGAAGTCTGTTTCTCCAGAGACGACATATCATGAAATTATAGAGAAGGCCGATAATGTTTACAACTCCAGAATCAATTTATATGAGATAGGTGAAGACGAGCCTATTAATATATATGACGAAATGGAATATATGATTGAGGACAGAGGTAACAATCCAATTGAAGAGTTTGGAATGATGGGTCCTCATAAAAAAGTCAATGACATGTATGGTTCAATATTAAGACCAGGAAACATAACAGTTGTCGTCGCTAGGTCTGGGGTGGGTAAAACTCAGTTTTGTATGCACTACGCCACACAGGTCGCGTCTCAATATGATGTTCCAGTATTGCATTTTGATAATGGAGAGATGAGCAAAGAAGAACTTATAATGAGACAGTGCGCCTCTATCTCTGGAATACCATCCCATCTACTTGAGAGTGGAAAATGGAGACAAGCGGGTGATGAGGTTGTGGCTAAAGTAAGAGAGACTTGGGACAAAGTTAAGAACTTGAAGTTTTATTATTATAATGTTGGGGGCATGGATGTTGATTCTATGGTTAACACACTGAAAAGATTTTACTATTCCAAAGTTGGAAGAGGCAACAGAATGATTTTTTCTTTTGATTATATTAAAACAACAAGCGAAGCCTCTGCTAATAAAAATGAATGGCAAGTAGTTGGTGAGATGGTAGATAAGTTTAAGAAGTGTGTCCAAAAAGAAATACTTTTTGATGGAGAGCCAATCATACCAATGATAACTTCTGTTCAATCAAACAGATACGGGATAACGAACAACAGAAACGCATCAAACATAATTGATGATGAAAGCATTGTTTCTCTTTCTGATAGGATTATACAGTTTTGCTCTCACATGTTTATTCTAAGAAATAAGACTGCTGATGAAATAGAAGTTGAAGGAGGAAGGTTTGGCACTCATAAATTTATCAACATTAAATCTAGGCACCTTGGAAAAGACGTTGCTGGCGCTCTTGAGCCTGTCCAGATAGATGACTCTCTTAGGAAGAATTTTGTAAACCTTGAGTTTAAGAACTTCAACATTACAGAGTGCGGTGACCTTCGTGATATAGCAAGGTCTTTAGAGGGCGGGGGCGAAATTGACGGGTCAGAGCCCGATTCTTTACCAGATTTTGAAAATGTCTGATATGTATAAACAAATTTTAGAAGAACTTGGATATAAGCTGGTTGATCATGGCAACCATTGGAGAACTAGTGCTGTTTATAGAGACGGGGACAACGCTAGTGCGATTCAGGTTTATAAAGATAGCGGTGTTTGGACAGACTACGTTGATGACAGTGGACACAAGCCCCTTAAAAGATTAGTAGAACTTACCTTGAAAGGTCAGCCAGACAGATTAAAGTCTGTTTTAAAATCACTCGACTTAGAACCCGACAATCTTAAAGAATATAAACCAAAAACACTTATTGAAATGGAAAAAGTTTACGACGAATCTATTCTGGAAAAATTATTTCCAAATTATAATTTCTATGACAACAAAAGAATATCAGATTTAACACAAAAATCTTTTAAGGTTGGGCTTGCTGGTTCTGGTAATATGTATAGGAGAATGGTGTTTCCAATTTATAATGAACACTCTCAAATCATAGGCTTTTCTGGGAGAAAGGTTGACGATGGTCCTTCTCCAAAATGGAAACACATAGGCAAGAAAAACAATTGGATATACCCCGCATATGTTCCAAACAAAGAAACCGTTGATTCAATCATAACAAACAAACAAGAAGTTTATTTGGTTGAAAGCATAGGAGATGCCATGGCTCTTTATGAACAAGGGGTTAAAAATGTGTTGGTTATATTTGGTCTCTCTGTAAGTGCATCAATTATTAGCTACCTATCAAGCAAAACCATAAACAAAATAATCATTGCTGGCAATAACGACTTCAACTCTAAAGTTAATAGGGGTCTCATGGCATCAATAAAAAATTATTTTAAACTATCAAGCTACTTTGACTTAGACGTTATGTCTATTAAGGTTCCACCTAAAGGTTTTAATGATCTTGGTGAGGCTCATGAGGCAGGTTCAGATTTAGTTTCTTGGTCTAAAACAGAAACAGATCCAGAAAAACAAAGAGAATTCATCTCTGACTTTGTAAGAAAGAATGATCAAAAATTTGCGAAGTCTCACATTAAAAAAGCAAAAAAATTAAATGAGTGAACCCCAAACAACATTATCCGCCAGTAGAATTAAAACAGCTGAAAGTTGTTCTTGGCTTTATTGGTGCAAGTATAAATTAAATCTTCCAGATAAAAGCAATGATGGTGCCAGAAGGGGTTCAATTTGTCATTTAGTTTTTGAGGTTCTAGGTAACCCTAGACACAGAAAGCATTTCGAGCAAATCAAGAAAACACTTAATGTATTTAGTTCTGAGCCCATTAAGCGTTTAATCATGAAACACGCCGTAAGGGAAGGCGTTGACGATAGTGAAAATGTTCTGTTGATGAAAGAGATGACATTGAATGGTTTGATGTATGATTTTTTTGGAGACACGCATAGCGAACCAACAGAAGAACACTCTGAAAAAGACTTTCACATTACAGTTAACAACGGAACTGTAAGATATAAAATTCGCGGTTTTATTGATAAGTTATTTCTTTATGAAGATAAGAAATATGCATTGATCAGAGACTTTAAAACAAGCAAGGCCACATTTAAAGGTAAAGAGCTTGAAGATAATATGCAAGACTTAATGTACAGCCTTGCCGTAAGACATTTATTTCCAGAATACGACACCAAACAAAGCGAATTTTTGTTTTTAAAATTTGATTTAATTCCAGATGTTAAAGATACTGGTGTTATAAAAATGACCCCTTTAGATGAGGATGATCTTTATGGTTTCGAGCATCACCTTACAGAAATACAAGAATATCTAGATGGCTTTAATGAAAAGTCTGCCACCAAAAACATGGCAGCATATAAGGGTTTTCCAGACGACGGCTCTTTTAGCTGTAAACTGTTATGTGGTTTCGCTAAAGAGAAAGGGCAACTCAAAAAAGACGGAACTCCAATGTGGCATTGTGGAATGAAGTTTGATTTCTTTTATCACGAAATTAAAGACGAAGACGGCAATTTTGTTAAAACATGCTTCGAGGAAGATTTTTCAGAAGACATGGTTCCAGAGGGAGGTTCTCATGAGATGAAATATTATCCTGGGTGTCCTGCACATTCTTCTTGACAGGACCTATATGTATGTTAATATGTGGATATGGTCAAGCCAATATTCAGATCAACATATTCTATAGGGAAAAGCATACTTACTCTTGATGAAATAGTAGACATATGTGACGAAGGCAACATGGAAAACGTCACTATTGTTGAGGATAATCTCACAAGCTTCATGAAAGCCTTTCACCTTTGCAAAGAAAGGGGTAAAGATTTGACTTATGGTTTAAGGATTACTTTATGCAATGAAAATTTAGAAGACAACTCTGACCATAAAGCTGTTATCTTTGCCATGGACGATACGGGATGTAAATTGCTTAATAAAATTTACTCACTAGCTTTTGTAAAGAACGATGGCAAGCTTACATACAAAGAACTTAAGTCTTTATGGAATAAAGAGTCTTTATGTTTTATTGTTCCCTTCTATGATAGCTTTATACACCAAAACAACCTGCATCTAAAAAACTGTATTCCAGAATTAGACGGGTTAAATCCTATCTTTTGGATTGAGAAAAATGAACTTCCGTATGATAGGTTAATAGAGCAAAAAGTTCTTGAGTTTGCTAAGAAGAACTATAAGATTAGCTTCGTTAAAACTATTTGCTATAGAAATAAAGAAGATGTAGAAGCCCTACAGACATATAAGATTCTCTGTAACAGAAGCTTTGGCAGACAAGCTACCCTCTCCAACCCAAACCTAAGTCACTTTTCCAGCGATGAGTTTTGTTGGGAATCCTATAAAGAATTATCCAAATGAACAACTCACTATTAAGATTCAATAGAAAACAAAAGTATATAATCTTCGATACAGAAACCGAAGGTTTGAATTTAGTGAAATCTAAACCATGGCAAGCAGCTTGGATTGTCGCAGAGGGCAGCAAAATAATCAAGAAGTATGATAAACTTATTAAATGGGATAATTTAAACGTTTCTAAAGATGCCGCAAGAATTACAGGTTTTGACAAAAGGTATTACGAAGACAATGCAGAAGACCCAAAATCCGTTTGGAAAGAATTTTCTAAATATCTATATGACGATTCATATTTAATTGTTGGGCAAAACCTTCTTGGGTTTGACGTTTACATGATTGATGTTTGGCGTAAACTTATAGGAGAACCTCTACTGCAAGATTACATAAACAGGATAATAGACACAAAAGCTATAGCCACAGCTATAGAAAAAGAATCCCCAGTAGAGAAAAAAGATTTTATCTATTGGCAATACAGGTGGCTGAACCACAGAGAGAGGGGTTTAAAAACATCACAGCTAACACTGTTAAAAAAGTATGGCATTGACTTTGATCAGAAAAGATTGCATGATGCTCTTTATGATATCGAAATGAACTTCGAAATTTTTCACAAACAACTTTATGATATTGAATTATGAGATATAAAAACCCTTTCCCAGTTGGTGTTAAATTGCCAGAGATTAGTGTGCCAAAAGACACGCTTGAATCTATTGGCTTAAACGCCGACAGCAGTAGTCTCGAAATACTTAAGCAGCTTTGCAGAAAAGGATTGAGAGAACTGAAAATAATTAATAAAGAAAACAGAAAAGATTACTATGATCGTGTTCAAATGGAAATCGACATTTTAGATAATCTTGGGTTTGTAGATTATATACTACTTAACTGGGATATTATGGATTACTGTAAGAGGAGTGGTATTCCCACGGGTGCTGGCCGAGGAAGTGCGGCTGGAAGTTTAGTTCTTTTTCTTCTTGGTGTGACAAACATAGACCCAATTAAGTATGAGTTGTTTTTTGAGAGATTCGTCTCTAAGAGTAGGGCAAGGAAAATTGAGCATGAGGGGGAAGTATTCCTTGATGGTTCTTTACTTGCTGATATTGATAATGACATTTCTTATGATCGCCGCATTGAGGTTATTAAATATATCGAAGATAAGTATGAAGGCAAAACTTCAAAAATACTTACGCTCAATACTTTAAGCTCCAAGCTTTGCATGAAAGAGTGTGGTAAGATCGTTGCCGAACTTTCCGAAATGGATGTGAATCAAATCAGCGACACAATACCCAAGCACTTTGGGAAGGTGGCCAAGCTTGACGTAGCTTATGAAGAAAGCGAAGCCTTCAGAAAGTTTGCCGACACACACAAGAAGTCGTTTAAGATTGCTCATAAATTAGAAGGATTAATTAAAAACACAGGAGTTCACCCATCTGGCATTTCAATTAGTTATTATGCACAAGAGGACATAATGCCACTACAAAAAACAAATGATGGAGGGCTTGTTTCTGGTTATGATATGGACGATGTGGCAAGCCTTAGTGTTAAGTTCGATATACTGGGTTTGAGGACGCTTTCCGTTGTCCATGACACCTGTAGCCAAATTGGTTTAAAAGCCTCTGAGATTGATCCTGCTGACGAAAGCATCTATGCCGCACTAGCTTGCTTACAACAACCAAAGGGTTTGTTTCAAATTGAAGCAGATACTAACTTTAAAGTTTGTAAACAGATTGCCCCGCAAAACCTTGAACAGCTTTCTGCGGTAGTTGCTATTGCTCGTCCTGGAGCTTTAGACTTTAAGGATAGCTATGCCGACTATGTTAGAACTGGAGAGTTTCAATCTGTTCATGAATTTTTTGATGACATCCTTAGCTACACTGGAGGCATTCCTCTTTATCAAGAACAATTAATGAAGATGGCTGTTAAGGTTGGCTTTAGTCTTGATGAGTCAGAGCAGCTTCGCAGGATCGTTGGCAAAAAGAAGGTAGAAGATATGCCAGCTTGGAAAGCTAAGATTGAAGAAAAGATCAAAGAAAGAAAACTAGACCCAGTTATTGGAGAAGTTTTATGGAAGGTGGCTGAAGATTCAGCTAACTATTCATTTAATAAGTCTCATAGTATTTCTTACGCTTACCTTGCGGCCATTACTGTTTATTTAAAATTTAATTATCCGCAAGAGTTCTTCTTGAGTCTTTTGAAAATGTCTAGGTTTGAGCCAAATGCCCATGAGGAAATAGCCAAGATATCTCAAGAGCTTTCTTTTTTTAATATCAAACTTCTTCCGCCAGATTTAAACTTGTCTGATTTTGATTTTAAGATTGAAGGCACAAACATTAGATACGGGCTTAACTCTATCAAAGGTGTTTCTGAAAAAGCTATAGAATCATTAATTGAATTTAGGGAAAGCAGTTTTGAAAACAAGTATGATGTTTTTATAGCAGCAAAAGATTGTGGTGTTAACATAGGGACAATGTCGGCTTTTATACAAGCTGGTATGCTTGATTCTTTTGTTTCTTCTGATCGTTGTAGGCTGGTTCTGGAAGCTCAAACGTTTAATGTCTTAACTGACAGAGAAAAAAGAAACATAATTGAACTTGGCCCTCGCTTTAATTATGATGTACTAAATACAATTCACTCTTGTAGAAGTGAAAATACCCCAGCTGATGATGGAAGAGTTCTATTTGCAGAAAGAAGGTTTAATACATTCAAGAAAAAATATACTCCATACAAGAATATTTATGAACAAAACTCAAGCCACATTAAATTTGCTAATTGGTATTTTGAAACTAAACTTCTTGGTTATAGCTACTCTTATAACATAAGAGAAATATTTACAAAAGGTGATGAAGCCTCGTTCAAAACTTCTGAAGAAGTAAGAAACTCCTCAGAAAGGAGTAGGGTTAAGTTTGTTGGTGAGGTCACCGATATCATTAAAAGGACAAGCAGAAATGGGAATAAGTATGCAAGAATCGAAATGCAAGATGAACTTGGCCCTGTTTGTGGATTATTTCTTGACTCAGATAGAGAAGAAAGGTTGACAGAATATTTAGAATCTGGTAAAAAACTACCCAAGAAAGGGGGTGTTGCTATTATAGTTGGCACTTCTGGAGAAGATATAGTCTTTGTTGATAAGATTGAGACTATCGAAGAAAAAATTTATATGAAACTATCTGAACTAAAATGAGTGTATATAATGATGTGATATTTAAAGAGTTTAATCTTACACCCAGAGCAAAAAAAGCCTATAAAGACGCTTATTTACTTTCCAAAGAACTTGGTCACAAAAACATAAACAATTTGCATGTTTTCTATGGGTGCATGAAAAACAGCTCTAAGCATCTTGATTCTTTCTTTTTTAACAACGGAGTTATAATATCAGACGAAGACATTATAAGCGTGATATGCAAAGCTAAAGAAAGCGATAATGATAAATTCTTTGTTAACGATAACTCTGACCCTTGGCACAAAGAGGTTATAGAGGCGGTTAAAGAAGCCAATAATATTTCTAACAAACTAAACCAATATTATGTTGGCATTGAACACGTAATACTTGGTATAATAAAAACTTCCTCTTATGTTTTTGATAATTTAGAAGATCATATTTTAGACTTTGCTTCCTTTAAAACCAACTTGAATAGTTTTATAATTGAAGACCTTGACGGTTTTGATGAGTTGGTTGAAGACATGTCCGAAAGCGATATGTTAAGAGAAAGCATTAGTCTCAATGATTTAGATGATCCTGATTTAGCTTCAGAAGACCAAAACACGCCTAACTTTGTTACAAATTTAAATGACCTTTATATGGATGACAAGCTGCCTGATGTTTATGGCAGAGAAAAAGAAGTTGGCTTATTAATAGAAACAATATCAAAGAAAAATAAATGCAACGCTATACTAACTGGAGAGGCTGGGGTAGGAAAAACAGCGATAGTAGAATCCCTAGCAAGAAAAATTTGTCAAGCAGATGTGCCAACAAATCTCTTAGGAATGGAAATTTTAAGTATAGACTTAGGAACAATGCTCGCTGGAACCCAATACAGGGGTCAGTTTGAACAGAAATTAAAAACACTTCTTGATGTAGCTAAGAAAAACCCTCATATTATTTTATTCTTTGATGAAGTGCATACTATTTTTGGGGCTGGAGGCAATCAAGAAGGGGGTGTAGATGCCGCAAATATGCTTAAACCCATGCTCGCTAGAGGTGATATAAAATGCATAGGATCTACAACAAGCGCTGAATACGAAAAGATATTCAAGAAAGACAGCGCAATGAAAAGAAGGTTTTTTAACATAGAAGTTTTAGAACCGTCTACAGAAGAAACCAAACAAATTTTATATAAATGTAAAGATAAGTATGAAGATTTCCATAATGTAAAGTTTAACAAGCCTATAATTGATTGTATAGTTGATCTATCAGACTCGTTAATAAGCCACAAAAAGTTTCCAGACAAAGCTTTTGATATAATAGACCAAACAGGATCAAGGGTTAAGATAAAAAATCTAAAACCCTGCAAAGAAATTTTAAAAAGTCACGATAATCTTATTAGTATTTTAACAGAAAAAGATGCTGAAGTTTCAGACATCAAAGAAAAATTTAATGATTTCTTAGAAGATTTAAAAACAATAAACAAAGATTTAAGAGCAAAGCCCATAACGATAAAGAAACAAGATGTTTTGGAGGTAATAGCCGAACACGCTAAGATTTCGGTAGAACAAGTAAAGAATAGCAGGAAAGGGTTCTCTTCTTTTTTACCAAGGATTAAAAGCGAAGTTTTTGGACAAGACGAAACGCTCTCTAAGATTAATGATTTGCTTTCATGTGCAAAAGCTGGATTAACAGAAGATAACAAGCCCCTATCAAGTATGTTTTTTGTCGGACCAACAAGCGTTGGTAAGACCTATACAGCAAAAAAAATAGCCAAAAACTTTTTTGGAAACGAAAAGGCTTTTCTACAAATTAACATGAGTGAATTGTACGACAAGACAGGGATAAGTAAACTTATTGGTTCTAATTCTGGTTATGTTGGCTATGAAGAAGGGGGACTGCTTACTAAGTTTGTTCGAGACAATCCCAATTGTGTTGTGTTGTTTGATGAGATAGAGAAAGCTGACCCCCAGGTTCTTAATATTTTGCTTCACCTACTTGATGAGGGATACATAGAAGACAACAAGCACGAAAAAATAGATTTCTCTAAGTCTATAATTATACTCACAAGCAACATAGGTCATAGCGAAGCAAACAAAAAAAGCATGGGCTTTGTTCAGACAGACTCACCAAAGACAGAGTCTTATGAAAAGTCTATTAAAGAGAAACTAAAACCAGAACTTCTCGCAAGGATAAATGAGGTTATGATATTTAATGATCTTTCAGATGAAAATCTAAAGCGAATAATATCCTTCGAGCTTAATTTAATAAAAGAAAAATTATTTGATAAAAGTATTAACATAACCTTTAATAACCTCACTATTGATTGTATTTTTGATAGAATCAAGCAATCTAACCTACACGCTAGAGACATTAAAAATTACATAAGAGAAAAGGTTCAAGTTCCTGTAGCGAAAATCGTTGTAAAAAACTCAAAAACCTCAGAAATATTCATAAAAAATGTTGACAACAAGATAAGAGTGTGTTAAAATATTGTCGATATGAATAATACAAAACAAAATAAAATCATGACAGCAATCCGTTCTAGTAAAGGCCGTTTCTTTGGCTTGTATACTAAAAAGGGTGAGTCTATTAATGCTCAGTTTGTTTCTGAAAGCCCGTCATATGTGACGGTTTACGATAGGAATAACAAAGAAAAACGCAAGCTTGCAAAAACAAGTCTGTCAGCTCTTCGCCTTAAAAACAAAAGGATTGGTGTTGTTGCTTAATAACAAGTTCTAAATTAGAAACTTAAAGCCTTTTCAGTATAATTAGATGTATGAATCAATACAAGCTATTTGCTGGAAAGGCTTATTCTTTTGCTTTAAACAAAGAGATTAAAGAAGG
>Ga0075468_10001143_pt1 | contig 11093 bp, 7 predicted proteins | sample DEB08_DNA_12_FD_77578 | JGI IMG/M metagenome (GOLD analysis project Ga0075468, IMG submission 77578) | Aqueous microbial communities from the Delaware River and Bay under freshwater to marine salinity gradient to study organic matter... | ecosystem: Environmental > Aquatic > Marine > Coastal ...
TATTATAATTTAATTCTCCATTTGAGAGGGCTAAAGGAGTCTTTAATTCATAAAGTTTTGTGTATACCGTATCAATTTCTTCATTTTTAACTAGGTCTGTAGCAGTAACAGTTGCATTATTAAAAGGCGTATCCGTTAATAAATTTGATGTAAAAAAATGTTGTTTGTAAGCAACCCAATCCACATTATTTATGATGTCTGATTTTCCTGCGTTTAAATAATCAACTTCACCTTCTGTTTTAAAATAATAATAAGAATACATTGTATTCTCCGTTTTCAAACTCTTTTCGTGTCGATATCCTTTTAATGACCAATCTAAATTAATTGGGTTCGAAGAATTAATAACAGTACTTAAACCTTGAGAACGAACCGCGAAATTCACCATATAATCATTCGGTTTCATTTCATATCGATATTCCAAAAATTGAGAATCAGCTACTTTTAATTTCATCGAAATGATGGTGCTTTCTCCGTTTTTAGAAATTGTAGGTTCAAAGAATAAATCTTTGGTATTTAAAATTCTATTGTCTGTGGTGCCAAAATTGATATTAAAAGAAGCGTTCTTGTCTTTTATCATATATAAAGGTAAAGAATCATGCGTTTTATAATTCTTAATTTGAGCTTCTATAATTTGTCCCCCTTTATTATTAATCGTCAATTTTACCAATTCATTTTCCAAAATGGAAGTTCCATCGACTCCATTGATGGCGCTATGAGCAAATAGTCCCAATTTATTATTGAATGCAATTTGTTTTAAAGAATCACTTTCAAAAACAGGCTTGTTTTCGGTATTCGTGTTGGTTGTGTTTTTTGATGTTGAGACAACTTGCTCGGTCTTTGTTTCTGTGTCAGTAGTTTCATCAGTTTTATTGGAGTTCATCCAGTATAATAAAATACCTCCTAATAAAATCATTCCTATAAAAGAATTGATGTCGAATTTTTTTTGTTCCATTGTTATTTTAAGATGTCATTTTGTCATTAAGTCAATCAAATAATTTGATAAAAACGCGACAAATGTAGTGAAAAAGCAGCTTTACTATGATTTTACTGCTTTATATTTTATACCTATTAATTGTTCAAAGAATGTTCCGTTTTATAATTTGAACGTTACTTTTTTGAATATTTTAAAGCTGCTTTGATAAAATCGACAAATAAAGGATGCGGTTTTAAAACAGTACTTTTATATTCAGGATGATATTGAACACCAACAAACCAAGGATGTGCAGGGATTTCAACAATTTCTACCAACCCAGTTTTTGGATTGAACCCAGTTGCTTTCATACCCGCAGCTTCAATTTGTTCTAAATACGTGTTGTTAAACTCATATCGATGTCTGTGACGCTCGCTAATATTTTCAGATTGATACGCATGAAAAGCTTTGGACTCTTTTATAAGGTTACAATCCCAAGCACCTAAACGCATGGTTCCCCCTTTTTCAGTCACTTTTTCTTGACTTTCCATTAGATTGATTACAGGATGTTTACAGTTCTTTTTCATTTCTGTAGAAAAAGCATCTTCTAGGCCGATTACATTTTTAGAAAACTCAATTACTGCCATTTGCATTCCCAAACAAATTCCAAAGAAAGGAATGTTGTTTTCTCTTGCGTATTGTACCGCTTTTATTTTTCCATCAATACCTCTATCACCAAACCCAGGAGCTACTAAAATTCCGTTTACTCCTTTTAATTTTTCTTCAAAATTACTAACAGTTAAACTTTCAGAATGAACCCAACGTACTTTTACTTTGGTTTCATTTGAGGAGCCAGCATGAATAAATGCTTCTGTAATTGATTTATAAGAATCTTGTAATTCAATATATTTACCAATCAAGGCAACTTCAACTTGAGATTTTGGGTTTTTGTGTTTTCTTAAAAAGTCATTCCAGACTTTTAATTCTGGTTGTTTCTCTCTAGATAATTTAAATTTTTTTAAAACAACTTCATCCAATCCTTCTGCTAACATTAAGTTTGGAACATCATAAATTGTTTCTGCATCTATCGATTGTATGACATCTTCTTTTTTAACATTACAGAATAATGCTAATTTACGTTTGATATCATCAGAAATTTCATGTTCTGTTCTACACACTAAAATATTTGGACTAACCCCACTTTGCATTAACATTTTCACAGAGTGTTGTGTTGGTTTTGTTTTTAGTTCACCAGCAGCAGCTAAATAAGGCACTAAAGTTAAATGAATAACAATCGCATTTTCTTCCCCTTTTTCCCACAAGAGTTGTCTTACGGTTTCTACATAAGGGAGCGATTCGATATCACCAACGGTTCCACCAATTTCTGTAATAACAATATCATAATCACCGGTTTCCCCTAAGATTTGAATCCTTCGTTTGATTTCATCTGTAATATGAGGAATTACTTGCACTGTTTTTCCTAAAAATTCACCTTTACGTTCTTTGTTAATTACCGATTGATAAATTTTACCGGTCGTAACATTGTTCGCTTGACTCGTCGGAATGTTTAAAAAACGCTCATAATGCCCGAGGTCTAAATCCGTTTCAGCACCATCATCAGTCACATAACACTCCCCATGTTCATAAGGGTTTAATGTACCTGGATCGATGTTAATATATGGGTCTAGTTTTTGAATAGTGACAGAAAATCCTCTTTGCTGTAATAATTTAGCTAAAGAAGCAGCAATTATTCCTTTTCCAAGTGATGATGTTACGCCCCCAGTTACAAAAACGTATTTAGTATTACTCATGGTATTATTAGGTTTGCGCAAAAGTACTAACTCTAAAATTTATCACAAATAAAAAAGAGAAAAATATTTATAATTTTTTTATAATTTTTGGTGCTTAAAAAATATTTTTTTTTTTTGAAATAGTGTTTGTCATAAATAAAAACAGTTGTATATTTGCGCACGCTTTTAACGATGTAAAAACGTTACGCGATAATAATAATAATAGAAGACATTTAAAAATACAGATAATGCCAAAAAGAACTTACCAACCGTCAAAGAGAAAGAGAAGAAACAAACATGGTTTCATGGAAAGAATGGCTTCTGCTAACGGTAGAAAGGTATTAGCTCGTAGAAGAGCAAAAGGAAGATCTAAAATTTCTGTTTCATGTGAAACTAGACATAAAAAATAAATGATTAACAATTGTTAATATATTAGGTGTTACTTTTTTAAGTAACACCTTTTTTTATACCCAAGCACTAACTATTTTTGTAAAACTAAACAACACAACAACTTACAATGCCAAAAAGAAAAGACCTCAAATCAGTTTTAATTATCGGATCTGGACCAATTGTTATTGGACAAGCTTGTGAATTTGACTACTCTGGTTCACAATCTCTACGTTCTTTAAGTGAAGATGGAATAGAAACTATTCTCATCAACTCGAACCCTGCAACTATTATGACAGACCCTTCGATGGCTGATCATATTTATTTATTGCCCCTCACAACGAAATCCATTATTCAAATTTTAAAAGAACATCCGCAAATTGATGCTGTGCTTCCTACAATGGGTGGACAGACTGCATTAAATTTGTGTATTGAAGCAGATGATAAAGGAATTTGGAAAGACTTTAATGTAAAATTAATTGGTGTAGATATAGATGCAATTAATGTTACAGAAGATAGAGAACAATTTAGAGAATTAATGTTGAAAATTGGTGTGCCAATGGCACCCCAAGCAACAGCAACCTCCTTTTTAAAAGGAAAAGAAATTGCACAAGAATTTGGTTTTCCATTGGTTATTCGTTCTTCTTACACCCTAGGAGGTGCAGGAGCCTCTATTGTATACAAACCCGAAGATTTTGATCAATTATTAAGTTTCGGTTTAGAAGCATCACCGATCCATGAGGTGATGATTGACAAAGCGATGATGGGATGGAAAGAATATGAATTGGAATTATTGAGAGATAATAATGACAATGTTGTTATTATCTGTTCTATTGAAAATATGGATCCTATGGGAATTCATACTGGAGATTCTATTACTGTTGCTCCAGCAATGACATTATCGGATAAAACCTACCAAAAAATGCGTGATATGGCAATTCACATGATGCGTTCTATTGGAGATTTTGAAGGAGGATGTAACGTGCAGTTTGCCGTTTCGCCAGACGAAAAAGAAGATATTATTGCCATTGAAATTAATCCACGTGTTTCTCGTTCTTCCGCTTTAGCCTCTAAAGCAACTGGATATCCTATTGCAAAAGTGGCTACAAAATTAGCTATTGGGTATACCTTAGACGAATTAGAAAATGGAATTACAAAATCTACTTCCGCGCTGTTTGAGCCAACATTAGATTATGTAATTGTAAAGATACCCCGTTGGAATTTTGATAAGTTTGAAGGTTGCGATAGAACCTTGGGCTTACAAATGAAAGCTGTTGGTGAAGTCATGGGTATTGGACGTTCGTTCCAAGAAGCATTGCACAAAGCAACACAATCTTTAGAAATTAAAAGAAATGGTTTGGGTGCAGATGGAAAAGGCTACACAGACTATAACCAAATTATAGAGAAATTAACCAACGCAAGTTGGGATCGTGTTTTTGCGATTTATGATGCCATTGCCATTGGAATTCCACTGACTCAAATTTATGAGATCACTAAAATTGACATGTGGTACTTAAAGCAATACGAAGAGTTATTTCAATTACAAAAAGAAATTTCCAGCTATACAATTGATACCATTCAGAGAGATTTATTGTTAGAGGCAAAGCAAAAAGGATATGGAGACAGACAAATAGCACACATGTTGCGTTGTCTAGAAAGTGAAGTATATACTAAGAGAGAAGAATTAAAAGTACAACGTGTTTTTAAATTAGTAGATACTTGTGCTGCAGAATTTAAAGCGAAAACGCCTTATTATTATTCCACCTTTGAAAATGAAATTGAAACAGCAACTGGCGAAATTATTATTGCCAACGAAAGTATCGTTACTCCAAAGAAAAAAATAATTGTTTTAGGATCTGGACCGAATAGAATTGGACAAGGAATTGAGTTTGATTACTGTTGTGTTCATGGTGTTTTAGCTGCGGCAGAATGTGGTTATGAAACCATTATGATTAACTGTAATCCAGAAACGGTTTCTACTGATTTTGATACCGCAGATAAATTATATTTTGAGCCTGTTTTTTGGGAACATATTTATGACATCATTCGTCATGAGAAACCAGAAGGAGTTATTGTACAATTAGGAGGGCAAACCGCTTTAAAGTTAGCTGAAAAGTTAACAAAATACGGAATTAAGATTATTGGTACTTCATTTGAAGCTTTAGATTTGGCCGAAGATAGAGGAAGTTTTTCTACCTTGTTAAAGGACAATAACATTCCTTATCCAGAATTTGGAATTGCAGAAACTGCAGACGAAGCACTGGTTTTAGCAGATGAATTAGACTTTCCTATTTTAGTGAGACCTTCTTATGTTTTAGGAGGACAAGGAATGAAAATTGTCATCAACAAAGAAGAACTTGTGGCTCATGTGGTCGATTTATTAGGAAGAATGCCAAATAATAAATTATTATTAGATCATTATTTAGATGGCGCAATCGAAGCAGAAGCAGATGCAATTTGTGATGCAGATGGAAATGTGTATATCATTGGTATTATGGAGCATATAGAGCCTTGTGGAATTCACTCAGGAGATTCTAATGCAACTTTGCCTGCCTTTAATTTAGGGGAATTTGTGATGCAACAAATTAAAGACCATACTTATACAATTGCAAGAGAATTGAAAACAGTAGGTTTGATCAATGTTCAGTTTGCTGTTAAACATGATATCGTATATATTATTGAAGCCAATCCAAGAGCCTCTAGAACCGTTCCTTTTATTGCAAAAGCATACAAAGAACCGTATGTAAATTATGCAACCAAAGTAATGTTGGGTCATAATAAAGTGACCGATTTTAATTTTAACCCTCAATTAGAAGGTTTTGCAATTAAGCAACCCGTGTTTTCATTTAATAAGTTTCCGAACGTTGACAAGAAGTTAGGACCAGAAATGAAATCTACAGGAGAAAGTATCTTGTTTATTGATAGTTTAAAAGACGATCAGTTTTACGATTTATATTCAAGACGTAAAATGTATTTGAATAAATAAAAATTTATATTTGATATAAAAACCTTCCTTTTGGAAGGTTTTTTTGCTTTAACAATCGTGTAAGATTTTTATTTAACTTTGTAAGGATCCATACGAAAGATTTAGGTCTCCACTATTTTTAAACTTTGTAGAAGAGAGATGAAATTAAGATATGACCTTAAAAAAATAAACGAATATTTTATAACATAACAGATAATTAAGCGTTTTATTTGCAGACACCAACAACTATATCATGAGTTTTTTCAGAGTGCTTTTCGCTATAATTTTTCCGCCACTTGCTGTTATTGACAAAGGCTGTGGTTCTTTCTTTATCATTTTACTACTCACACTTTGTGGTTGGATACCTGGTGTAATTGGCGCTTTGGTTATTTTAAATAACCCTAAGAATTCGTTGTGAGTTTTACGTGTTTGGTTAGGGTTTTTGATACAGTTCTTTGGTGTGCCTAGTTATTTTAAGCGATAGTTTGTTTTATTTTTTTCTCCTAATTTATTAAATAAATTTAATTCCGTACCTTTTTTTAAATCTCTACTTGCTGTTGCAGAAGAAATACCTTTAAAGATATTCATATAATCTTTTCTTGTAAATTTTATTTTATTTAAAGAAACAAAATATTCTAATCTATCTTTTTCATTTAATGTACGATTATTGAAATTTAGCAACTCACTTATAGAATCATCAATTACACCTAACATATACTCAATAAATTTTGTTGAATCTCCAGATTTGTCACTTTGCGCTAAAGCTTTGTAGTATTTTTCTTGATCTTTATTAATCAAAGTTTCAAAAGGCAAAAATTCAAAGATTGGATATTTTTCCATTAAAATTAGAGTTTGCCATAATCTTCCCATTCTACCATTTCCATCCAAAAATGGATGTATAAATTCCATTTCGTAATGGAAAACACAACTTTTAATTAATTCTATTTCGTCTGACTTTTGCAAGTATTCAAAAAGATTTTTCATTAAGTAGGAAACATTTCCAAAAGGTGGTGCTAAATGCTGAATTTTTGAACCTTTTACAATTCCGACACTTTGATTTCTATACTTTCCTGAATTTTCAATTAAACCTTCCATTAAGTTTTGGTGTGCTTTTAAAAAGGACTTTTCTCTAGAAGGACTGTAATCCTCTAAATTTTCATAAATTTTAATTGCATTTAAAACTTCAAGGACATCTTTTTTTGGACCAATAACTCTTTTGTTTTCAAGAAGTGCTGTTATTTGTTCTTCGGTAAGTGTGTTTCCTTCAATTTTTAAGGAAGAATAGATCGTTTTGATTCTATTCTGTTTTCTTAATTTAGGTGAAGGTTTGTTTAATAAATTAGCATTTACTTCTCCTACTTTCTCAGAAATAGAAGTTATCAATTTTAAAATTGATGATGTTATTTTGTAGGATGGTTTCATTAATGATACTATCATTTGATCTTATCAAAGATACAATCATTTAACTTGAATTATCTAAAGTGATAGGATTTTTTAATTGCGTAGATCGTGTTTATGTATAAGATTCATTGCGCTTTCCTCTTGTCAGACAGGTGTTAGTTCCTGCTAGCACATGCGTCTCGTATGTGCCGTTAGAAAACGAACATTATATTTTCTACTCTTTTTTATATTTTTCACCCAAACTGTCACGGGCAGTATGCACGTGCTAGCAGACGAAAGAAGAAAAGAATTGTTTTTTATACTCGGCTCTTTGTTGTCGTTTCTTTATTTTATATGCCCAATCCCATATCTTCAATTTTATACAGATGATTGTGGTCGTGCATTAATAAATGTCTTAACATTATATAGGGTGTATACGTTTTGTATTCTGGATGAATGGCTAATTTGTTCCAATCATTTTTATTAAATGCTTTCGCTAATTCAATAGTTGTTTGTCTAATTTCAAAGAAATCGTCTAAAGATTTTTTCAAGTCCAGTTCCATAAAAAAATTCTTTTCAAAATTGTCACCTGATAAAGGTTCAATAATAGGTTTCTCCTTTTGTTTAAAATCTGACAAACGTTTTTGAAACCCATAAATGTCGCTAACTGCGATATGAGTTGCGTGTTCGTGAATTGACCACTTACCACTGATGATTTTTTCTTTATAAATTTTAGAATCAATTTCAGAAATCAATTCTTTTAATAATCTAGGCGTTTCAATTAAAGCACTTATTATCGTTTCAATTTCTCTGTTCATTTTTATACATATTCATTTGAGTTAGTGTATACATATTTCAGGACATAACGTTTGGTTATATGAAAAGTAGCAGAGTAAAAAGGCACTTATTTGCTATTTTATATATCGTGTGATGCCACGTTATTGTTAGAACTTCAAACTTAAACTAATTCCATAAGCTCTATAAGTAAAATCACCTGGCTTTTCATTTACTCCATAAAAAATGGGTTTTTCCGCATTATAAAAATTATAATCCCAAAATAAATTTAAATTAATATTAAAGGAGTCGAGTTTTTTAATTGGAAAAGATAATCCAAACCTTAAATTACCCATTCCGCTTTTAATATAATCTTTTAAAGAAATATTATAAGCCGTCAGAGTATATATATTTACATTATTATAATCTACAAAATGATAACGAAGTATTCCTCCAATTTTTAAAGAAGATATTTTCGGCTGTATCTGATGTTGAAAACCCCCAACCGCTCCTAAAGTCAGTTTATTTAAAATAGGGTAATTAATTGAATATAAAGCGCCGTAGGCGACTTTTTCATTTATTTTTAAGCTATTCCCTGATATTAAATTCCCGTTATTATCTAAACTACCATAATTGTACTCTACATCACTTGACACAATAAGTTCTAATTCTGCTGTAGAAAACCAAACTTTATCTAATTTGTCTTGAGATGATTTTGCTGTTTTAGATATTTGTCTCCCAGTATTTAATACATCAAAAATTGAAATTTTTGATTGACTAAAAATAGCGCCACTTAAAAAAAACAATATATACACTATATTTTTCATAAATTCTTTCATTTTAATTTCTAACTATTCTTATACCTGCTAGCGCAAGCGTCACGCTTGTGCCGTTAAACAAACTAAAATTATTCATATACTCTTATTATATTTTCTATTCTATTTCTTTTTTATCTTCTTACTCGTACTGGTCACGAGCAGGATGCTCGCGCTAGCGGGGGTTACCATTAGTTAATTATTCAGAATTTTATTTTTTCCAAGTTCAAATTCTTGTTCTGTGATAATTCCTTTTTCTTTCAAATTATGTAGTTTCTCAATTTCTTCGTTTATGTTTGAATTAGAAACATTGTTCTGATTTTTAGAAATATTTGCGAAACTTTCAGATTGCAATCTCAAGTTATTTTCTTTATATATTTCTTGATATTCAGTTATGGTATCTTTTAGTATTTTAGGTCTTTCAACAATCATATGTGTTGTTGCCCCTGATTCAGCAGCAGATTGGATAGCAACATTTCCAAATCCGAAAATTCTCCCTAAAAATGATTTTATGTATGAAACATTATTAATTTTATCTAAAGGTGTTTCTTTTGAATTTAAAGAGAAAACTCCATATTCGTCGATAACTCTTAAACTTGTTACAATCCAAATATTAGACTTTCTTTCCAAAATTTTATAAATCAACCATAAAATTGCTGGTATAAAACTAAATATTCCAATTAACATAGTTCCAAATAAGAATATCAATATTGAACCAAAAATTGGCGGAATTAATGAAAACCAATGTTTTTTAACTGTTAAAATTATTTCTTCGTTTTTCTTTAATTTTGTTTTCATTCAGCATTTTTTTGATAATTAATGGTAACCAACTATATAACCCTATTGTTGGTATATTGCCTATAGCAACACGATTCATTTTTCTTTTTTTTAATTCATTTTCCAGAAAACAGCACTTTTATGATTTCTTATAAAACCAATGTTTTGTTCGCTTTTCAACGTTTGCCGATAAAATTTGTGGGGGAGTACTACCCAAAGGTAGTTTTTTAGAATCAAAAAAATGTTAAAATATTTTTTTTTGGTGAAGTAACGGGAGGAAAGGACTTTATAGGAGAGTGAGTACGTTCTTTATGTGTTCTCAATTTTACCTGCTTGTCGCAATAATTATGAAGTTTTTTTAGGTCAAAAAAATATCCCAAACAATTTGTTTGGGATAGTTGGTTATTTTTAAGATTCTGTTTCTGTTCTTATTTCAGGTTTTTTCTTCTCTTTTTTAATGCTAATGGTGAGTTTGTCTTCTTTTTCATCCAGTTCCATTGTAATGGTATCGCCTTCCGAAAGTTTAGAATTTACAATTTCTTCAGACAAAGCATCCTCAATGTATTTCTGGATGGCTCTTTTAAGCGGTCTTGCGCCATACTTTTTATCGAAACCTTTCTCTGCTATGTAATCTTTTGCTTTTTCGCTTAAGTTTAGTATATAGCCTAAATCTGAGATTCTATTGAGCAGTTTAGACAACTCAATGTCTATGATTGCATGAATGTCTACTTTTTCTAGCGCATTAAACACAAGGACATCGTCTATTCTATTTAAAAATTCAGGAGCAAAAGATTTCTTTAAAGCCCCTTCAATAACTGATTTTGCGTGGGCATCTGCCTGTGCTGTTTTAGAAGAAGTACCAAAACCAACCCCGCCACCAAAGTCTTTTAATTGACGAGAACCTATATTGGAAGTCATGATAATGATGGTGTTTCTAAAATCAATTTTACGCCCCAAACTATCCGTTATATGTCCGTCATCTAAAATCTGTAACAGCATATTGAATACATCTGGATGTGCTTTTTCGATTTCATCCAACAAGATGACAGCATAGGGTTTTCTTCGTACTTTTTCGGTCAGTTGTCCTCCTTCTTCATATCCAACATATCCTGGAGGTGCACCAATTAAACGAGAAATAGCGAATTTTTCCATGTATTCACTCATGTCAATTCGAATTAAAGAATCATCAGAATCAAATAATTCACGAGCTAGAACCTTTGCCAACTGTGTTTTTCCGACTCCTGTTTGTCCCAAGAAAATAAAAGAACCAATCGGTTTGTTGGGGTCTTTTAGTC
>Ga0075468_10001152_pt1 | contig 11043 bp, 11 predicted proteins | sample DEB08_DNA_12_FD_77578 | JGI IMG/M metagenome (GOLD analysis project Ga0075468, IMG submission 77578) | Aqueous microbial communities from the Delaware River and Bay under freshwater to marine salinity gradient to study organic matter... | ecosystem: Environmental > Aquatic > Marine > Coastal ...
TCAAGATAGTTCAAGGTACGGATCATGGTAGATTTACCTGACCCTGATGGACCACAGACAACGATCCGATCCCCTTCATAGACTGTAAAATTGATGTTCTTCAACGCCTGGAAATCTCCATACCACTTGTTGACGCCAATCATTTCGATAATGGGTTCTGACATGGTCTTCTCCTCTAGTGGCTTTGTGTTCGGTAGTGGCGTTCGATCCGGCTTTGGATCAATTCAAGACACATCGATAGGCACCAATAGATCAGGGCCGCCGTGATAAGCATTTCCATATGGCGAAAATCTTTGTTGCCCAATGTCCGCGCAAGAAACATTAGCTCCCAAACCCCAATAACGGACACAAGTGAGCTGTCTTTGAGCATCGCAATAAATTGGTTCCCGGTCGGCGGGATCATCAATGGCATCGCTTGGGGTAAAATAATTCGGTGCATCGTCAGGCCAAACCCAAACCCCATTGATCGCGATGCTTCCCACTGACCTTTATCGATGGATTGGATTCCGGCACGGAAAATTTCCGTCATATATGCACCATAGCAAAGTGTCAGCGCCAGTATGCCAGCAGGTACAGCGTCGATCACGTAGCCCATTTGGGGAAGGCCAAGATAGATCAGGTAAACCTGCATCAAGAGGGGTAAGCCGCGGAAAAATGATGTGTAAAAACTTGCGATGGCGAAGGCAAATCCATTGGACGATAGCTTCGCAATTGCCCCGATGATCGCAACAATAGATGCCAACGTTATTGAAATTGCCGAAATGTAGAGCGTCGTGAACACACCCTGACTGATCATGAACCAGATTTTTGATTGGATGAATTCATACTTCAGACCAAAGCTATTGAAGAACGCCAAAAAGAGGAACAACAACTGAAGCCAGACTATGATGACTTGGTACCGAAATTTGATAAATCCAATTAACACAATGTTGATAACAAAGATAATCCCGACGACAACGCCAGTGGCAAAGTTTCCAAAGAAGCCAGAGTCCTTGGGTTCCCCAATGACGGGGCGCATAAATTCACCAAAGATTGTGTCGTTCAGCCCAAGAAGTGTAAAAAATACTACGGCAGCAGCCAGCATGAGGCTCACAATTTTGGGTTTGTGAACTGGGTTGTCTGATACGACGGTATCAGGATAAAGCATCTTTTACTCTCCTTAAAAGAGTAGGGCCTCGTTCCAGCTAGGAACGAGGCCCATATGTTGAAATGATGGGTCAGACTTATTCGACTGGAGTCGTATAATCAATACCATACCATTTTTGGGACAGCGCTTTGAGCGTTCCGTCTTCTTTCATTTTACGAACTATACCGGCAACTTTATTGTTGAACTCGGCATCACCTCGGTCGATCGCAACGGCGAGTGGTTCATAGAACACTGGTTCGCCAAGGACGCGAACTGGATATCCACTTTCGATTGCAGCAAGGATTGCAGGTAGCGATCCAACCATTGCGTTGATACGAACGCCATCACCCAAACGAAGGTCATCAAGAGCTGCTGTACCATCCTTGTAAGACCGCAATTCACCGGGAGTGACTAGGTACTCGAAGGAAGGCACGCCTTCAGCATCAATAGTCAGGTCCTTTTGGAGGTAGAGCTCAAAAGTAGACGCTGTTGTAGCGCCGACCACTTCGCCGTTTAGATCACCTACGTTCTGGTAAGGTGAATCCGCGTGAACAGCGATTGAGGCTGGCGTGTAATAATACACCTCCGGAAAGCTTAGCACTTCAGCACGCGATACAGTTGGCGTCATAGACCCAACGGACATGTCCCAACGACCGCTCCAGTTACCTGCAGTGATAATATCCCACGATGGAGTCACAAATTCGACTTCAACGCCTAAACGTGTTGCAATCTCACGGGCCACAGCCACATCAAAACCGTCCATCTCGTTGTTATCATTGAGGAAAGATTGGGGGGCCCAGTTGGCATCAGTGGCAACTTTCAGGACACCATTTTTCATGACCCGATCAAGAGCATTGTCTGCGAAGGTTGATGTTCCTGACAAAGCAATTGCGGCACTGATTGCCAGCATTGATAAGCGGCGATTAAATTTCATGTATACTTCTCCCTATTTATTTCTCTCGCTGTGTCTCGGTCACTCAGTTGCGATTCGAAACCTGAAAGATGATAGAATGCTAATGGATAAGTCGTCGCCTTAAGTAGCGCTTTTTGAGAATGAGTTCATTCGGAAAATCGATCAACCCTAGTAAACACCCTCCGCTAATACATTGGCAAATACTTCAATTTCCTTTGGTCCGTCCTCACTTGGTTCAAAAATTGTGTGAATGATAATAGGGGGTGTATAATCACAAAGATTAACATTACTCTCAAGAGGGTATTTTCAGACAGACTTGACGTACCATTAGCTTCCTCTAATTCTATTATGTGAAATTATTAGTCAACCATTACCTTATTTCTTATGCCTGATGACACAGTGATGCTGTGGCTCGTTCGTCTGACAACACCAGTTCTTGAATGCTTTGTTACAAAACGGCGTAATAAAGCAGCAGCAAAGAAGTTTCTCATAAAAGCAATGCGTAAATACGGCTCACCAAGGATTATTACATTAATTTTATTTTACTTGCAAAAAGCAATTAATTGTGAGAAACAATTAAATAGAGAGCCATAATGATTCTCATATTATTTTCAACAAACACTCTGGGGAGGGAAAAATGAAAAAAAATATTATAAAAGCATTATTAACATCAGCTGTATTGGTACCGTTTGCTACGTCAGCTATTGCTGGAAGTGAGGCGCGTACAGATTTAGTGATAGCAGACCTTGGTCAGCCTGAAACTAATCCTTGGGTCATTAATCGACATCGCTTCGAAGGTTGTGTCGCAGATGCATTGGGAGTTACACTCAAGGAGTATGATGATCAGAACTCTGAAGAACAGCATGTTTCGCAAGCAGAATCTATTATTGCAAGTCAACCTGATGGATTAATATTTAATCCTTTGACAGCACCTGCTGGAATTCAAGTTGCAAGATTATTAGAAGATAATAATATTCCAGGCATTGCTGTAGGGCGTTTAGTCGTTTCAAGCTATGATGACGATTATCAGGGCGAAGACTTTATTGCCCAAGTTACGCAAAACAATGATACGTGGGGCGAAGCAATGGGTCGTGCTACTGTAGAATTGGGATATAAAAAAGTAGCCATGATATGGACACAGAAAGGTAATATTTCTGCTGCTGAAATCTGGCATGGAGCAGCTCGTGAACTTGAAAAAGGTGGCGTAGAAGTTGTTGCTGAAGCATGGGATGTATTAAGCCGTGAAAATGGGCAAAAATATGCTGAACAATATATTGCACGTTTTGCACCAGGTGAAGTTGATGCATTTATCGTAATTGGTGCGGTAGCGGGCCTTGGGAGTAAGTTTGCTATAGATCAAGCTGGACGTGATGATATTGCCGTAATTACAACTGATATAGACGAGCAAGTTGCTGAGTTTATAAAGCAGGGTGAATTGGAGTTTTCAATTGGTGGTCACTGGATGGTGGGCGGATTTGGTCTAATTCAGCTTTATGATTATCTTCATGGTCATCCAATAACAGATACCCAACCAAAAGTAGGTTTAATACCTGTTACAGCAGAAAATGTTGAAACCTATGCTAATGGATTATTAAATGGCTGTATTTTGTCTCCTGAGACTGTACGAAGCCTGAGTAAAGTACACAATCCAGATGCGGATCTTGTTGGATTTATTAATGATTGGCAAGCAAACTGGCAATCATTTGTAGAATAGTATTTTCTCCCAACGGTACTATAAAAGTGCTTCCAAGTAAATCTCCTTGGAAGCACGGATTAAATATAAAATAATAATAAGAGGTAAAAATGAGACTATTTGGATATACTCCTGAGAGAGGTGCAGCAGCCGGTGATACTATGCCTTTTTTCCATGCTGGAAAGTGGCATCTTTTCTTCTCTCAACCGCCAGTTGATGCTTGGGAATATGTTGAACGTGCCCGTGTTTCGACAGCTTATATTAGGTCTGATGATTTGGTAAACTGGGAAGTGATGCCTGATGCTTTTGGTCCAGGCGAACATGGGGAGTGTGATGGTGATGGTATTTGGACTGGTTCTGTTATTGAGCATGAAGGTATATTTCATTTCTTTTATACAGGTTACAATCGACAATCCACATCACCACAGACCATATGTAAAGCTACTTCTAAAGATATGAAAATTTGGGATAAGAAAAAAAATAATCCATTGATTACTCCAGACCCTCGTTGGTATGAAACTGTTGATTGGCGAGATCCGTTTGTCTTTTTCGATGAGAAGGCTGAATGTTTTAAAATGTTGATCTCAGCTCGCTTAAAAGAAGGCCCTCAATTTCGTCGTGGTTGTGTTGCTGTTGCTGTATCGAATGATCTGGAAAACTGGGAAGTTTGCCCACCTCTAAAGTCTAGTATGCTTACCCATTGCCCAGAATGCCCTGAAATGTTTCAATTAGGAGACTGGTGGTACTTGGTCGAAAGTAGGTATTCTGAGCGGATGCAAACTGTTTATCGTGTTTCGAAGTCACCGGAAGGACCATGGGAAAGCCGTAAACTTGATAGTTTAGATGGGCGTCGTTTTTATGCTGCAAAGTCTGCAAGTGATGGTGAACGACGCTACAGTTTCGCATGGATACCCTTTCGAAAACATAATGATCCCAAAAAGAATTGGGTCTGGGGTGGAGAACTTGGAAGTCCTCGTGAATTGATTTCGTTGAATGATGGTACATTAATTAGTTGTTTGCCAAAAGAAGTTTACGACAGTTATGATGCGGTTATAAAATACGAATTTCGCCCTATGATGGGAGAATGGAACTCGAGTGAAAGTATAAAATGCGAAGCTATTGGTACATACGCATATGCGTTTTTAGATGGACCAAGTTGTGATGATGTACTTTTAGATGTTATTATAGAACCTACTGCTAATACTGAAGCCATGGGAGTTTTGATTGAACCTTCTGGAAATGATGATCTTGAGAGTGGATACTGCCTTTCGATCGAACCTATGAAAGAGCGTGTTGTATTTGACCGATGGCCTGCAGAAATGGACCCACTTTGGGATAGTTTGGTGCTAAATGAGCGACATGGTATTGAAGTGTCTCAAGAAATTGATAGTCCATTAGTTGAACGTCCGTTAGCTTTTAGCCCTAAAGATAGACGTTATCACATTTTAATTATTCGCAAAGGATCGGCTATTGAATGTTTTGTTGCAGGGCAGGTTGTAGCTTCATTCAGAATTTACGAAATTTCTGATACCTCATCTTGGGGGCTTTTTGTCCAAGAAGGTGCTGCAATATTTCATAATCTTACATTCAAGGCATAAAGCATGGCTTTAATTACTTTAAGACAACTTCTGGATCATGGGGCTGAATATAGTTACGGAGTGCCTGCTTTTAATATTTCAAATATGGAGCAGGGGATAGCAATTATGGATGCAGCGTGCAAATTTGATGCACCTGTAATATTGCAAGCTAGTCTGAATGTGCGAAATGTATACGCAGGCGACCGAATGATAGTTGGCATAGTAAATGCGCTTGCAGATATGTATCCGAAAAACCCAATATGTCTTCACCAGGATCATGGTCATAATGAACAAGCGTGTGTAAGCGCTATCGGTGCTGGCTTTACCTCAGCAATGATGGATGGTTCATTGATGGAAGATGGTAAGACACCTTCTGACTATTCACATAATGTTGATATTACTGGGCGAGTTGCGCAGATAGCTCATTGGATTGGGGCATCTATCGAAGGTGAACTTGGTGTATTAGGCTCTTTGGAAACGGGTGAAGCTGCTCAAGAAGACGGGTCTGGTGCAGTAGGTAAAGTAGACTTAAATCATCTTTTAACAGATCCTGATCAAGCTGCTGATTTCGTTTTAGCTACGAAAGTTGATGCACTTGCAATTGCCTGTGGCACATCACATGGAGCTTATAAATTTACGCGAGAACCTGATGGTGATATATTATCAATAGCACAGATTGAGGCAATCCATAAACGCTTGCCAGAAACACATCTGGTCATGCATGGCTCTAGTTCAGTTCCACAATACCTACAGGATTTAATTAATGCCAATGGTGGTGATATGCCACAAACTTGGGGTGTTCCAGTTGAAGAAATCGAACGTGGCATTCGGCATGGAGTTCGTAAGGTTAATATTGATACTGATTGCCGTATGGCAATGTCTGGCGCTATGCGCCTTTTTGCAAAAAATAATCCGCAATCATTTGATCCGCGTGCATTTTTCTTAGCTGCTATGGAAGAGCTCAAGTCACTGGTTAGTGATCGCTTTGAGCGATTTGGTACTGCTGGACAAGCGCATAAAATAAAGCCGATTGCATTAGCTGAAATGGCAAGCAGATATACATCTGGTGAGCTTGATCCATATGTGGTGTCAAAATGACGCGAGCACTTTTTATTGGTAGATCAGTTTTGGATATAGTTTCTTTAGTTAGAGAATTCCCAGGAGCTGATGGAAAAGCTAAAGCTGTAATTAATGATTTAATGCCTGGTGGTTCATCACTAAATGCATCTATTGTATTTTCTCATTTAGGAGGTGAAGCAACCTTAGCAACTTCTATTGGATCTCCTAATCTTATTAGTAACTTTGTTGAAACTGACATTAGAAAATACTCTGTAAACCTTGAGGATGTTTGTGAAGATGTCGACTACAAAATCCCATTGTCGACGGTTATTTCTTCAAGTGATTTGGGAACACGTATGATTATAAACGGTTTTCAGGATGACTGTAAAAATCTAAAAGATATGACTAGTATTTTCGCAAATGATTACAAATTGATTCAGCTTGATCAATATGAGCGACCATTTGTAGAAATGAATTATGATAATATACGTGCTTTTGAAGGGCAGGTCATACTTGATGGTGGTAGCTGGAAAAACTGGTCATTAGACTTTCTTCATCTTGCAGATATTCCCATAGTTTCAGAAACGTTTCTTAAAGATGGATCAAAGGCTTTCGCAGAAATGTGTGACAACTTTGGAATATCGCGTTGGGCCATAACATGTGGGTCGAATGGTGTCATTTGGAAAGATAATGAAAAAACAGGCCAACTACCTGCTATTTCTATAAATGCAGTAGATACTCTAGGTGCTGGTGATATTTTCCATGGTGCATTTTGTTATGCTTTTGCAAAAACCTATAAATTTGTTGAAGCTTTAAGCTTTGCAAATGAGGTTGCTGCAAAATCATGTGAAAGTTTTGGCACGCGGAGCTGGATGGATGTCTAAAGAAATTTCTGAATATGACGAATTATTTTGTAAACTATTTCCTAATTGTGTAAGTGCAAATTTTGAAAATAAAACTCCATTTATAGTAGGTATTTCTGGCCCACCAGCGTCTGGAAAATCTACACTCTCTGAGCGAATTGTTAGTGACCTTTTGAATGTTGGAATTAATGCATGCTTTTGTCCCATGGATGGGTTTCATCTCAGCAACTCAGAGCTTGATATATTGGACCTTCGGTCGGTAAAGGGGAGAATTGATACTTTTAATGCAAATGAATTTGTTTCAGCCTTAAAGCAATTGAAAAATAAAAAACCTTTCTGGTGGCCAACGTATTCGCGTATTAGACATAATCCCATTGCAGAGGGTATCCATATTTCTGGCACTGAGGCGGTATATATCATTGAAGGTAATTATTTATTGGAAACAACTGAACCTTGGAATGTTGTTAAAGATTACTTGGACATTTCTATTTTTGTGGATATGCCAGATAATTTATTACACCAGAGATTATTGAAGAGGCATAAGAAAAGTGGTCGATCAGAACTTCAAGCAATAAAAAAAATCAAAGAAATAGACATGCCTAATGCTGAAAACATCAGAATAAATAGGCAAACTGAAGATATATTCTTCTATGAGAATTCTAATGATATGTAATTTTTTTCAATTACTTGCAAAAAACAATCAAAAACCTTTAGTATGTATAATACATATTTATAGGAGTCGATATTAATGAATGTAGCACGTAAAGGGTTATCATTAGGCGGTGTTTTGGGCTATAATCGAAAAGTCATACTGAAAGTTATCCATGATTTGGGAAGTTGCTCGCGTAAAGACATTAGTGATGTGACTGGTTTAGACCAAGCTACTATTACAAGGGCTATTAATACATTATTAGAAAATGGAATTGTTAGTGAGGTTGGGCTTATTAAAGGTGGGCGTGGCAGGCGATCGATTAATCTAAATTTTTCTTCGAGTGGAAGATATATGCTTTGTTTACGCCTCCAACGGCGCAGTTTTTCACTGGCAGTTTTTAATCTTCGCGGAGAGCTAGTTGATTCTGAAGAGTTACCTATTTTAAGTGGCACCTCAGCATTGAAGAATTTTTCTCATATCAAACAAAAAATTGAAAAAAAAATTCTGACTTATAAACAGATTGATGGAATTGGTATTGCAGTACCTGGACCATTTCTTGAGCAAGATGAGCGAGTTATACTTATAACTGAGAGCCCTGAATGGCAAGGATTTGACCTAGTTCCAGAGCTTCGATCTAGTTTTGAATCCCTCTCTTTTTTTTCAACGCACGATGCAAAAGCTGCAGCACTTGCGGAGTGGCGACACAATGCAAGAAATTTTAATGCAAAGGTATTACTTTATATTTCTGCTGGCCAAGGTATTGGCTCAGCTCTTGTCGTAGAAGGTGAAATATATCGAGGCGCATTTGGATTGGCTGGAGAAATGGGCCATATGTCAATAGATGCAAATGGCGCTTTATGTAAATGTGGCAATACTGGATGTTTAGAATTATATGCTTCTAGAATATCTCTAATTAGAGAAATTAGAAAGCATAAGATGACTAAAGATATAGAATATAAAAGTTTTTCTGATGTAGTTGATGCTTACAAGAATAATGATATTATTGTTACTAATGAAGTTAACAAAGTAGCTAGATATCTTGCTCATGGTATTACCAATTGTATTAATTTTACAAATCCTGACTTAATTGTAATTGGTGATGAATATGCTAACTTTGGTGCGCAATTTCTTAACGAAATTAAAAAGCAGATAAAAAATAACCTTCTACCTAGTGTTTATAAATTAGTAAAGATTCAGCTCAGTACTCTGTCTGAAGATACAGTACTTAGGGGCACGTTTCTTGACGCATTTTCTCAATCCTACCTTGGTTCGAAGCGTCATGAAAAAACTTGACTGAATAAAAAATTCAAAGGAAATAAAAAATGGAAAAAAAGCTGACAGTACCAATTCTAACGGTTGAAAATGTTTCAAAAAATTTTGGTGGTGTTCAGGCTTTGCGGGATGGATCATTTGAGCTCAATCGTGGTGAAGTTGTTGCAATTGTTGGTGGTAATGGAGCAGGTAAATCAACTTTAGCAAAAATTATATCAGGTGCATATGTGCCAGATAGTGGTTGTATTTGTATAAACGGAGACGAAGTAAAAAGGTCAGATCATTCTGTATCTTATATGCAAACTTGTGGCATTGAAGTGGTTTATCAGGACCTTGCGCTTGTTCCTAATATGACAGCTCCTTATAATTTATTCCTTGGCCGTATTCCAACAAAATGGGGGATATTTGTAAATGAGAAAAAGATGCGTGAGAAGACACGTGAGGTTCTTGCTCAGCTAAATGTAACAACTGTTCAGGATTTGTCCCAACCAATTTCTTCGATGTCGGGTGGTCAACAACAAAGCATTGCTATTGGTCGAGCAATTGCTTGGGGAAGTAAAATTGTTATTCTTGATGAGCCAACTGCTGCACTTGGGCCTAATGAAACTTCTGAAGTAGAGAAACTTGTTGAAGATGTTCGGGATAAGCATGGTACATCTTTCATTTTGATAAGCCATAATCTTGATCAAGTTAGGCGACTAGCTGACCGAATTATCGTAACCCATCATGGAATTACATCTCAAGAATTCAGACGAGATGAAATAACTTCAGATAGGCTTATTAAAGCTATTACGTTGGGTGAATAAGGAGAAAAATATGATAAATTATTCTAAAATAATTAAACCTTTAATCACAGCTAAAAGAATTGAGAAATTACGCGATTATGTACCGTTTATTGCGATTGGGCTCGTTATATTAATGTTTTGGATGATATCAGGTGATCGTTTTATGTCAGTCAGGAACTGGACCTTCATCGCACAACAAACACCTGTCCTAATGCTTCTTGCATTTGCACAGTTAATCATCATCACAACTGGCTCAATTGATATATCTGTTGGTTCTAGTCTTGCCTTTTCTGCATTTTTTGGAGCGATTGGAATGCTATGGTTTGGCGATGTTGGATTAATTGTTGGTGTTCTTGCTGGAGGGTTGGTTGGAATGGTTAATGGGATTATAATTTCATTATTAAAGATTCCCTCATTTGTTGCTACACTTGCGATGCTGATCATTGTTCGTGCGCTGGTGATTATTGCTTCAGACGGAACATCTATTTATATTACTTCGGGCACTGGTGCCTCTGGTGGTAATATAACATCAGTTACAGCGCCTTGGCTTCTGTCTATGGGAAAATTTCCAGCGATATTTATAATAGCAGCTGTTGTAGCTTTTTTTATGTGGTTATTTTATGAAAAGACTGTTTTTGGTCAACAATTACGTGCTGTTGGTGGTAATGAAAAAGTACTTCGTCTTGTAGGTATTAATCTCACTCTCTTTAAAATAAAAGTTTTCGCTGCTGCTGGACTTATGGTTGGCTTGGCTGCGTGCGTTAATCTAGCTAGAGCTGGGGCAGCGACTCCTCAGGCAGGCATGATGATGGAACTTGATGCAATAGCAGCTGTTGCTCTCGGTGGTACACCTTTGACGGGTGGTTATGGAAGCGTAGTTAAAACAATCATTGGTGCTTTAACGCTGACCATTGTTCGCAATGGCTTGACTATTGCCGGTGTTCCACCATCTTGGAGCCAAGTTGCTTTAGGTGTCTTACTTATTAGTGCCATTGCTATTTCATTAAATCGAAATAAGATTGATGTAGTGAAATGATAACCTTGAAGCTGATGCTTGATTTACTTAGTTGATCGACACAGTGATGCTGTAGCTCGTTCGTCTG